>Ga0210040_10002270_pt1 | contig 27382 bp, 22 predicted proteins | sample CryGeyCG12114_NA_FD_185462 | JGI IMG/M metagenome (GOLD analysis project Ga0210040, IMG submission 185462) | Groundwater microbial communities from aquifer - Crystal Geyser CG19_WC_8/21/14_NA (SPAdes) (version 2) | ecosystem: Environmental > Aquatic > Deep subsurface > Groundwater | place: USA... | reverse complement strand
AACTCGGCAAGTTGCGTCCCCGCAATGTTCGACGGTATGACGGCATCGACCATATCGCCATAGAACCCGCCCGTCGCCGTGTGGGCGAGGAGCAAGACGGTCTCGCCAAGAGGCTCAAGACTGCCAGCGCCAAGCGCGACATTCCGGTTCACCCGATCCTTGTCGAGGCGAGGTTCCTAGATATGGTTGCTTAGCGGCGTGCCGAAGAGGCGGAGTGGCTATTTTCCGAACTCGAAGCCAACAAGTACGGCAGCCGCACTCAACGGCTCTCGCGCGTCACCAACGACTTTCTCGACGGGATCGGCTTATCCGACCCCGAACTTGTGTTTCATTCTTTCCGGCACACGGGCAAGCGTGCGATTCGCGGCATGGCCCGGGCGAAATTGTCGATCTTCTATTCGGGCACGCCGACGGCTCGGTCAGGTCCAAGTACGGCCGCGGAGCCGATATGCGCACGTTGCACGAGGCGATCGGGAAGGTCGCTTAAGTAACTCGGCCTGCCTTCTGATAACTTCTCCTACGCTTGTTGTCGTGGCGGCTGACCCACCCTCACCTTCCCCACCGCCCTTCTTGGCCGATCACGCGCCGCAGTTCAGTGAGCCCGCAGGATCCACGTCGGTTGCCGACCCTCACTTCGAGGTCGGCTGGCTCCTGGGAGACCTCGTCGCCCACGCCCGTCCATGGCTGCGGCCGCCGCCGCGCCGCCGAACGGCCCGCAGACCGTCAGCGAGGAGTAGCGGGCGAGCACGGCTTCCGCGGCGGCGAAAGATGAAGCGGGTGCCTGCGTCTGCATGGCTTTCTCGATGTTGGGCAGGCCCGCGCCGTCGACCTAGTCGACGCCGGGCGCGCCGAGGTCGGTGGCGATGTCGAGCATGATGCGGCTGATCTCCTTGCCGCCCAGATGCGGCCAGTACTGCTTCAGCAGCGCCGCGCCGTCGGCCAGAGCGGCGAGGCTGTGGCTGTTGCCGTTCACGGTCTCGCCGTCCTTGCCGGCGGTATGCCAGGCTCCTGGCGCGTGCGCGCAAGCCGCAGCACGAGCCATCGGTTTTTGGGCGATCTCGGCCTATCCGGTTACGATCGCTCGTTCGCTTCAACGCTCGACCGGGATGCTCCCGGCTGCTCGCCTACTGCCGCGCCGAAGCCGATCATGTCGCGCATAAGCTGTGCCGCACTTTCAGCCCGCCCCTTCGCGATCGCCTGCAACAGCTTTTCATGCCGAGCGACGGCCTCTTCGTGGAGGTCGCTGTTCTCCAGCGGCAGCAAGAGCGTCGCACACACGATCGCCGTTTCGATCACCGTAGCAAAGGAACTGAGGAGGAAGTTGCCGGAACCGGCTGCCACCGCACGGTGAAAACGCAGGTCCGCCTGGGCGAAGCGGCGACGGTCGCCGACGGCTGCGCGCATCGACTGAATGCTGTCGCGCATTTCGGTGATCTGCTCTTCGCTGGAGCGCTCCGCGGCTAGCCTTGCGGCAAAGGGCTCCACGGCGAGGCGCGCCTCCCGCAGTGATTGAAGCAGCCCCATGTCGAGCCCGACATCGATCTTCCAGGCGAGCACGTCGGCGTCAAAGAAATTCCAATGTTGCCGATCCCGCACGATGGTCCCGACCCTGGTGCGCGATACCAGCATGCCCTTTGCGGTCAGCGTCTTGACCGCTTCACGAAGAACCGTCCTGGAGACCCCGTAACGGGTCAACAGCTCCGCTTCGGCCGGAAGCTTCTCGCCGGACGGAAAACGTTCGCCGAGAATGTCCATGCCGAGCGACCGAGCAACCCGGTCGGCGAAAGACCCCAGAGGTACGTCGGACTGCCGGCCGGCGAGGATCGTATTGGTGTAGAAATCTTTGCCTTGCGCAGGCGTTTCGGCCCCGAGCGCCCGCGCCTCGCCACGCTGCTGATCCAGCAGCGCCATGCTGTCGCCATCCGATTGCTGATCCCGCAAGCCTTTTCTCCCCTGGATCACCTGCCCGGCGCCGAAGAACCGCAAGCGATTTCCTGCCCCTGGCCGTTCCTGTTGGTAACCCATGCCGATTCGGTCGGAAGCATCAAGCCGCGCGCGTGGCAAGTCTTGAACTCCGGGCGATAATCCCGAGCGACCTTGCGGCAGGTCGGAAACGCCATCAATCCCGCGATTGCGCTGTGGTCCGTTGACTGCAATAGTATGACTATTGGAGATGGTATGAACGTTCGGCCCATCGGTTCTGCCGCGTCCATCCTTTTCCGCTCCCTCGACGCATCTACCGGCGAACCGTTCGGCGACTGGTTTGCTATACACGGGATCAAGGACGTCGAAGCGTCATGCGCGGCCGCCGAGGGATGCTCTGACCGCTTTCGCCAACTCGATCGCGAGAGCCGCGCCGCCCTTCTGGAGCGCATCGCCCAGGACATCCTCGAACTAGGAGACGAGTTGGTCGTCACTGCGATGCGCGAGAGCGGCTTGCCCCGGCCGCGCCTGGAAGGGGAGCGGGGCCGTACCGTGGGGCAGTTGCGGATGTTCGCCGAGGTCGTGCGAACGGGCGCGTTTCTTGGCATTCGCATCGATCCCGCCATGCCCGAACGCCAGCCGCTCCCCCGACCGGACCTTCGGCTGCGGATGGTGCCGCTGGGGCCGGTCGCCGTGTTCGGCGCATCCAATTTCCCGTTGGCCTTTTCAAGCGCGGGCGGCGACACCGCGTCTGCGCGGGCGGCGGGCTGCCCGGTCGTGGTCAAGGCGCACCCTGCCCATCCGGCCACGGGCGCGCTGGTCGCGGGCGCGGTGCACCGAGCGGTTCAGGCGTGCGGTATGCCGGAGGGCGTGTTCTCCCATCTCATGGGGCCCGGCAACGAGCTCGGCGCCGCGCTTGTGCGGAACAGCCACATCGCCGCGGTCGGCTTCACCGGCTCGCGCGCCGGCGGACTGGGCTTGCTTCGCTTGGCACTGGCGCGCCCGGTTCCGATTCCGGTCTATGCCGAAATGTCGAGCATCAACCCCGTTGTCGGTTGTCCGGACGCGTTGAGCAGCCGCGCCGATGCACGGCCGTGCTTTCGTGCAATCACTGACGGCGGGCGCCGGTCAATTCCGCACCAATCCGGGGCTGGTGCTCGCGGTGGAAGGTGACGGCCTCGACAGCTTCGTCCGCTCGGCGAGCGAGGCGCTCGCCACGGCAACGGCAAGCACCATGCTCACGCCCAACATCCATGCCGCCTATCGGGCAGGTGTCGAGGCGCTCGAGACACACTCCGACGTCGAGATGCTGGCACGTGGGCCCGTGGGTGAAGGGGTTTCGGCATGTCGCGCGGCTTTCCTTGCGACGACGGCCGAAGCTCTCCTTGCCGACCGGGCGCTTGGTCATGAAGTGTTCGGTGCTTCCTCGCTTCTGGTGCGCTGCCGCAACGAGGATGAGCTGCTGGAGGGTGCTTCGGCAGGCAGAGGGTCAGCTCACCGCCACGATCCAGATGGACGCGAGCGACGAAGCCTTTGCCGCCCGCCTCGTTCCGGTGCTGGAGCGCAAGGCGGGGCATATCCTGGCGAATGGCTGGCCGACCGGCGTCGAGGTGACGCACGCCATGGTCCACGGCGGCCCCTTTCCGTCGACATCCGACGCCCGCACTACCTCGGTCGGGAGCTTGGCGATAGACCGCCATCTCCGCCCGGTCTCATATCAAAACCTGGCGGGGGCGCTGCTGCCTCGCGAATTGCGCGACGGCGCGGATGATGCCCCGCGGCTCGTCAACGGAAAGCCCGCCTGACCACTTCACCGAGATTCCCCTGCACATCAGCTAGATTGGAGTGATTCATGACCCTGCGTCTGCTGCAGCACCGCGCCGACGATGGCACCCGCGCCGTTATCGCCGCCTATGACGACCGCGCGGTTCTCATCTCCCGCGCCACCAGCGTCCGCGAACTGGCGGAACGGGCGATCACGGAGGGCTCCGACCTTGCCTCGCTTGTGCGTGCTTGCGGTGAAGGGCGCGAGGTCGACGTTGCGGCCGAGCTAGCCGCCGGCCGCTTGCTGGCGCCGATCGACCATCCGGACTCGGCCCACCTGCTGATGACAGGTACCGGCCTCACCCACCTCGGATCTGCGGAAGGCCGAGACAAGATGCACCGCGAGGCGGCGGCCGCGGAAACGCAGACCGACTCGATGCGCATGTTCCTGATGGGCGTCGAGGGGGGTAAGCCCGAAGCAGGCGCGACCGGCGTGCAGCCCGAATGGTTCTACAAGGGCGACGGCAGCGGGCTGATCGGGCCGGAGCAGCCGCTGCCCTCCCCCGCCTTCGCCCTTGACGCGGGCGAGGAGCCGGAGATCGCGGGCATTTACCTGATCGCCGCCGACGGCACGCCAGTCCGGATCGGGTTCGCGCTGGCGAACGAATTCTCCGATCACGTCATCGAGCGGGGCAATTACCTCTGGCTGGCGCATTCCAAGCTACGCGCCGCCGCGCTCGGCCCCGAACTGCTGGTGGGCGACCTGCCCGCGTCCGTTGAGGGTGTCAGCCGCGTTCGCCGCAACGGTGCGGTGATCTGGGAGAAGCCGTTCCTATCCGGCGAGGCGAACATGTCGCACTCGATCGCCAATCTGGAGCACCACCACTTCAAATATGCCCAGTTTCGCAGGCCCGGCGATGTGCATGTTCATTTCTTCGGCACGGCGACGCTGTCGTTCAGCGAGGGCGTGCAGACCCGGCAGGGCGACGTGTTCGAGATCGAAGCGCTTCCTTTTCGCCTGCCGGTTCGCAACCCGATCGGGTCTGCTCCGGCAGTTCCGACGAAGGTGCGGGCGCTCTGACCTGAGGCCGACGGCCGCACGTGTGAGACGTGCGGCCTAGTGGCACTCGGGGCCGGCCCAGTGCCGGTGCTTGGACGTTTGCCCGATGCCGGGATTGAGCTGGTTGCAAGGGTCCAACTCGCGATAGAAGTCCCTCATGGCAGGCTTGGCCGGGTAGAGGTGCCCGATATTGTGCTCGGCGGGGTATTCCGCGCCGCGCCGGTCGAGCAGCTCCCACATCCGGTGCTCAAGCGCGAGCGTATCGTGTCCTTTGGCCACAATATAATCCTGGTGGAAGACGTGGCACAGGAAGTGCCCGTAATAAAGCTTGTGGAGGATCGGCGCCTCCACGTCGGCTGGCAGCGTTTCGAGCCATTCGCGGTCGTTGCGCGGCAGCGCCACGTCCAGCGCCACGATGTCCTCCACCTCCTTGTGGTGAACGGCGCGGTAGCGCACGGCGGCACCAGCGGCGGCAAAGCGGTGCAGAAAGGCTTTCGCGCCCTCATCCGGCGTGCATTCGAAGAAGTCACCTGTGGCGGACGGAAACATGCCCGCGAGGCTTGCGCACGCTTCTTCCGCGGCGCCCGCCGAGACGCGAAGCATCAGGTGGTGCTCGAACCGGTTACGATACTCGATCAGCCGCCTTGGCAGGTGTTCGGGAAAGAGTCGGCTCGCCCCCTGCATCAGGCGGTCGGCGGGCGTCTGGCCGAAGACGCGCAGCCGCCGCACCACATTCTCAAACCGCGCCTTCCAGCCGAATAGGCCGGGCAAGCGGTCGGTGCCAAGGTGTTGTACGGCCAGGAACAGGTCCTTTCCGTATACCCGCGCGATGTCAAAGGCGGTGCGGTGCATGTACTCGCCTGCGATTGGCAGGTGCTCGAACTCGCCTAGAATCGTGCGGCGCAGGGTAGTCAGCTCGTCCGGGTCGTCGGTGCCGATGTAGAACACCCGGCTGTTCGCTTCCGCCGGAAACGTGTCCAGGCGCACCGCAAATACCATCAATCGCCCGGCGCTTCCCGCGGCCTCGTAGAGCCGCCGCGCATCGGCGTTGAACCGCGCCGGCGTCGGCTCGTCGATCCGGCGGACGTGCTGCGCGTAATCACGGTCGGAGGCCTGCCGCGCCGGATCATGAACCACGTCGGTTTCAGCGTAGCGGCCCTGCTCCAGGCGGCAGAGCATCTCCTCAGGCTCATTGCCGAGCGCGACACCGAGGTGGTTCACCAGCTCCAGCCCCTGCTCGGTCGCCCGCGCGAACAGCGCCAGTTCGGTATAAGCGGGCCCGCGCTGCACCAGCGCGCCACCGGAATTGTTGCACACTCCCCCGAGCACGGATGCGCCGAAACAGGACGAGCCAATTACCGAATGCGGCTCGCGCCCGACGGTGCGCAAGCGACGCTCAAGCTCGAACAGGGTTGCGCCGGGCAGGCAGATCACCTGCCGCGCTCCGCCGATCAGTTGCACCCCCTTGAGCCGCGTGGTGCTGACGATCACCACGTCACGGTCATAGTCGTCGCCGTCGGGAGTCGAGCCACCGGTCAGCCCGGTATTGGCGGCCTGTGTGATGACAATGACGTCGGCAGCAACGCAGGCCTGCAGCACGCGCCATTGCTCGACGAGGCTACCCGGCCGCACCACCGCCACTGCCGCACCGCTGCCGAACCGGTAGCCGGTACGATACGACCGCGTCGCGGCAGCGCTCGTCAGGACGTGGCGCTTGCCGACGATCGTCCGCAGGTTGGTCAGCAGGTCGGTCATTCGGCAGCCCACATGCGATCCAGGTTGGCTCCCGCCGTCCGGCTACCCCACAGCGCATAGAACAGGATGTAGAGTTCGCAGGCGGCGGTGAGCAGGAACGAAGTCTGCAGGCCATAAGCGTCGGCGAGCTTGCCCTGGAAGTAGACCAATGCGCCGCGCGCGATCGCCATGATCAGCAGCCCCGACGCTTCCTCCGTCACCGGCCCCAGCCCCTTGATGCCAAGCGTGAAGATGGTCGGGAACATGATCGAGTGGAACAGCCCAACCGAGATCAGCGCCCACATCGCCACCGGCCCGGTGGTGAAGACGGTGATCAGCATCACCAAAAACGCGCCGATCGAGAAGGCGGCGAGCACCGTCTCGGGAATGCGCCGAGGTTGGGAAGCACGTTCGGCTCCGGTGTTGATCCCACTTACGGCTCCGATCCGTTTTCCTCCCGGCCCCTTGCACCCGAAAGAGGCCGCCTGCCAGCACCGGTCGGTCGAATCCGCGCCGCCGACGACGCACGACTGCGCTGCCCCTTCTCCCTTCACCATTGCCGAGCAGCTGTGTCGCCAACATGCAACACGGCGCCGGTCTCCCGGAAAAAGCCTGAGGTCGTCATCTTGCAACGCGGTTCGGTCGGAGCTACGCACCGCTGCATAAAATATTACTAATGGAGGGGTTCACCGTGCATCGCCGCTATCATCTTACCGTCAGCGCTCTTGCTCTGACTGCCTTTGCTACTCCGGCGTTTGCGCAGCAAGCGACCGCAGGCGAGGGCATTGCGCAGCCGAACGCCACGCCCACTCAGAGCCAGACCGCGCCGACCGTGCCGCCCGGCTCCACCTCCGGCGCGCCAGCCGCGACGACCGGCGCCGCTACGGCGGGCACCGACACCGTCGACACAACAGGTGCGGGTGCCGCGACGGGGGGCGACGTGGTCGTGACCGGCGTCCGTGCCAGCCTTCAGTCCGCCGCCAACATCAAGCGCAACGCCGACTCGATCGTCGATTCGATCGTGGCGGAGGACATCGGCAAGCTGCCGGACAACAACGCCACCGAAGCGCTGCAGCGCATCACCGGCGTCCAGGTCTCGCGCGATGTCGGCGAGGGCGGCTCCATCGCGATCCGCGGCCTGCCGCAGGTCGAGACGACGCTGAACGGCCGCGAGACCTTCACCGCCGGCGGCGGCCGGACCTTCAACCTTCAGGATCTCCCGGCCGAGTTGCTGGCGCGGATCGACGTCTACAAGTCGCCAACCCCCGACCTGATCGAGGGGGGCCTGGGCGGCATCGTTGACGTGCGGACGCACCGGCCATTCGACTTCACCGGCGCGACGGTCAGCGGCACCGTGCGAAACACGTATTCCGATCTGATCGGCAAGTCGGCACCACAAGCCTCGCTGCTCGCGTCCGACCGGTGGGACACCGGCATCGGCGAGATCGGCATCTTGGGCGCGGTTTCCTACCAAGAGCGGTCCTATCGGCAAGACCTGGATTCCACGGGCGCGCCGCTGGTTCGCACCAACCTGGTGGCCGGACAGGCGATCTTCGCACCTAACGGCAACTACCAGCCACTGATCGTCGGACAGCGGCAGCGCATCGGCGCGAACGCCGCCTTGCAATGGCGCCCCGCCCCCAACCTAGAGTTCACCCTGGAAGGCCAGTATCAGCGCTTCAAGACCACGCAGCAGCAATATGCCGTCAACATCCCGACCAACGGCAGCGCTCTGCTCGCGGGCAGCCTGACGCTGTTCCCTGGTACGAGCGATGTGCAGCAAGCGACCTACCTCAACCAGATCATCACCGCATCGGGTACCGAGCGCGATACTCAGGACGAGAACAAGCAGATCGCGCTGAACGGTCGCTGGAGCACCGGCGGGTTCACGCTGACCGGCGACGTGGCGTATACCCACTCGACAAACGATTTGTACTACACAGAGCTGGACCTGATCACCCATGCGCCGACATTTACGCAGTATCTGAACACGTCCGTGCCATCGTCCAGCGTGTCCGGCATCGATCTCAGCAACCTTGCAAACTACACCGTCGGCCCGCTGACCCGCAGCGAAAACCACTACAAGGGCCACGAGTTCGCGGCCCGGCTGGATGGCGAGTACAAGTTCGACAGCGGCTTCTTGTCTGCTATCGACGTGGGCGGCCGCTATGCAGATCGCACCATCGCGTTCACCCCGATCCGCTTCTACTCGCAATCTCCGGTTACCAACCCACTCGCTGTTTCCAACCTCTTTCAGAGCAATGGTTTCTATAACTTCTACACTGGCGGCGACGCCAGCGGCGACTTCCAGCGGAACTATCCCCACGCGATCGCAAGCTTCGTGGGCAACAACTTCTCTTCTGTAGCGCAGCAGCTCGGCTTCACGACCGCGCCGACGGTGAGCCAGGTCTCGGTCTTCGCAGCAGACGAGAAGACCTATGCTGGTTATGCGATTGCCAAGTTCGCGTTCACCGCGGGCGTGCCAATCGATGGCAACATCGGCGTTCGAGTGGTGCGCACTCAGGAGAAGCTAAACAGCTTTCAGCCGGTGCTGACCGCGGTGGCCGATCCCATCACCGGTGCGGTGACTTATCGGCAGACCGGCATTGCGGCAGTCAGCGCTGACACCAACTACACGAATTGGCTGCCGAGCGCGAACGTGCGCGTGCATCTGACCGACAAGCTGCAATTGCGTCTGGCCGCGTCGAAGACGCTCACCCGGCCCGATTTCAACCAGCTGTCGCCTGCGATTACCACCGTACCGGCACAGCTCGCAGCGACGGGCGGCAACCCGGATCTGCAGCCGATCAAGTCCAGTTCAGCCGACGTGTCGCTGGAGTGGTACTTCAGCCACGCCAGCTCGATTTACGCGGCGGCGTTCTACAAGCGCGTTGATGGCTTCATCTTCACGTCCACTAGGTCCGGCGTCACAATCGACGGCACTTCCGGCTATACGCTGTCCCAGCCGCTAAACTCGGGCAAAGGAACGGTGAAGGGTATTGAGACCGGCTACCAGCAGTTTTTTGACTTCTTGCCGGGTGTCCTTTCCGGCTTGGGCTTGCAGGCCAACTTCACCTTTGTGGACAGCAACGCGCCAACCTCGATCGCGGGGCTTACCGCCGCACTGCCGCAACTGTCTAAGTACAGCTACAACGTAGCCGGAATCTATGAAAAGGGCGGCGTGTCGCTGCGGGTGGCCTACAACTGGCGGTCTAGTTTCTTGTCGAGCATCTATGCTGGAGCTTACACCGCGCCGGGTACAACCCAGTCGGTTACCTTCACTTCACCGGTGATGACGAAGGGTTATGGCTGGTTGGACGCATCCCTCAACTACGATGTGACGCCGCAGTTCACACTGTCGGTGGATGCGCAGAACCTACTGCGGACTCAAATCCAGACCTACTATGGGTATGAAACGCGCCCCGGCAGCTTCACCATAGACGATCGTCAGTTCATGGTCGGCGCGCGCATCAAGTTCTAATCCCCTCCCCCAAGACTGACCCTCGGTTGCTTCGCCGGCCGAGGGTCTTTCTTGTCAGAGGCCGAACTCGCGGCGCAGGGATGCGGTGTCCGCCCCCACCAGCGGCGCGCCTCGGCTCGCATGGGCGCGGCGGCCGTCGATCCGCACCGGGCTGGCCGTGGTCGTGATCGCGGCGCCGCCACGGGACACGCTGTCCAGCATGTCGAGCCGCCGGAACGCAGCGCTGGCGAGCAGGTCGGGCCATTCCATCACCGGCGCGCACCAGACGTCCTCGCGCCGCAGCAACTCCATCCAGTGAGCCGTGGTTTGCTGCGCCAGCCGATCGGCGATCAGCCGCTTGAGCCGGTCGCGATCCGCGAAGGCCTGCTCGCTCGTTGCGGAGGTGACCGCCGGCAGGTCGAGCATCCGGCCGAGCTTGCCGAGCGGCGTCATCGCCAGCGCCAGATACCCGTCCCTGGTCTGATAAACGCCATAGGGCGCGGCGAGATAGGCGTGGGCATTGTTGAAGGACGACCGGACCGGAAGCCGCCCCTGGTCGCTAAGGTGCGTGGTCAGCACCTCGAACTGGAAGTCGACCAGTGCCTCGAGCAGGCTGGTTTCCACCCGGGCACCTTCGCCCGTGATCCCGCGCCGGACCAGGGCTGCAAGGATGCCCTCGACCAGCACGTGGCCCGCCAGCATGTCGCCGACCGAAAGGCCGATCGGCACCGGGCCATGCCCTTCGCTGCCGTTGAGCCACATCACGCCGGACAACGCCTGGGCGAGCAGGTCCTGCCCCGGCAGACCCGCCCAAGGTCCATCTTCGCCATAACCCGAGATCGACGCATGGATCAGCCGCGGGTTCATCGCGCTCGCATCCTCCCAGCCGATGCCGAGCCGGTCGGCCACGCCGGGCCGGAAGTTCTGGATGACCACATCGGCGCGCGCCATCAGCGCTTTCACCGCCGCCAGGTCGTCGCCGTCCTTCAGGTCGGCGGCGAAGCTCTCCTTGTCGCGGTTAATGGCGTGGAACAGCGTCGAATCGCCCTCCACCTCGGTGTCGGTCAGGTACAGCGTGCGACAGATGTCGCCACTGCCGGGGCGCTCGATCTTGATCACCCGCGCGCCGAGATCGCGAAGCCTCAGCGCGGCCGATGGCCCCGACAGGAACTGCGCCATGTCGAGCACCAGCAGTCCGTCTAGCGGCCCTACCACCGCCTCGTTCACAGGCTCGCCTCGAATAGGCGGTTGAGGTCTGCGATCACGGCCGTCCCATCCTCTTGGCTCAGGAGACCGTGGTTGATCCGGTCCGATGCGGCCTGCTGGAAAGGCATATAGCCGTCGTGGCGAGGGCGAACCCAGGCGCGATCGAGCGTGGCGCGAGTCGCGCGATAGAAGTCCCGCACCGGCGCGTTGACGTCGTCGGACGCCCAGGCGTCGGCATGGCCCGGCTGCCCCCCGGCGGCGGCGTACAGGCCCGCCTGAACCGAGCCGCTAGCCAGCCAATTCGCGAATGCCTGTGCTTGCGTGGCCTGCCCCCGCAATGCCGAAACCGCGATGCCGGTGCCGCCGAGCGCAGACCCGCGAGGGCCAGCTTCACTCAATACTGCCAGATCGGCAAAGGCGATGCGCGCCGGCCGGAAGCCCTCAAGGGCGTAGCTGACATAGCCGTAAATGAGCGGGCTCAGCACCGCCCTGCTGCTGCCCTCTGCCATCCGTTCAAGGATCGCGATCGGATCATGGTTGAAGCAGTCGCGATCGAGCAGCTCCACCAGCGCGGCGAGCCGCCTGAACGCCTCGGCACCGCTGCGCGCCTCGAACAGCGCGGGTCCGTCGACCGTCGGCGTCGCGCCGAGCAAACCCGTGAGCGTATACAGGCTCATCAGCGAGTGCGGCGGTCGCATCGGGCACAGCACCTGGCCCTCACGGGCCAGCGCCATCACGTCATCCCATCGGGTGACTGGCGCCGCGAGCCGGTCCGGCCGCCAGGCCTGCACCTGCGCCGCGGCGTCGATCGGCAGCGCCCATTGCCGCCCTTCCCAATGGTAGCTCGGAAAAGACGCGCCGAGCGATCCTGCCGCAATCGAGGCGACGCTCTCGACATCGAACGGCATCAGGCAATGCTCCGCGGTGATCTGGCCGACATGGGGATGGTCGATGACGATCAGGTCGTATCGCTCGGCAAGGTCACGGACGGGAAAGGTCTCGAAATCCTGGAGCGAGCGCCGGTTCCAGTCGATGCCGACACCGGTCCGCCCCTCCCAGTCGCGCGCCGCGGCGACAAGCGGATCATAGCCGCGCGGGTGATCCCAAGTCATGCCCTTCAACCGCACGTGACGCTCTCCTTACCATGATTAGTCAAACGAGTTGACACTCTCGTAGAGCGCTCCTAGCCGTTCGCAAAAGTAATATAAACATACTGATGGAGCGGAAGAGTGGCCGAGCGGCAGACCAGTGCGGAGGCAGCCCCGGCGGCGGACGCGCTGCCGCTCGCCGGCATTACGGTGCTGGATTTCAGCCAGTTCCTCGCCGGGCCATCCTGCGCCCTCCGCCTCGCCGATCTTGGTGCGCGCGTCATCAAGGTCGAGCGCCCACAAGGCGGCGACGCCTGCCGCGGGCTGCGCCTTGCCGACCAGGTGTTCGAGCAGGACAGCCTGCTGTTCCACACCATCAATCGCAACAAGCAGAGCTACGCAGCCGACCTGAAAGACCCGGAGGCGCTTGAGCGCATCCGTCGGCTGATCGCTTCCGCGGACGTGCTGATCCACAATTTCCGGCCGGGCATCATGGAACGGCTGGGGCTCGGCTTTTCCGCGCTTGCCGAGGTCAACCCGACCCTGATCTACGCGGGCGTCAGCGGCTATGGCAGCGAGGGGCCGTGGCGCGCCAAGCCGGGGCAGGACCTGCTGGTCCAGTCGCTGTCGGGCATTGCCTGGCTGTCGGGGGACGGCGGCTCGCCCCCGGTGCCGGTGGGCCTGTCGATCACCGACATGATGGCCGGCGCGCAGCTCGTCCAGGGCATCCTGGCGCTGCTCGTGCGCCGGGGCGTGACAGGCAGAGGCGGGCAGGTGGACGTCAGTCTGATTGAGACAGCGATTGACCTTCAGTTCGAGAACCTGACCGCCTGGCTGAACGGTGCGCCCGCGCCCGAACGCAGCGAGGTTGCGGGCGCCAACGTCTATCTCGGTGCGCCCTACGGGATCTATCCGACCCAAGATGGGCACCTCGCGCTGGCGATGATGCGCATTGACACGCTGGGGCAGCTGATCGCCTGCGATGCGCTGCTGGAGTTTCCGCCGGATAGCTGGTTCGCGAAGCGCGATGCGATCAAGGCGATCATCCGGGAACAGCTTTCAGCCCGGTCGACGCGGCACTGGCTCGACATCCTGGAACCGGCGGACGTGTGGTGCGCGCCCATCCTGAGCTGGCCCGCCCTGGTTGCCGAACCGGGCTTCGCCGCGCTTGATGCGGTTCAGGCGGTGCGCGGGCCCGACGGTGGCGAAGTGCGGACCACCCGCTGCCCCATCCGCATCGATGGTGCCGTCCTCAAGAGCGACCGAGCGGGCCCACGGCTGGGCGCCGACACCACCGCCATCGACGCCGCGCTGTTGGAGCAAACCGCATGATCATCGAGCAGTTCTTCGAGGACTATGAAATCGGCAGCGAGCGCCGGACCTTTGGCCGCACGATCACCGAAAGCGATTTCGTGATCCATGCCGGGCACAGCGGCGATTATTTTCCCCACCATGTCGACGCCGAATGGTGCGCGACGCAGGAGATCGGGCAGCGGATCGCGCACGGGACGCTGGTCTTCACCGTCGGCATCGGGCTCACCGCGACCGTGATCAACCCGCGCGCCATGTCGTACGGCTATGACCGGATGCGCTTCATCCGGCCGGTGTTCATCAACGATACGATCCACACGCTGACGCGCATCGCGGAAAAGCGCGACCATCCCAAGCGCACCGGCCACGGCATCGTGGTGGAGGCGGTCGATATACGCAACCAGCGCGGCGAAACCGTGCTGGCCTGCGAGCACCTTTACCTCGTCGAGCGGCGAACCGCCGTGGCGCAGGGCTGACTCTTCGATGCGGCTGCGCCCCGCTCCGACGATCGCCGCATTGCTGCTCTTCGCGGTGGCGATTGCGTCGGTCGCAGCGATGCGGCTGCACGCTGATCGGGGGCTGGCCCTGCCCGCCGGGCGAGCCGGTGCGGAGCGTTACGGCCTTTCCACCGTCGGGCTCAGCTTTCCGTTCGCCGCGGCGATCGCCAAGGGCTTTGCCGACGCGGCTGTACGGGCCGGCGCAGAGCCGGTGGTGCTCGATGGGCGCGGTGACGTGCAGAAACAGGCCAACGACGTCCAGGACCTTGTCGCCCAGAAGGTCGCAGGCCTCGCGGTGATGCCGCTCGACTCGGTGATCGCGCAAGGCTGGGTCGATCGCACGGCGGCGGCCGGCGTGCCGGTCGTCGCCGTGGCCGCCATGGTTGGCGATCCGCACGCCCGCGACGCGCGCGACGTGTACCCGAAGCTGACCGCATTGGTGACGCAGGACGAAGTGGAGGCGGGCCGATCGGCCGCGCAGCTCGCCGCCGCCCTGCTGCCGCGCGGGCGCCTCGGCAAGGTCGCGGTGATCGAGGGCGCCGCCGGCTTTCCTGAGGTGGAGCAGCGGCGGCGTGGGTTCGTGGCGGGGCTTAGGTCGGCAGGTGCGCGCTACGAGATCGTCGCCTCCCAGCCGGGCGACTGGACGGCCGAGAAGGGCGAAGCGGCCTGCCAGAACATCCTCGCCGCCCACCCCGACGTCGACCTGTTCTTCAACGAAGCGGACGACATGGTGGTCGGCTGCGCGCGCGCGGTGCGGGCCGCCCGCTCGCCGGCGCGGCTGATCGGCGTGGGCGGCTCCAAGCTCGCCATCGCGTCGATCAAGGCGGGCGCGGTGGACGGCACCGTGTGCTTCCGCCCCGAAGCGCTTGGCGCGCTCGCCTTCCAGACGCTGCACCGCGCGGCGCATGGCCGACCGGACCATGCCGCGTTCCGCACCTATCCGATTCCGGCCGTGTCGCGCGACACGGTGAGCCAGTGCGTGGGCCAATGGTGAGCGCCCCTCCCCTGCTCAGCTGCGAGGGCGTCGCGAAGCGCTTTCCCAACGGCACGGTGGCGTTGAGGGGCGTCGACATGACGATCCGGGCCGGCCGCGTGCATGGGCTACTGGGGGCCAACGGCGCCGGCAAGTCGACGCTGATCAAGATCCTTTCGGGCGCCCATTCGGCTTCCGGCGGGCAGTTGGTGTGGCGCGGCGAGCCGGTGCGCTGGCGCCGCCCGATCGACGCCAAGCGCGCGGGCGTCGCGACGATTCAGCAGCATGTGCCGCTGGTACCGACCTTGTCGGTGCTGGAGAACATCCTGCTCGATACCGGGGGCTGGCGGCGGCACCGGCACGACGAGCGGCAACGGGTCGCTGGGATGGTCGACCGCATCGGCGTCGGGCTCGACCTCGACGCTTCGGTCGGCGATCTGGCGATCGGCGAGCGGCAGATGGTGGCCATCGTCCAGGCGCTTGCCAGCGGCGCGGACCTGGTCGTCATGGACGAGCCCACCGCTTCTCTCGCCGCCCCCGAGCGCGAGACGGTGTACCGGATCGTGCGCCAACTGGCGCGCGAGGAGGGCAAGGCGGTGCTGTTCGTGTCGCACTTCCTCGACGAGATCGTGGCGCTGACCGACGAGGTCACGGTGCTGCGCGACGGCCGCGCGGCGCTGCACGCCGAGACCGCCAGCCTCGACGAGGCCGGGTTGGCGGCGGCGATCGTCGGCAAGGCAGTGGTGCAGCTCGCCCGCGACCGCCGCCGGGAAGTGACCGGGCCGGAGGTGGTCGCGATCACCCGCCTCTCCTCGCCCGGCCGCCTCGCCCCTACCGACCTGTCGCTGCGGGCGGGCGAAGTTGTCGGGCTGGCGGGCATGCTCGGTTCCGGGCGCAGCGAACTTCTGCACGCCATCTTCGGCGCCGATCCCGATGCCGGCGGCAGCGTACGGCTCCACGGCCGCCTGGTCGGGCGCTCACCCGAGGAAGCGGTCCGCGCCGGCGTCGCCTTGGTGCCCGAGGACCGGGTGGCGCAAGGCTATCTGCCGCAGATGCCGCTGTGGCAGAACGTCACCCTTCCGCAGCTTGCGACCCATTCCCGCTGGGGCCTGATCCCGTGCCCGGCCGATGAGCGCGGACGGGCCGCCGAGGCCGTCGACCGGCTCGCGATCCGCACGCCCGATGTTGACGCGCTCGTCCCCGAACTGTCGGGCGGCAACGCGCAAAAGGTCACCATCGCCAAGTGGCTTGTGCCGGGCACCCGCCTGCTGCTGCTCGACGAGCCGACCGCCGGCATCGACGTCGGCGCGCGTACCGACATCCTGCGGCTGATCCGCGCTCTCGCCGATGACGGGCTGCCGGTGATCGTCGCCTCGTCCGATTATGACGAGCTGCTCGCCATCTGCGACCGGGTCGTCGTGCTGCGCGATGGCGCCGTGGTCGCCGAGCGCGCCGCCGGCGATCTCGACGAGCCCATGCTGGTGCTGCTCACCGGCAGCGCCCCGGTGCCGACCCCTCCCATTCAGCCGACGAGGCCCTTGCCGTGAAACCATCCTTCAACTGGCGCGACGCGTTCGGGCTGCGCGAGGCCGGGGTCTATTACGCGTTGCTGCTGCTGCTGGGCGTGCTTGCCATGGCTGCCGCCGCCGCGGGCCGGCCCGGCTATCTGTCGGCAGTGAATCTGTCCAACATCGTCTACCAGGCGTCCCTGGTCGGGATCATGGGCGTGGCGATGACGGTGATGCTGATCACCGGCGCGTTCGACCTGTCGGTCGCCTCCGTCGCGGCGCTGGCCGCCGCCGTGCTGGTCGGGCTGGCCGGCTCGATCGGTTTCGTGCCCGCCGCTTTGGCGGCGCTGGCGACCGCGGCCGCGGTCGGGCTCGCCAACGGGCTGGTCGTCCAGCTCGTCGGCATCAACGCCTTCATCGTCACGCTGGGCAGCCTGACCGCCGTGCGCGGGCTTGTGCTGATCCTCACCGACGGCCGCTCCCTGATGGTGTCCGACCCGGGGGTACTCGCCGAGATGCTCGCCTTCGAAAGCAGCCGGGTCGCGCCCTTCTGGCCGGCGCTGCTGCTGGCTCTGATCCTGATCGTTGCAGGCATCGCAAAACGACACCCGGCAGCGATCGGCGGCGTGGTCCTTGGCGGGCTGGCGCTGGCGGCCGGCCGAGACTTCACGGTGGCCGCGCCTGTGCTGTATCTCCTCGCCTTCACCGCCCTGGTCTGGTTCGTTCTCGGCTATACCGTGATCGGCCGCCGCCTTTATGCGGTCGGCGGCAATGCCGAAGCCGCGCGGCTGTCGGGCATCAATGTCCACGCCTACAAGATCGGCGCATTCCTGCTCTCCAGTCTCGCCGCGGGCTTCGCAGGCATCCTGTTCGCCTGCCGGTTGGGCGCGATCAACCCGACCGCCTTGCAGGGCAGCGAGCTGACCGTGATCGCGGCCGCGATCCTCGGGGGCACTTCGCTGTTCGGCGGCGCGGGCAGCGTGGTTAAGACGGTGGTCGGCGCGCTGCTGCTGTTCACGCTGACCAACGGCTTCAACGTCCTCAACCTCGGCGCCAATTATCAGGGGGTGGTGGAGGGGCTGGTGGTGATCGTCGCCGCCGCCATCTACACCGTGGGCGGTCGCCGCCGTGCCCGCCCCCGCCCCGTCGATCCGGAGCCCAGCGGCCGCGCCGACGCCGCCCCCGTCGCGTTGGGGGGAGCCGCCCTGTGACCGCCACCCTGCGCATCGCGGTTCGCAAGTTCGGCCCGTTCGAAAGCGCGATCGCCAGGCAGTTCGCCGACTTCGTGGAAACAACCGGCGTCGACGCACGGCTGGAGCAGGAAGCGCTCGACCTCAACCCGCTTCACGCCCGCCTGTTCGGGAATCGCGAGCTTGCCTCGGGCGCCTGGGACATCGCCTTTCTCAACACCGACTGGCTGGCGGAGGCGCAGGCCGGCGGCCTGATAGAGGACCTTGCCCCCTGGATGGAGGGCGAGCCGGTGCCGGATTTCCCCACGGGCTGGTCCCCATCGCTGACCGACTATCAGCGCTTTGCCGGCGGCTATTGGGGGATGCCCTACCATGACGGTCCGGAGTGCCTGGTCTACCGCCGCGACCTGCTTGAAGAGGCGGGTCTGGCGGTGCCCGACACGTGGGATGCGTTCCACGCCGCCGCCCGCGCGCTGCACCGGCCGCAGCAGGGCTGCTACGGCACGGTGATGGCGCTGTTCCCCGACGGGCACAACAGCTTCTACGACTTCTGCATCCACGTCTGGTCACGCGGCGGTGAGCCGTTCGACGACGCCGCGCGTCCGAACTTCATCAGCACCGCCGCGGTGTCCGCGCTGAACTTTATCCGCACGCTCGCCGACGACGCGGGGGCGATCGCGCCGCAGTCGCGCCAGCTCGACAGCGTTCAGGCCGGCATGCTGTTCGCGGAAGGCAAGGTCGCGCTGATGACCAACTGGTTCGGGTTCGCCGCCTATGCAGACACCGCCCCCGAAAGCCGGGTGAGAGGGCTTGTCGACGTGGCGCCGCTGCCGGCGGGCTCCGGCGGCCGCAGCGTGTCGCTCAATGTCTTCTGGGTGCTGGCGATGGCCGCCGGGTCGGCCAGCAAGGAGGTCGCTTGGCGTTTCATGCGGCACTGCGCGTCGGCGGCGATGGACAAGCTGACCACCACCGAAGGCGCGATCGGCACCCGGCGCTCCACCTGGGCCGATCCCGAGGTGAACGCCGCCATTCCATACTATCACCGGCTTGAATGGCTGCACGAGCATGCCCGCCAGCTGCCCCACCACCCGCGGCTGGCCGAGGTCGCGCACGTGATCGACGACATGCTTGGGCAGGCGCTCTCCACCGCGCGGTCGAGCGCGGAGCTGCTCGCGGAGGCGCAGACCAGCGCCGAAAGGATCATCGGATGACCGCGCCCGCGCTTCAACAGGCATCGCCGATGCCGGCCAAGCCGCGACCGATCGTGATCCTGGGCACCGGCGGCATCGTCGCCGACGCGCACCTGCCCGCTTATGCCAAGGCAGGCTTCACCGTCGCCGGCCTGTTCGACCGCGACCGCGACCGCGCGTCCGCTCTCGCCGTGCAATGGTCGGTGCCCAGGGTGTATGCGAGCCTGGAAGACGCCGCGGCGGCGGAAGCTGTGTTCGACGTCGCCGCGCCGCCCGTCGCGCATCGCGACATCCTGTCGGCGCTGCCGGAGGGCGCGACGGTGTTGATCCAGAAGCCGCTCGGGCTCGACCTCGCCGAAGCCACGGCGATTCGGCAGGTGGTCCGTGAGCGGCGGCTGACGGCGTCGGTCAACTTCCAGCTGCGCTATTCGGCGATGATGCTCGCGATCGGGGACGCACTGCGGCAAGGACTGCTCGGCGAACTGGTCGAGATCGAGGTGCACATCAACCTCGTCACGCCCTGGCACCTGTTCCCGCACCTCAAGCCCAACCCTCGCGTCGAGATCGTCTCGCACTCGATTCACTATCTCGACACGATCCGCGCGTTGGCCGGCGATCCCACGGCGGTGATGGCGCGCAGTTATGGCCATCCCTTGAGCGACCTCGCGCAGACGCGCACCACCGCGATCCTGGACTATCCCGCACCGCTCCGGGTTGCGCTGTCGATCAACCACCACCATGATTTCGGCCGCCGCTTCCAGGACGCGAGCTTCCGGGTCGAGGGCACCGGGGGCGCGATGATCGCCAAGCTCGGCCTGCTGCTCGACTACCCCACCGGCGAGCCTGACGAACTTTGGTTCGCGCCGCGTGGCGGCACGCCGACGCAGGTGCCGCTCGCCGGCACCTGGTTTCCCGACGCCTTTATCGGCCCCATGGCCAATCTCCAGCGCTTCGCCGCCGGCGAGGACACATCCCTTGCCACGGCCGTCGAGGATGCGTGGCGGACCATGGCGCTGGTCGAAGCCTGCTATCAATCCAACCAGACGCCCGGCACCCCCGTGCCGCGCGGCTGACCCATCAGGAGTGAAAATGACGAACCTTTCGGGCAAGACGGCGCTGGTCACGGCTGCCGCACAGGGGATCGGCCGGGCGGCGGTTTTGAAGCTTGCCGCCGCCGGCGCCCGCGTGATCGCAACCGACGTGAACGAGGAGGCGCTGGCGGCACTCGATGGCGGCATCGAGACGCACCGGCTCGACGTGCTCGACGATGCCGCGGTGGCGAGCACGATTGCCGGCTTGGGCCAAGTCGACATCCTGTTCAACTGCGCGGGGGTGGTTCATGGCGGCACCCTGCTGGAGGCGAGCGAGGCCGACCTCGACTTCGCGCAGGACCTCAACGTCAAGGCGATGATCCGCACCATCCGCGCCGTGCTGCCGGGCATGATCGAGCGGCGCGACGGCGCGATCATCAACATGTCCTCGGTGGCGTCGTCGGTGAAGGGCGTGCCCAACCGCTTTGTCTATTCGGTCACCAAGGCGGCGGTGCTCGGCCTCACCAAGTCGGTCGCCGCCGACTATGTCGGCCACAACATCCGCTGCAACGCGATCTGCCCGGGGACGGTGGACACGCCGTCGCTGCAAGGGCGGCTCGGTGCCGGCGGCGACTATGACGCGACCCGCGCGAGCTTCGTTTCGCGCCAGCCGATCGGCCGCTTCGGCACGGCGGAGGAGATCGCCGACCTCGTCGTCTATCTCGCAGGCGCCGGCTATACGACCGGGCAGGCGATCGCGATCGACGGCGGCTGGACGATATGAAACGCGCGCTCGCCCTGCTGCTCCTCGCGACGGCCGCGCCGGTCGCGGCGCAAGTCGACCACCCGGCGCCTGCGGTCGCGTCGGAACGCCTGTGGCTGGGTGCCGCCTGGTATCCCGAGCAATGGCCGGAAAGCCGCTGGGACGCTGACCTCGAGCTGATGCGGCGCGGCGGCGCCAATGTGGTGCGCGTCGGCGAGTTCGCCTGGTCGCGGCTGGAACCAAGCGAAGGCCGCTACGACCTCGACTGGCTTGCCCGCGCGATTCGCCGGGCGGAGGCGCACGGGCTAAAGGTGGTGATGAGCACCCCCTCCGACACACCGCCCAACTGGATGACGACCCGATATCCGGAAGTGATGAAAATCGCGGCCGACGGCACCCCGGCGGGCCTCGGCGGACGTCGGCAGTTCTCGATCTCCAGCCCGCTCTACCGCGAGTTCTGCCGCAAGATCGTGGCGCAACTGGCGCAGCGCTTTGGGCGCGATCCCGCCGTGATCGGCTGGCAGATCGGCAACGAATATACGGATGAAAGCTACGATCCCGCCGCCAGGGCTGCGTGGCACGCCTGGCTCCAGAAGCGCTACGGCACGCTCGACCGGCTCAACGAGGCATGGACCACCGCTTACTGGTCGCAGACCTATTTCACGTGGGACCAGGTGCCGTTCAACGACAAGCCCGGCAATCCCGGCTGGATGCTGGAGCAGAAGCGTTTCATCACCGACCAATGGGTGTCGTTCCAGAAGGTTCAGGCCGACGTGCTGCGCGCCGGCGCCGACCCGCGCCAGTTCGTCACCACCAATCTCGGCGGCCTCGGCTGGGCGGATCGCTTCGACCGCTACGCAATCAATCGCGACCTCGATCTCGCCTCCTGGGACGATTATGTCGGCACGGGGCACCTCGACGCCTATCGCAACGGCGCGACGCACGATCTGGTGCGCGGCTGGAAGCGCCGCAACTTCTGGGTGATGGAAGCGCAGCCCGGCTTCGTGAACTGGTCGCCGCTCAACAACATCCTCACCCGCGGCGAAACGCGCGCGATGGCGTGGCAGGCGGTCGGCCATGGCGCCGACGCCATGCTTTATTGGCAGTGGCGCAGCGCGCTCAACGGCCAGGAGCAATATCACGGCGCCATTGTCGGTCCCGACGGCGAGCCGCTGCCCTTTTACACCGAATTTGCCGAAATCGGCCGCGACTTCGCCAAGGCCTCGCCCGCGCTCGCCGGCACCCAGCCGGTGTCGGACGTCGCGATCCTCCAGGATTATCCCAGCCGCTGGGCGATCGACTTCCAGCCGCACACCAAGGGCTATGATCAGATCGAGGTGCTGCTGCGCACCTATCGGCCCCTCAAGGACGCCCTCGGTGCGGTCGACATCGTCGCGGCGGATGACACCCTGAGCCGCTACAAACTGGTCTTCGCGCCCAGCCTCAACGTCGTGCCGCAGCCGCTCGCCGATCGCCTCGTCAGCTATGTGCGCGCCGGCGGCCATCTGGTGCTCGGCCCGCGCGCCGGCATGAAGGACGAGTTCAACCGCCTCGCAATCCAGCGCCAGCCGGGTCCTCTGGCGGACGTGCTCGGCGGGCGCGTGGAGCAGTTCTACGCGCTCGACGACAAGGATGGGGTCGCGGTGTCGGGCGTCGCCGGCAGCGGATCGGCCGATGTCTGGGCGGAACAGCTCTCCACCCGCGCGCCCGACGCGCGCGTGACGCTGCGCTATGGCAAGGCGAACGGCTGGCTCGACGGCCAGCCCGCCGCGATCACGCGGCCCTATGGCAAGGGGCGGATCACCTATCTCGGCGCGCTGCTCGACCCGGCACTGATGCGCGGGTTCGTCGGCGCGGAGCTCAAGGACGCGGGCGTGACGGTCGGCCTGACGGTACCGGCCGGCGTCGAGGCGATGACCCGCGCCGGGCAAGGCCGGCGCATCACCATCCTCATCAACCATGGCGCCGCGCGGCAGCAGGTCACGCTGCCGGCGACGATGACCGACGTGCTCGCAGGCAACACCGTCCAGACCGTGACGCTTCCATCACAGGGCGTCGCGGTGCTGCAAGGAAAGGACAAGCAATGACAAAGAGCAAGGCGCTCGCACTGGCGCTTCTGTTGGCCGGCACCGGCGGCATGGCGCGTGCGGAAGACTATGCGATGGGCTTCAAGGCTCAGGCGGTCGCAAAGCAGCTCACCCATGTCGATGCGGTGACCAGGGCGGGGCCATTCAAACCCGACTGGAACTCGCTTCAGGCGTTCCGCGTCCCCGAATGGTTCCGCGACGCGAAGTTCGGCATCTTCATCCACTGGGGCCCCTATTCGGTCCCGGCGTTCGCGAACGAATGGTATTCGCGCAACATGTACGACCCGCACAATGCGGCCTACACCTATCACCGCAACGTCTATGGCCCGCAGGCCAGCGTCGGGTACAAGGATTACATCCCCAAGTTCACTGCGGAGAAGTTCGACGCCAGGCAATGGGTCGCGCTTTTTCAACAGGCGGGCGCCCGCTACGTCATGCCGGTTGCGGAGCATTGCGACGGCTTCGCGATGTACGACAGCGCAATGACCGATTGGAAGGTCACCGCTATGGGCCCCAAGCGGGACACGGCGGCCGAACTGATGAAGGCCACGCGCGCCGCGGGGCTGCACTTCGGGCTGTCGTCGCACCGGGCGGAGCATTGGTGGTGGTTCAACGTCGGCCGCAGCTACAACAGCGACGTCAACGATCCGCGCTATGCCGGCCTCTACGGCCCGGCGGCGCCGCGCACCTTGCCGGCCGACGCGCCGACCAGCGAGCCCGACCCGTCGCACCTCGAAAACTGGTTCCCGCCGAGCAAGGAGTTCAAGGACGACTGGCTCGCGCGTACGACGGAGATCGTCGATAAATACAAGCCCGAGATGATCTATCTCGACTGGTGGACCAGCGCGCCGGGCTTCGAGCCGTATCTGCGCCGGCTGGCCGCCTTTTATTACGATCAGGGCCGCAAGAACGGCCAGAGCGTCGCGATCACCTACAAGGGCGAGAACTTCGCCACCGGCTCGGCGCTGTTCGACGTGGAACGCGGCAAGCTCGACGCGCTGAGGCTGGTGCCGTGGCAGACCGATACCTCCGTCAGCATCCATAGCTGGGGCTATGCGCAGGACGACGAATATCGCACGCCCAAGTCGCTGGTCGACGACCTGATCGACATCGTTTCCAAGAACGGCAATTTGATGCTCAATGTCGGCCCACGCGCCGACGGCACGATCCCGGAACAGGCGCAAACGGTACTGCTCGGCATCGGCGCGTGGCTCAAGGTCAATGGCGAGGCGATCTATGGCACCCGGCCGTGGAAGTATTTCGGCGAGGGGCCGACCACCGTCGCCACCGGCGAGAAGAAGGAAGTCGCCAGCAAGGCGTGGACGCCCGCCGATATCCGTTTCACCACCAAGGGTGACACGCTCTACGCCCTGGGGCTCGAGCGGCCGAGGGACGGGGCGGTCCTGATCAAGACGCTGTATAGCGGCAGCCCGTATCTCGACCGGCCGATCGCCAGCGTCGCGTTGGTAGGCAATGCCGGACCGGTGCAATGGCAGCAGACGCCAACGGGTCTGCGCGTCACGTTGCCGGCCGATCCAGGTGGCACCATGCCCTACGCCCTCAAGATCGGCTTCGCACCCGCGACCAAGGTGGCCAGCCGGTGAGATGGCTGGGGCTCGCCGCGGGGCTGCTGCTCTGCAGCAGCCCCGTTGCCGCCGAATGGGTGCCGGCTTGGACGGCGGCGCCCTTCCCGGCGACGCCGGTGCTGACCCCAAGCGACGTGCGCGACTATGCGGGCGCCGAGGTGCGTCAGGAGCTGGTGGTCAACGCTGGTGGCGACCGCGTGCGGGTGGTGATGACCAACGCGCTCGGCAAGACGCCGCTCACCTTCCTTAACGCCAGCGTCTCCGTCCGGGGGACCAGCCAGCCACTTACCTTCGGGGGACGCCCAGGCCGGACGATCCCGAGCGGCGGATCGCTGGTCAGCGACCCCCTGCCGCGCAAGCTCTCCGCCTTCGAGAAGGTGTCCGTCAGCGTTCGCTACGGCACTGGCGCCACGCCGGCGGCACACCTGCTGCCGGTCACCGTCCGCTATGCCGATGGACGGGTGGTCAGCGGGCGCGGACCCGCGCTTGCCGCCGCGGTTCAGGTCGACCGCGCGGGTCCGTCGCGGGTTATCGTCTCGCTCGGCGATTCTATCACGGAGGGCTTCGCGGCATCCGCCGGGGCGTATACCGGCTGGCCCGAGCGGCTCGCCCGGCGCCTTGCCGCCGGACGCACGACGCAGCGTTGCGTCGTGGTGAATGCCGGTATCAGCGGCAATCGGCTGTTGCGCGACGGCGCCGGCCCGAACGCGCTCGCCCGCCTTAACCGCGACGTGCTCGCGGTGCCCGGCGCGACCGATCTCATCCTGCTCGAAGGCATCAACGACATCGGCTGGGGCAACGCCAAGCCCGCGACCGATGGCCCGGTCACCGTGGCGGACGTGATCGCGGCCTATCGCCAGATCATCACGCGCGCTCGAGGCCGCGGTCTCCGGGTCATCGGCGGCACGATCACACCGTTCCGCGGCTCGATCTACTTCACTCCGGCCGGAGAGACGGTACGCCAGGCGGTGAACCGCTGGATCCGCACCGCGGGCGCATTCGATGCGGTGGTCGACTTCGACGCCGCCGTGGCCGATCCCCGCGAGCCCACCCGCCTCGATCCCGCCAAGGACCCCGGCGACCATCTTCACCCCAACGACAACGGCTATGCCGCGATGGCCGCCGCGGTGAAAATCGACATGCTCACGGGAGACGCAAGGTCATGACGCTGGATCGGCGCCAATTCATGGTCGCCAGTGCGCTGGCGGCAGGATCACCTGCTCTCGCCGAGGGCGCTGGCGGTAGCGGTCTCGCGGTGGTCGGCCTCCGCGCGGAAGGAATGGAAACGCCCCTCGGGCTCGGCGTCGATCGCCCGCGCCTTGCCTGGCAGCTTGCGTCGAAGGCACGTGACGTGCGGCAAGTCGCGTGGCGAGTGACGGCGGCATTCACCCGCGGCGGCGCCGCGATCTGGGACAGCGGCTGGCGCGAGGGGGAAGGCACGCTCGACCATCGCTGGGAAGGTCCTGCCCTCCGGTCGCGCCAGCGCGTGTGGTGGCAGGTGGCGGTGCGCGACGCCGGCGGTCGGGAGGCGACCTCGCAGCCGAGCTGGTTCGAAACGGGCTTGCTCGCCGCGAAAGATTGGCACGCGGCGTGGATTGAGGCCGAGGACGAGGACGCACGCGCCGACCGCCTTGCGGACCTGCGCTGGATCTGGAGCGAAACCCCGCTCGACCCGCGCCCGCATGGCTTCCGCCTCGACCTGGACGCCCCCGCCGATCTCGTCCGCGCCGAGTTGCTCGTTTCGGGCAAGGACCGGCTCAGGGGCGTGTGGGTCAATGGCGAGGCCGTGGCTCTCCCGGCGAAACCGTTCTGGGGCACGCTCACACCGGTGGAGGCATCCTTGCGCGCCGGCGCGAACAGCATCTGCGTGCTGATCGAGGCCGAGACGAGCGGTTTCTTTCCCGTCGATGGCGGCGCGATGGCGTCCCTGCTGCGGCTGCACCGCCGCGACGGCAAGGTCGACCGGCATGTCAGCGGCACCGAGTGGCGCGTCATGCCCGCGCCCCCCTCGGGGTGGACCGCACCACGTTTCTCGACCGTCGGCTGGGCGCGCGCGGTGCCCTCCCGCTCGCGCGCGGGGAACGACCCGCGCCCGGCCGAGCCGGCGCTGCTGCTCCGCCACCGGTTCGACGTCACGCGCCCGGTGGCGCGCGCCAGGCTCTATGCCACCGCGCTCGGCGCCTATGACGCCCGCATCAACGGCCAGCGTGTCACCGAGGCGCACCTGATGCCGGAGATCAGCGTCGCGCGCGACCACCTGTTCACCCAGAGTTACGACGTCACCGACCTGCTACGCGCGGGCGAGAACGCGGTCGGCGTGGTGGTTGGCGACGGCTGGTATGCCGGGGCGTTCGGCTGGCGGCTGGAGCGTTACGGCTTCGGCCCTGCCCCGCGCCGGCTCCGCGCCGAGCTCCACCTCGATTATCGGGATGGCGGTCACGAGGTCGTCGCCACCGGCCGCGAATGGCGCATCGGACCGACGCCGGTGCTGTCGTCGGAGATCTACCACGGCGAGGTGTTCGACGCGCGGCTGCGCACGGCGGGGTGGGACGTGCCCGGCTTTGACGAAGCACGCTGGCGACCGGTTCGGGTCGGCACCGCGCCCGACGTGCACCTCGTCGCCCAGGCCGGCCCCCTGGTCCGGCCTCGGGCCGAGCGTCGGGCAGTCGCGATCAGCGAGCCGTCGCCGGGCCGCTTCGTGTTCGATTTCGGGCAGAACTTTGCGGGCTGGTGCCGGCTCAAGGCGAACGGACCGGCGGGCACAACCGTCAGCCTCCGCTTCGCCGAACTGCTCACCGCGGACGGTCATGCCGACCAAGCCAATCTGCGCGGCGCCCGCGCCACCGACAGCGTCACCTTGCGCGGCGATGCCGAAGGGGAGCGCTGGGAGCCGCATTTCACCTATCATGGCTTCCGCTATGTCGAGGTGGAGGGCTTCCCCGGCCGGCCCGCCGTGGAGAACGTGGTCGGCATCGTCGTCGGCAGCGCCTGCCCGGAAACGGGAACATGCC
>Ga0210040_10002269_pt1 | contig 27390 bp, 27 predicted proteins | sample CryGeyCG12114_NA_FD_185462 | JGI IMG/M metagenome (GOLD analysis project Ga0210040, IMG submission 185462) | Groundwater microbial communities from aquifer - Crystal Geyser CG19_WC_8/21/14_NA (SPAdes) (version 2) | ecosystem: Environmental > Aquatic > Deep subsurface > Groundwater | place: USA... | reverse complement strand
TTGCTTTGAATCCCATACCTACCCAAAAATGCTTTCAAATGTGTTAATGTGTAAAAAAAAAAAAATTTATCAACCAAACTATTCTCGAGATACCCTGCAAATATACGGATGGGACTGACAGAGCGTTTCCTACATGTAGCTACCAAAGCTATCGGTGCATAAGTATACAATTATTTTACGAGAACGAGAGAGCAAAACGGACTGACTGAGATTAATTTTTGTATAGAAATAATAAATAGTATAAAGTATAATAATGCTTATATAGGTAAAGTGGGCTCTTTTTCGCAAATATAATATTCAATTTAGAAATAAGTAAGGTGAAATGCTTAATTGAGAAAAAAATAAATGTATTTATTCAATTCTTCAACTAGAAAGAACATATATTTCATCATAAAGCTTATTTTCTCCTTCATAGAAAGCGGTAGTATAGATTCTGATTATTGGCAAATTGGCTTTCACGCAATGAAAATTGATAGTCCAGGCATTTAATGTTCTTCAAAGCCAGGAATCGGGAATTTGGATGCGAAAGCTTCCACTTCCTTACGAAGATCCTGAAACTTTTTATTGATGGCCTCATCCTTGTTGATGAACTCTTTAAAGTCTTTCAATTTGTCAGTTTTGGATTTAGCTTCTTGGGCTAATGAGCAAGCTTTGTCAATGAACTCGATGACCTTTTCAAAATCTTTCTCAACAAATCCTCTCGAAGTTAAAGCCGGTGCACCTTCAAAATTAAAATGCTCCATTCATAACTCAATAGATGAGAAACACAAGACTATCATAAATTATTTAGTTTTATTCTTTCTATTTTAATTTTACCGAGACGAAGTCCACTTGGTGAGAGTGCGCTCTTATCGCCAGGACATGTATTCTTGTTAGCTGTAATATTAACCTTGTCACAGACTGTTTCAACGCGAGCACCGTCTAATTTCTGCACAGTTTATTAAACTAAACATTATTTCCACCCAAATGTAGTTTTGCATAGTGAAATAGACACAAAAAAGTGTTTAGTTTTTACCTTAGAGCTCAAATCAACCAAAACTAAATGGTTGTCAGTTCCTCCAGACACAATCTTAAATCCAAGTTCCACAAGTTTTTTAGCCATCGCTTTAGCATTTTTCATAACTTGCTCTTGATATTGACGGAAATGAGGTTGCATAGCCTTTAGAAAAATAAATATTGGTGTTACTTTGATAAAAAACCTAGGGGTAAATATTATTTTACCATTATACATACAGATTTAATGTAGTCAGCTGTTATATACCTGTCGCAATGCAACAGCAACGCCAGCAATGGCGTGAATATGAGGACCACCCTGCAGTGCGGGGAAAACAGCGAAATTAATCCTGCTTTCGTAATCATAAGGGGTTTCTTTTCCAGTTTTCTTGCACTTCTTATTTCCTTTTCTGAAGAAAATCATACCAGCTCTGACTCCTCGCAATGTTTTATGAGTAGTAGTGGTAACAACATCTGAATATTCAAATGGAGATGGGATAACTCCAGCGGCCACTAATCCACTAATATGAGCCATGTCAGACAACAAAATGGCATTAACATCATCACAAATTTCACGGAATCGAGCATAATCCAAAAGTCGGGAGTATGCAGAAGTGCCAGCAATAATAATTTTGGGTCGAAACAGCTTGGCATTGTGATGCAGCATGTCATAGTCAATGATTCCTGAAAAAAATACAACACACGAGCCCTCAAAAATGCACTTTCTATATTCACACAATTGCAAAAGTTAAAGAGTCATGCAAACTAACCTGTTTCAGTATTCAAACGGTATGGCATTGATTCAAAATACACAGATGTTGCCGATATTCTCTTTTGGTCTGTCATGAATCCATGAGTTAAACTATAAAATACAAAGTTTGTACGGTGAAAGATATTTTAAACATGTTGCACAACACATAGTTAGCCGTAACAATGACTTACTGCCCGCCATGTGGCAAATCTAGGCCCATGATTCTGTCATGAGGTTTCATCAATCCAGTGTAAGCAGCAAAATTAGCTGGCGATCCTGAGTATGGCTGAACATTCACACCCCACTCCTCAGGATCCAATTTGTACAGTTCTAATGCTCTGTTTTGGCATAATGTTTCAATTTTGTCAACAACTTCGGTACCTCCATAATATCTTGCTCCCACATATCCTTCAGCATATTTATTGTTCAAGCAGGATCCCATGACTTCCAAAGGTGCTCGACCACAAAAGTTCTACAAAAGCAGATTCCTTACAAAGGTACTCAACAAAGTAACTACAATCAAATGATTCAACTATTTAATGAACATTTACCTCTGAAGCAATCAATTCCAAGCCGCTAATTTGTCTCCGTTTCTCTTCTTTGACCAACTCCCACATCTCGGGGTCATCCGAAGCTAAAGGCTCTTTGCCAGTCCAACTTTGCGCCATCTTGCTTATTGTTATATTTCTTACGGACGAGTGAAAAATCAATCGCCGACTCTATTGACAATAAAAGGCAAAGATATGAAAAACTATACTAAAATTTCGATATAAATGACTATTTGCTGTAGTACGTGAGAGTATGTTCGTAAGTTGAAAAATGTGATTGCAACCAATCTTGGAAGAAGAATGAAAGTTATGTACCAGTTCCAGTCAAATCACAGCTACTATTTTATCTACATCTGCATCTAAGGTTACATGTGACTGGACCTGCCTACATTGTGGGATGGGATGGACTCATGTCCAGTTCATTTGGTTGGATTATTTGATGTAGCTTAAGAAGTAGTAATGCATGTGTGTGACTAAAAAGCAGATGTTGACAATTCTTCTTTTAAAAAGCACGTTGAGATAGCTTGAAGCTATAGCTATCCACTAAAACTAACTAACTATATTCAATGCTAATATACAACATGTTTTCTAAAACTAGTTTTTTACAAACCCGCTGTAGCGGTGCAGTTGGTTACATGAGCGTGAGCCATTAAATGTGAAGACTACACTACAGTCTACAGCGCAATGTTTAATATTACAGTACCCTCTCTAACGTATGGACAAGAAAAAGAATACCGAGGTTCGGACTTCAACTAGAAAAGAAATGTCAAAACTCATAAAAATTGGCATTAATTAAGCAATTTTTCATAAGTTTTTCTTTCATTTTGAGAAAATTTTCTAGGATTTTTTTTCTTTTATGCTAATTCTTATAGGTCAGAGAGGAGTATAACGTTTTAAACTTTGCATAATTTAATCTGAATTTCCACATAACCGATTATATCAAAAATGTAAATGTGTTTAAATAGTTTAAAATCTAGTTCCACATCCGTTATAATTTGTGTCGTGAAGAAAAAAATCAAAGTTTACTATTTAGATTTAGAACATCACCTATAATAAGAAAGCATCTATATTGCAACTGGACTTGATAAGTCAGTTACAGCTTTGACTCTCTGTGACATCTTACATTACATCTAACAGAATATTGTACAACGTTAAGAAGATAAACTCGATAAGCTATTCTTTTTAAAAGGTTAAATGAAAGAAAAGTTGATAGTACTACACGACTCAACTTTGGGATTACGTATCAACATTATCTGTGTCTTTAAATTATGACAATCACATCACATATGCATGAATATTATATCATCATTATATGATATTCATTTAATGAATTTGTATTAAGTGCTCTCACATGACAGGAATTTTTAATATTTTATGGTGATCATGTGTCACACGGTTTCAAATCGTTCAATTCGTTCTCTATGACAAATGATAGTTCTCAATAAAATGTGTAGAGATGCCAATTGTGATGAAATTGAAGTCGTAACGTGAAAATTTTTAGAAAAAACGAAACATGGATCATGAATAACTATATAAACTATAGCATGGTAGTAAGGCAAGAATGCTGCATAATCTCACATCATTTTTTTTACTAATCATTAAAATTTCAGTAAAAATTCAAACAATGGCATTCTATTTTAGACCAACACAGAGCTTATTGAACCGACCGAGACTGGTCTCTCCGCTGGTCTTGGTTTTTTGTGCACTTGACGCATGAGCAAGAGCATACAAACACAAAGTACAAAAGTTATTAAGGAAAAGGAAAGTATAGGAAATGTTGCTTTCAAAATTGGCAAAACTGGATAATGCTATACGGATAGACATGTATAATTTTATATTTTTATTACGGGATTCAGGGATCCTAAATTTTAGTTGAGAATGATATGTCCTTGATGAGTTGAGTCCCATGTTTTCATAAAAATATTTTTTAAATACCCTGTAGGCTCAGGCAAACTGTACTGTAGCAAGAAGTTTTGATACTTGTCGAAATTGTCACCTAATTATTTTCATGATTTAATAAATGCGACCAAAACGCAACCACAACATATTCTTATGATTTTCTATACTACAATACTACTGTGCTACTACAACTAACTAACAACAAAAACACATGTAGAATATGTGCGCTACAAAAATGCACAAAGAATTCGCATATTCTGTAGGGCGGCAAAAAACTGTTGTTCACTGCTCGTTACTACTTACAATACTTCGTTCGTGACAGTGCCGGTGGTTGAAATTGTGTGTAAACTTGTAAACTAACTACTACTATACGAATAAAATTATGTAAAATTAATGGCCGTATATTGATTTACTTTATGAGCAAAAGTGAGTGAAAAATTGTTTTAAATCAATCAAGAGCAATATTGTGTGCAAAAATCTAGGTGAAATCCAACCGAAAGTAGTAGTGTAACAAACAAGTTTAAACATTTTGATTATGAATCTCTATATATCTTTCCCAATTGTGCAGTCAACTTGCTAATTTTCTTTAACAATTCATTACACTTGCTTCTTTGAAAATTCTATTGAAATATTGAAAAGTATAGTTGAATTGCTTACCGGATTCTGGGTACTAAACTTAAGGCACGCACTAAAAATCACTTTCGCACCTGGCATTTGGTTGGCTTGACTGGAATAACAAAAGACTATATACTGAAAACTGGCAGATAAACTGCTTGCTGAGAGGATTGAGGGCGGCTTGTTTGTTCGCGGAATAAATTCACTCTTTTTTCTCTCACTGCCTTTGTTGAAACACTAATTGACTGTTCCCTGCTCCCCAAAAATAAATTTCTCAGCTGACATTTGCAAACGAAGTCTGATTTTTCTGAATGTCTACTAAAACTACTAAAATCATAATTATTATGAGTTAAGAGAGGAAAGGGAATATTGGTTAGTTTTCATTTATGTCTAGCTGTTTGCATCACACATTTTCATCTCATGGTCATTTTTGACCACATTTTATGCTCATCATCTGACTCCGAGCTTGATAAAAAGTTGAGTGCTGTTGATACATTGGCTACTGAGTAATTTAAGATTTTAGTATGCTAATCAAAGATGATAAGTTCAGACTCATTTGCTCAATGCTAATCACTCGTTAAAACTTTATGAGAAACTTGCGGAGACTGAGACAAAGTCAGAAGCTGTTATCCCATGACGCTGTACTGTATATTTTAACTTCATTTCATTAAATATTACACTGCACTGTGAATTCATTACACACTTATAAAGCGTCGTGTAAGAAGTCAATCCCGGAATACTGTGCGTAACGTATACTTATAGTTGGTCACTTCAGTTTATTACTTCACATGCTTTAATTATGTTCTCTCATTTCGTGAGTTTTTGTTATCCTCCTGCATACATTACTGTTTTCACTTGCAAGTAAACTTGCCTGAGAAAGTTAGTGGTGAAAGTCACAATGCATGTGAACAATACATATGTACACGTATTCGTACTTTTGCTATCAGATGAAATTTTTTGTTCCCGAAATTTCTAGCAATGTCTTTGCAATTTAGGATTTGAATATCACGGAAAACATTTCAAAAATGCCTTTGAGACTGTGCCTTATAGCAGCAGCTTGTGAAAATATGGGCATTGGAAACAAAGGCGATTTACCATGGAGGCTAAGGTAAAAGCTGAAATTATTGAAACACTTTGCAATAATATTCAGTTTGCATGCATAGCAATAGCATGCAATGCAAGCCTGCGTATTCAGTGAAAGCGCAAATGTTGAATTTCACCGGCATTCACACAATTTTACTTTCCCTCGTTGAAGGCAAGAGATGGCTTACTTCAACCGAATGACTCAAACTACATGGGACTCGGAGAAAAAAAATATTGTCATCATGGGTCGAAAAACATGGGATTCTATCCCTCCTAAATTCAGGCCTTTGCCGAATAGGATCAACATAGTTCTTAGTCGAAGTGCACTGTAAGTGTCTTTCATAATTGATGTGTACATACTTGATGGATTACACTTTTTCAGACTGTGATGCAAATGAGACATGTTTTTACAGAGAATTGAATTACCCTGAAACTATGAGCTTTACTTCCTGGGAAAAGGCTGTCGAATCATTACAAGAAGAAAACATACCCAATGTTGATAAAGTTTGGGTGATCGGAGGCAGCCATATTTATAGAGTAATTTACGATTTTTATTTCACTTATTCGTCAGGATGAGTTCCTTTAAAAAAGAAATTTTCCACAAATATGCAGTTGGCCCTGGAATCACCATTTTGTCACAGAGTGTACCTGACAAGAGTGCTCCAAAACTTTGAATGTGATACATTTTTCCCAAATATTGATCCGTCCAAATTCAATTTGATCAGGTTAGAGCTAGTTTAATGATATAAATTGCAGCTTGCTTGCAGCTCACCCAGAGAAAAATTTATTTGTGCAATTGTAATATAACATAGTGATCCAGATGTTCCTGAGGAAGAACAAGAGGAGAAAGGCATCAAGTATCGGTTTGAAGTATACGAAAAAATTGAATCATTGGAAGTCTGAGCAAATCACACGAAAGTTATTATGACTGCAATTTCATAATCTAAAATATTGCTATAAAAATAGGGATTTGACTATTAATTTTGAAGTAAGGTGATTTCGCATTTTTGTTGTTATAGTTTAATATTTCTTTATTACTTTTACTACTTCAAAATAAATGTGTACATGCACGTTGCATTCCCACGCTTATATTAGTCTAACTAACTTACGATTGTGTAAATCACAAAATATCATTTACCCATTATTGGCATTATTATTGTTGACTACGGTTTACCACGCAAGAAGTACGCAGTCTTTTTCACATTAAAACTTTGGGTTCGTATATTTCAGTGGACAAACATCATGGAGGCTGGCTAGCCTGTGTATAGATTTTTTTTTGGCTAATTACTAAAAATCTTCATTATTTTTTTAAGTGCATAATATTCAGCGAACAATCCTGAATTTCAAGTTCAATTGATGCGATACTTATAGACATTGAGCCACACTGTTATCAATCTTTACCTTGTAGTCAAAATATAGTCAATTTTTCATTTCCCTGATTTGGTAAATGCCCCACAAATGTAAGCTACATTTGTAGAAAGAAAAGTTTTACTACATAATTCTTAATATAAGAACCCGCAGACGGTACACAGGTTTGGTTCTGAAAATTGACCAACGATCCAGATACCAGGTTTTTTCGATCTATAGCACAAATTCCTAAATTGATATTTAGATATGGCCCCAAAATTTTCCGTCTCATACGTAGCGTTAAATTAGTGAATTCCATCCTCAGGTACTAAATTGTAGTAGCATTATTATTCACTTGTGTTTCAAACAACTAACTGAGATAATTTCCACAAGCAAAAGTATAGCAAGCAGTTAATTCAAAACTTTAGTCATCCAATCCAACATAGGCAAAGTAAGCAAGTTAGTATGAAAATTGCTTTAATAAATGAGTTTAGGGATAAAGATGTAGAGTAAAGAGCAACTGGTTTAACTGGGTTTGCCTCGAGTATTTGGTTTTCCGTCAGGAAATCTGCAAAAATTACATCAACACCAACGGTTAGAAGTGAATAGAGCATGCTGTGCTGTAGTATATGTGTTAGGAATTTACAAAGCAAGCTAAAAGTACACAACAAAATTATAAATTCAAACTGGTTTACCAAACGAGTTAATAATGCCGTGGTCTAGGTCAATGTAGAATCTACAAGGCTTTAAAAATCTGCAAAATATCATTCCTCATCTCTCTTCAAAATCTACAAACCGACCGAAAACCACACAATCACGTTCACCCATAATAATTTTCTGCAAGTCGAAAATAACAACTCCAAAGCGATTTGCTTCTAGCTACTTCCTTACTCTATCTGTTCTGCTATAATATCAACCTTAATTACTATTGCAACACAATCTTAATCCTGAAACAATATTATAAGACAGGGCGACCAAGTAAAATCTTGATGAAATGACGAAGATATTATGAAGGTCATGACAAATTAGATTAACTTCTCTACTGCTATTGTCATATTTCGCTATAATCACTAATCAAGTCTACGTACGTATGTAATATAACTAAAGAAAATGCCATTGCTTAATAGAAACTAGACAACCTAGACGGAAAAGGAGAACCATTATTTCCAGAGCTCCAGTCCGCTGCCGGAATGCTTGTTTGATAATGACGTGAGGATGCCTTGTTGAAAATTGGCAACAACTCATTGGCTTCATCAGATAGCGCCTGGAATTCAATTTGACAGATGAGAAATAAATCTTCATACTCCATGTAAAATATGCAAAAACACGAGTAAAGCACTTACTTTTAAATAAATAATAGCATCGGTCCCATAGCCTTCCATGGATGTAATTATTAGATCTCCTTTCAAATAGCGGGCATAAAGACGAGACAATGGGAGTCCGTACCCATATCCTATAAAAAGTATTTTTCAACATGAAGTTAGCTCATGTTTCTATTTTGAAAACAGTAAAACAAAATCCCTATCAATCATATTATCATACCTGCCAAAGGAACCGACTGATGATCTGAACTTGGAGGTTGCGGTGCCGTGGAGTACATATATTGGAATAACACATCTGTATTTCTTCTTGGAATCCCTCCCCCACGATCTGATATCTGCAATGAAAAATTATTACAAAACTATAGCTACAGAGAAAATAATTGAAAATATAGACATAGGACTGTACGTACCCTGATGGTGACATCCTCTTTTCCATTTACCACAATAGCTTCGACAGGTGGAAAATTCGTTGCAGAACTGCCTTGGTATTCAACAACTGCTCTCAAAGCGTTTTTAAATAATTCAAACACCATGTGATAAAGATGAGAAGGAATATAGACGATTTGGATGGGTTCTCCAGGTCTGATTTCTAAAACAGGGTAAGTGTGAGTTGTGTAAGTTATGGAGGTGCAACAGCAGCACAATAAAAAAATTTACAGTTCGTGAATTCAAATACCATTATGTGATTTGATAGAGAGTTCTGGAGATACAAGATAATAGCGGTCACAAAGGAAACGCGCATTTTCATAAGCATCCTCTATTACTTCTACTATATTGCATGACGGATCTATGCTACCCACATGTTTTTCCGGGCATTTATCCTTTCCAAACAAAAGTGCTGCAAAGTGAAGAAATTCATTTAAATATTTTCATTTGAATCATATACATTTTGTTCGATTCGAAAAGCTCGAAAGACAATGGTTAGCAGATAGACATACAATGCTGATTTATAAGCATACGAATAGATATGCGAGACATGTAGAATCGATCCAAAAAATATTGAATGCTGTGCTCCATGGAAGAATCCACAGCGTGTGATTCTTTTAGTTCAATAACTCCTTGCGCCATTGTAGGTACAACATCTTGATGGCGATTTCTAATCTTTATCAGAGCTTCACAGAACCTTATTTTAGAAAAAAACAAGAGTGAACATTATTAACCTGGACCACTCACTTCATATAAATGTGAATAAAAAAACAATCACTTTTTCATTGTAGCGTCATCGTCGGGAGATAGATTTTCAAATTCTAGGATCTCTTTGAAACTCATTGCATACCAATCTTCAACAAGATGGACAGATGGCATGTTTATAAGATTAGAAGGTAGAAGTTTGATTTCTTTCATGATATTAGCTAATCGAACTGGCAGCTCCTTCTTCAGAAAATTGAATGATGTTCGCTCACATCCTTGCCTCCCTAATTAAAAAAAACCAAATATAATTATTTTTTTTTGCAGGCTTTCAAGCTAGCAATTAGGATGTGTCCGGAAGACAACTCTAACGTGGGAAGGTGGGAAAGTCTTACCGAAATCAATGAACTGTTTGACGGACAAAGGCGAAGGATTGAACTGCGAATATATGTCCAGCATAGCCCCCAAATTGCTAAAAGCTCTGGTTGTCAGTCTCATCTTGATTTATTCAAGTCTTCAAAACAGAGAATTATGATACTGTGTTTCAGATGGTAGGAAGGATTCTTTCTTGCTTCAAAGTGAATTAAGCTTTCATTTCTCTCAAAGTCAGCAACCAATGCGATCGTGTTAAGTCTTTTGAAGTCCAGCCAAACAAGCCTGCGTTTGGTAACGAATGGGGCATTATAGAGAACTTTGTAAAACTTATTGTAATGACAAGTAACTAAGGCAAACAAAGAATGTTCTTACAAGGGACAAGGAATGAATTCAAGTCCGGCACAAATAGTACAAGTACAATACAAAGTTGCACCTCACCCGTTTGGTACTGATGGATAAGTGTGAAAGAGTTGCAAACGATTGTTCTAACTTCCGTTCTTCAAATGTAAACAAAGAAGTAAAAACTGATAAGTGATTAGCATTAATTAGCCAAGAATTTATAGTGTGCTGCAACCCATACCGTCACTCATCTATTTGTGCATATATTTGACTGGCTAACGTAGTATTCCATCAATCCACAATGAATGAGCAGTGAATGGACCAATGAGATCAACAAAACAAAAGGGGGACTTTGGAGTTTGTACCGTTTGTATCATAAAAACAAACGAGACGAAATGAACGATGGACTATGGATGACGACGATGTATAGACGATGCAGACTTGCAGACTACGCAGCTATAGCCAGTTAATAGAACCAGAAACCGGAATACGTATACTTTACTCGAATGCTATGAATTAGCAGTAATAAAACTCAAATCATTTCAAGCAACGATTACTTTGATTACAGAGCCCGATAAGGATTTGTTAGTATAAGGTACACTTTTAATGGAAGCAGCTGATTTTTCTCGTTGTGCCCGCACGTAAACGTATAGCTCGACTGAATAGGAAAAGTTGCAGAAGCAAAATATCAAGTACGACGAAATTCCTAAAAGTTGTAATGCATGGTGTTGTGTATGACAAATGTAAGACCTGCAGCCAAGTAGGATTAAATAGGGAGCAATTATGCCATCAAGTGAAAAAGAGTGGAGTTGATTTATTCAAAAATTGTAAATAAAGATGTAATTATTATATTTAGAAATTTCCATATTTTGATTTTGACAGCTCTAGTTTCTCTAATTTAGTTAACTATATTGTGATTGCATTTTGTAGCTATTGTGTACCTCTTCGTTAAGAAATTGATATTGTGTAGAAGCGACTCTGTGTTTTTACAGAGCTTTAGAATCTGAAGTTTTTACTTGCGACAACAAAAACACGAAATGGAAGAAGATAAAGATGAGACACCTCCTTATCCTCCGTATATTATACCTATCCAAAAAATGATATTATATGAAACCAGAAATGTATGTAATTTTGTCTTTGAAATTCCTTAAATGTCTTCAGAAAAATGACCAATAGTTATAAGTGTTTAATTCGTTTTTGTTTTTCTCTAGATGTTTTATTTGGTTGGATCAAATCAGACTGAGACGAAATTTCGGGTCTTGAAGATCGACAGGACGGAACCGAAAGAACTTGTCATGGTTGAAGATCAAGCTCGGTACTCTGGTAAAGAAGTGGGAGAGTTACTGGCAACCATAGCGTCAGTGAATCGGCCAAAATATCCGTCTGGTTTGACGCGGACCGTTTCCGCATTCGGAATTGTTGGTTTTGTGCAGTTTTTGGAGGGATATTACATTGTTCTTATTACAAAGAGACGAAAAGTAGCCACCATTGGTTATCACTCTGTGTATAAGATTGAAGACACGGCTTACATTCATATTCCGAATGAGGGCCCATCTAAAAATCCGGAAGAAGTTAGGTATCTGAAATTGTTTCAGAGTGTGGATCTGTCCAGTAATTTCTATTTTACGTAAGAAAACTTTTTTTTGCTTAGTTGTTGGTTTTTTTGTGTGCTAAGTGGCAATTTTTATTAACATGAAAACAGGTACAGCTATGACTTGACTAACAGTCTTCAGTACAACATGATTCCTCCTAAAACATTGATTCGCGAACATCGTGGCGTCAGTCCCCAGACAGTGTAAAATTTTAAATTTAGATAAGAATTTTTTTTTTGTTTTTTGTTCTCAAATTGATGCATATTTTTTTACACTTCAGAGTTGGTCATGGTTTGGTAAACATTGTCAACCGCAAGTTTATGTGGAATTCTTTTCTGGTGAAAAAGATGGAGCAAATTCTTCACCCTGACTGGGTTTTAACTATTGTGCATGGTTTTGTAGCACAATCTATTGTTTGCTTGTATGGTAAACATTTGTATCTAACTTTGATTGCTCGAAGATCTGCTCACTACGCTGGAACCAGATTTCTAAAAAGAGGGGCTAATTTTGAGGTATACTACCAACTATATTTTTTACTTTTGCAACTGTTAAAATTTGACATTATGATCTATACAAGATTTTTTTGTGGCTATAACGATTTTAGGGTGATGTTGCAAATGAAGTGGAAACAGAACAAATGATTTTTGATGCTAGTGTTTCGTGTTTTTTGAAAGGAAAATTTACATCTTATGTTCAAATGAGAGGCTCTATTCCAGCTCATTGGAGTCAAGACATCTCTAAAATGGTGCCAAAACCGCCAATAGGGTTAGATATTCCTGACCCATACGCAGAAACCGCTGGTAATTTTTATTTTTGCGTATTGTATTTCGTGCATTGAAGTTTGTCACATTGCGAAATTGCAAAAAAAATTGCAGGTAAACATTTTGAGGATTTACTCGCTCGCTTTGGCAGTCCCATTGTCGTAGTTAATTTAGTAAAGAAACGAGAAAGAAAACGTCAAGAGTCAATTCTTAGCGATGAATATGTTTTGTCTATCAAAACATTGAATCAGTTTCTTCCTCCACGTCATAAGATTTGCTACATTGGATTCGACATGGCTAGGAGCAATAAAATGTAAATTATAGTTTATCTTTCTCCTATTCATGCCATTTATTGTATGTATTTCGAACAAAATATATTGATAATTATCTGGGGTTCATTCATTTAGAAAGAAACAAAATGTAATGGCAAGATTAGCTGCCATATCCGAAGACGCAATAAAAAAGACTGGATTTTTTAGAAGTGAGCTATCTTCATTAGATGGAAAAGTATGTGAAGTTCTCCGTTTTAACTCTTTCAAATGGATTACTAATTTGTAATTAGAAGCATTAATGCTATTATTATTACATTTTAGGATGACAACGAGGGATTTGGAAGTTTTCAAAATGGCGTAGTTCGTATAAATTGCGTAGACTGCTTAGATAGGACCAATACGGCTCAGTTCGCACTTGGAAAGTGTGCGTTAGCTCATCAGCTTCGTGCCTTGGGAGTTTTAAATGATGACACAGAACTTGAGTTTGAATCAGATGTTATACGAATGTTGGAGTCAATGTACGAAGATCATGGAGATACACTTGCTTTGCAATATGGAGGTTCGCAGCTCGTACATAGGATAAACACGTACAGAAAAACAGCTCCGTGGACATCTCAAGGAAATGACATAATGCAGACTCTTTCTCGCTATTACTCAAACGCTTTTTCTGGTAAGTCATATTCATAATGTATGTATAGTTACTTTCAGCTGGAAAGGTAATTAGCAAATAATTTTACTTTCCAGACTCCGATAAGCAAAACGCTATCAATTTATTTTTGGGTGTTTTTCAACCTGTTGATGAAATTCAACCATTGTGGGCTATGGAGCATGATGTGTATTTGCACATGAAATCTCATTTTCGATTTATAAATAAAATTGGAAGCCAAATAAAACCGTAAGATACTGCTGCATGTTTGTATATTACGGAATGTAAGAATCATTTAAGCCCTAAGCGACAATTTCAACTGCAGGCTAACTGAATGGGTATCAGACGACGTGCTAAATGCACTTCCTAGAGCCCTGCAAGAATTGGAAAAACCGTGTGTTTTATTGAATTGTGAAGATTGGGAAGATATTGACGCGTATTCAGAATTTTATAGACCCCGACAATTCATTCCGATGCCGGAATTGTTTGCTTCCCAAATTAGTCACTCTGTAAGAGATTACATGCCAAATTGTACTGTGGATTTCAGTCCTTTTTCTGTAAGAATTCGTCTAGGTAAAAGGCAAGAGGAAAATATTGGCAAGAAATCTAACAAAGGTGCTTCATTCAAGAACCCATCAATTTTGGGATTAAGTTATGTAAGTAGCAGTACTAGTACGACCAGCTCGGATACTGATGATTATTCCAGTAGTGAAGAAATGACATCCAGTCTTACAAGCTCTAATTTCACTGAAAGTATTCCTTCTGAAGAAAATAAGCAATCTCAAGATTTGTGCTTTGCAAATATGTTTTCCACCATGAAAGAATCGTATGGAGTAGAATTGAAGTCGCCTAGAAAATCAGACATTCTGTTATACAAAAGGTATATTCATAGCAATTACAATCTTGCACACCTTTATACCACGCGTATTATCAAGAACCCATATCTTGCTGTATATGCCAATCAAATTGAGATTGGCTACTTGTTATAGTATTTTAAATATCCTTTGTTTTTCGTCAGATTTGTTCACCTCCAACAACTTCAAATGGCTGGTGCGAAACCACAAGAATCAAAATCAAGAAAACAATCTCTCTTGATTCCTTTAAGCATGTTTTCAAAAGATTCAGCATTCCAAGTGACTCCGCCTACAGTTTCCAGGGTATGCACAGTCATTGTTTTGGGCAATTTACAATATTTTAATTTTTTTCCTTATCTCATTTAACTATTCGCTTATTTCATTCATATTCGTTATGAACTCAGGTGTCAAAAGATATCTACAATAATTACCTACGCAAAGGAGTAAATGGTGCTAGCAAACCCGGACCAAGAGATATAGTTGCGTATACTCGCTATCTGGCGAAGTCAGGAAATCCAACAAGTTTTCGATCTGTCAGTCATTATGTCTCGTAAATACTTTGAATGCGCTATAAATCATTATGCCCTACAACTGTTCTACTACTGTTTTTTTAACAACTGGTGGAAATGTTTAACTATTATTCACACTATAGTTATAGTCTCGAAGCTTTAGTTTCATTTATTTATGTTTAATGGCAATTTGATTTGTGAAAAAATAAAGTCAGCTGGACGCAATAACTTACCATATCATAAATAAAAAATATTTTTCAATTCTGGCAATGCACTTAGGTTTCTTTTCCTCTTAATAGTAATTTATGGCGGAAACCAGAACCCACAACCGGAAGCAATATGAAGAGAAACACATTGAGTCACGTTTAGATTAAACATGCGGGGCATTTAGAGAATATTGTCACTTTTGAGCTGACGGTTTACTTTCATTTATGCTCGTTCATCCTCTCCATGCATAAATATTTGCTCACTGTGATCTTATCTTGCACAAAAGATAGTAGCATCCACATAAACCAAGATAACGAGTGCAGATGAAAATTTATGGACTGTCGGGAAAATACGGTACACATGTTGTACTACTGTGATCAGTGTTTAGTAGTTTGAAATTTTCTTGTGTTATTTAAAAAACATCGTATTTCTGTATTCTACATTAAATTAAACCGTACAAAAAATGAACTCATCAACAAGTTGAGTGAATCCAAACAATTGTACATGGACCAGGAAAAATGAGGTGCTATTTTCTCATAATCCTTTTTTGCATTTCTGCTCCTTTAATGGGTAAAAAAGTTTTTCACGAAAACATGTGCATTATTTTTAAAAGAAATACACTAATATTTAATAACTTCTATCTTTTTTGTTTTAGCTAATGAATGGACTGCAAAAGTAGCATATTTAAAACCAGGAGATGAATTCCAGTTTGTCTGCCCAGAAATAGAAAATGCAGAGCTGACCTGGTCTGTATATGCTTCCTATTTGTATTTTTAATAAATACAAATTAAATTTCTCATCTTATTGCTACTGACTATACAGGTATGAAAAAAAGCATGACGTGACTATATCATTACCAAGCAGTCTGCAAAACGATGCACAAGAATTTAATTCACCTGAAAATTTTACAACTGAACAAATATCTCTGAATACGTTTTACTACGCTGCTTCGGCATCCACCAATGAACCAATTGAGACATGCATTTACTACCTCTCCGGTATGTTTCCCTTCTTTTCATAATCTGATAACAAGTCAACATTCCATTTTGCAGAGCAGGTCATATTTTGCATTCTAAATATTCCCTGTGCATTCCTTTTTTTCCTTAAAACTTAACTTTTTAAATATATTTTGCATGCATTAGAACCAATTTTTGTGTTCCGGGACGATATCGACGATCCTAAGCAAAGTTACAACTCCCCTTCCTATGAAATACTTACCCTGTACTGCAACTTTACTGGACTGAGATTTGACCATGAAGTTCGATGGTTGAAAGGTACAAAAAGTAGTCAATCGGCTTTTTTCGTGAAATTATACAGCTTTTATGCAAGTTTCCAATTCATAATAGATGGAGCAGACATTACAACTCAGTTATCGCAAGGAGAAGGTATTTTTGAGAATTTCAGTAGTCCGGAAAAATGTGGAAGTAATAAAGAATGCTATGAAGGGCAATTGTCGTACAATCATAGGGGAATGTATTCATGCATCGTGAGTCAGAAAAACGATTCCATTTTCATTGAGCCATCCCAAATGAAGTATCCTGTGTCTTTTGAATTCGCTGTTAGAAGTAATGACAAGCTCTCATTTGCACATGAAATATGATGTGCCTAGCAATATATTATCTTCGTTATTGAAAGTTCATTTTTTGTATCATAAAATTATTCGCAGCTGGCAGAGGAATTCTCTTACCATTTATAATCCTAGTGGGAGAAATCGTATTACTTGCCATAATTACATATTTAGCAGAAAAAAGGACTTCTGAAGAAATATTTGATGGATATTTGTCTTCTGAAGACGAATGTGATGATAACAAGCCTTCAAAGAGGTAGAGTGACAAGTATAAATGATGCGAACACGAACGCATAAAATTAATTGCACGAAAAATTATTTTGGCATAATCATAAACAGTGATATGGATGAAATGGGCAGACTACTCGATTCTAATACGGAACAAGATGAGGATGACAGTAGCGGTGATTTGAAAAGACAGCGAATCGCCATGAAACCTGAGTTGGAAACTATTGTTGAGGCCGACTGAAGGAGTACAGTCGCGCTATGTTAACTATTAAGTGTTAAATGACTTTTTTACTTTAGATTAGTTTCACTTCAGTATTTTATTGCGAAAATTTCAAATATCCATATACATAACAAACCCAAAAAAAAATAAAAACAGAATCGATCCATTTATTTAAGTCTAGACTCTAGACGTGACAAGGATGATATAAACTTATTATATATAGTTGAGCTTGTTCAGTTCACGCATGTAAAACTCCATGATGGAATAATTGCAAATGCTGTCAAAATGTATGGTCTCATGTTTGTAATGGTTAATGTAATTAATCATAATTGCATGATTTAAGTAATCGGGTCGTTTAGAATTGCATTTTCAAATTTATGACCGCAGCCACAACAAGACTTTTATGTGACGTACTCATCTGAAACTAATAATGATAAAAATACCTATGTATACGAAATTATGTAGATGCTTCAGTCTAGTCTGTGTATGCGAGTAATAATTGGAGGATGCATTAATTATTATTTGCTCGCGTTAATTATTTACAACATCCATATAACGTATACATTTTTGAGAGTAATATAGTCAATGAAATAAATTCAACTATCCTGCAGTTCCTAAAATTAATTTGGCATAGTATACTGACAGCGGTAAACCGTGACGGTAACCTTCATTTTTTCAGTACAATACAGACCACACGTATAGTAAGTAACTAACCTATAAATACACATGATCCACAAAATATATAATAAGTTTAATCGGCAAATTGAATCATGGAATTGTTACATTTTTTCAATATTCTAGTCCTGATGTCTCTGTCCGGCAAGGGACATAAATAAAAGAACTTTACTTTTTTCTTTTTTTTTACCGCTAAATGTATTAAAACATATTATGTTTATTAGTCTATTAAATCCATGCAGCAATCAATGCGGCAGAATATTGCGTCCAAGATTTCCCATCCCCACGCCACATGCACCCAGAGTGAGAAAAACATAACTACACGATGATGTCTTGGCCAGCAACCCAAGATATTTGGGGCCGAAAACTAAATGCTGTACGAAATGACATTGCTCGACTTGCCAACTCTATTTCCAAATTCGAACATGTAGTCATGCTAGCAAGACCCGGGCAGGTAGCAGCAGCAAAAAAAGTGCTTAATAATCCCGACATTGAAGTTTATCCCTTATGGGTTGATGATTTGTGGGCTCGAGACACCTTTCCTGTATTCTTGGAAGATGAGCAAAAAAGAATTATGGGTATAAATTTTCATTTCAACGGCTGGGGAAAAAAACAACAACATGAGAATGATGCTTGGGTAGCGCAAACGTACTTAAATGAAAAAATATCCCTTGCAAAAATGGCCCTCTCGTAGCAGAAGGCGGTTCTTTTGAATTTGATGGAGAAGGAACTTTATTGTTGACCGAAAGTTCAGTAGTAAACAGCAATCGAAATCCCGGAATGGATCGTGCAGAAATCGAAAGAGCGTTGGAAACTGCGTTTGGTGTGACAAAAGTGATTTGGTTAAAAGGAGTTAAGGGGAAAGATATTACAGATTTTCATGTCGATTGTATTGCTAGATTCATTGCACCAGGTAAAGTGATTGTCGGTCGCCCAGGTGCGAATTATGATGCGAACGATATTTGGAGTCAGGCTTCAGATGAAGCTAAGCAAGTTTTAGAATCCTCGACGGATGCTCAAGGTAGAAAATTGGAAATTATAGAGTTGCCTGACCCTAATTATAACAGGATTCGGGGCACTCAAAAGGAGTTCTTGGCTTCATATGTGAATTTTTATGTGGCTAATAGTGCCGTGTTTGTATCTCAATTTGGAGACGCACAAGCTGATAGGAATGCTCAAAATATTTTAGCCAAGGCTTTTCCAGACAGGAAAATTATTGCGCTAAATACCGATGTCATTTCTTCGGGAGGTGGTGGCATTCACTGTGCAACTAGAGAGCGTCCTTAAAATATCATGATCGTATAGAATCTGTCTGAAATAAAACCCAATCTAGTTGAATGCATATTTTTTCATTTCACTTCTGTATCTTTTTAAGGTTTATTTTCTCATAACAGACGTAACAAACAACAACAAAAATACTAACATGAAAAAATTTAGTAACTAACAATATTACACTACACTCAACCACTCAACAGACAGCAATCTAATTCGATCTATTGAATTTGTGATCCATATTCTTTTTCTAATTTGACGGTCAATGTTTCTACAGTAGGGGCAACAGAAAATTCCCAAAAATGTTTATAAATGCATCCAGAAGGGCAATCTTCCCATCCTTTGGAGAAAATATATGTGTAGTATGTTGGAGCGGTGGCTTGTACTTGTACATCATCCCCATCTCCAGTGAAGATCATAGCTTCAGCACCTTTGATTCCCATTTGTTCCAGCTTGACAGCCAGCTTTGCAGGATGATAAGGTTTTGAAAAAACTAGTCTGTACGTATTGTGACTATCATCCCCGATTTTTTGGATCTGCTTCAAAGGTCCGTAAACACTTCGGTCAATGTCTTTCAATTCTTGTTTTGAGAGATCGCTCACAATCAGTTCGCCAGCTGCCCATTTAGACCTGTGGGTGATTTTGGCCATGTCAGGGTACAAGTACCGAATTGATCGGAGCTGCTCTTCTATATCACTGGTCAGGTTTGCTGGAGGTAACAAATAGCCTGACAGTTCTAAAGCCATTTGCTCACTTTCTTTTACGATTAGACCATCTTGAGCCTGTGAACAGAAAGAGGGTTATGAAATAAGATTAACGCACATATTTTAAAATGACCAATTCGGAACCCCGTATCTATTTGTCCAGTGTATTAATATTCTTACCAAAGCTGCAGCGGATGCAACGAGAAGGATAAAACTTGTGTGAATCCAGTTCATGATTGTTTCACAATGCCCCAAAATTGTGGAACTGAGCAAATGACTTGTGCAGTACAGCTCACTACAATTCAATAACCGGAGAATAACTGGACGTTCAACGTATATCCTGGATTGAGTTTAGTAATGTTATACCCGCTTATATATGGGTGCCAGGTAAACTTGTTGGGAATTCTGGAACTCTAAATGTAGGTTGCAGACGGTCGTCGTTGAGTGCAGAACACAACTCTGTTTTTATTATCTTTTGGCTCGGATTTTTATTGTTGTGCCACACAAAGGACAGTTATTTTATTCACGTTTACAGATGACGAGCTGAGGATTGTTTGCACGACCGTACCTTGTGAACAAGTGATATGCTAATGACCCGATCATTGTGTTCATATTCTGCTGGTTGAACATAATTAGTATTGTGCAAAATGTGGAGCACATATGACGAATAAATTTGATACGTTAAATTACATGTGTATGAGTGTGTTTGTTTTGATAATATGACAGGAGCAAAATGGTGGAAGCGTGTGACAATGTATTTTCAATGTACTCCTCTGCTGAAATGAAAAAAAGTAATTGCATGCTGTTGGTTACAGTAATTGACTCAAAATATGCAATTTAAAGTTGAAAGTTGAAAGCAAGATGATTGAATTTCACTTTCATGTGGATTCAGCTATACGATTGTTAGACAGCACTAGTGAGTGCCATTAAATGATCTCAGCTAGTCTAGGTATACCGGTTGCAGAGTTCATGCATGTGTATTCCATTTGCCCCTTTTGCCAGTCCATTAAGTTACTTTAGTGTTTTTTTATGGATCATCACAATATCACTGTGGGATTACAGTAAGGCAGACAAAAAAGTGTGATGATGATGACTTTTTTTAGAAATGCGATTGGAATGAAAATAAGTTGTGATAAGAGCAAGAGATTTAATTGCACAAACGCTAATATTGCATGTAAAATGATTGAGATGCAAGTCTTTGTAGTAACTGGTTAGTTCCGTCAACAATCTCATTATGTGAATGAGTGTGTCTTCCATTTATTACATAGCGTGTGAATGCACGCAAACTTTACATGACATAAACGAATTATTACAGTTGTAAATGATTCACATAATGTTGGTTTAAATTAGATAACTTTCGATTCTAAAAGTTATGTAAAAAGCACAGAATTGTACTCCTTGTTCATAAGGTTACAGATCAATTTTCGTTGGGAAAAAATTAAAAAAAAAAGATGATTAGTAGAATGGGAAGACAGCACTATAAGTGGTTTGTTGCTTCTCAAAAGTGTTGTCAATTTATTTATTTCCTTACTTTTTTCGGCTACATCTGAATTCTAGATTTTGAATTTTTGATCTATAATCTGAGTTATTCAGATTTATTTAAATTTTTTTAACATTTATTCCAATAGCCAGCTTTACCAGTCCCATTGTATCTTGTATCCTTAATTTGAATTTGCTATTTGTGTGTTTTTTCATTATCAGTATTTTCACTTTATTGGTTAGATTAGAAAGATATCTGACCCTTCAGCTATATATATATAGTAAGCATGTGTTAGTTCCAAATTGACTATTAACTATAGCTTCTCTTTATTCTTTGCGGAAAACCTTTTAATAGTGTAATCTTAATAAGGCAGGTCAATAAATAGCTTCCCTCAAATGGTGTGTTTCCGGTTGGTTAGTTTGTTGGTCGTTGGTCCCTAGTTGGTTAATGGTTCTGTAAATGTATGCAACTACAAACTAAACCAATGTATTAGCACAGCAATGTAAAAACTCACAGATTAATTTGGGTGCCACACTCACAGTAATGAAAGAAAGCAATTTTGGTCTGACAAGTCTGACTTTGACAGCAAAGGTTTGAGCTTAAGTTTAGGTATATTTCTGCGCCACTCAAAGTCAAAGCATAAGGTTTTATTCTGAATGAGTTCTACGGATTTTACATCTTAAAGGGGTATTCCCACATATGCGCGAGTTGGTCGTTTTTTGAGTTTGGGTAATTAATTATCTGGATCCTCTAGATACTTGGCGGATGCTTCGATCATTTCATTTCATCGACACGTCACTGGTATTATATTTATATAGATAGCACTGTTTCTTGGAGGAGCGTCAGAGGAAAGTGACATACGGTGTATCAGCCAGCAATTTAACATTTGCAGGTAAGGTTCAAGTAATTTGTTAGGGGGTCTTTGTTATTCTTTTAATTCGTAAATGTATACCGCTTTGCCTCAAAAATGCAGTGCAATGCCAAAGTACAACTAATGCATTTTTTCATGTGCCATTTGCCATTTCAATTAATCCGTCTGTGGCTGGTCTTTTGTGTTGTAGTGTCGCCGAATTTCACGATCAGCACCAAACCAAGTAGGTTACTTCACTCGTATATCGAATATCGACTGAACTTACTAAACTATGGATTTGGACGAACTGGAGGCTGGAAATCATGCGTCGTCAAGCACTGGTCCCGTATTGGGAGGATATAGAAATGAAAAAAAGGGTAAAAATAAAAAGCCTAAGTCACAGGGTTCTAGAAGCTCTGGATACCACATGTTTGTCACGCATATGAAAAAGGAAACCGACAAGGCCGGAGAAGTAGTTCCCCATGTTGAGGCATTTGCTCGATTCGAGCAAGATTGGAAGGTTCGGGATTCGAATAGCTTGCAGAAGTGAACTGTAAACTTCAATTCAATGTTTTGATAAATCAGTTATCCCATCTTTGTTTGATTCAGGCTTTGACCGAGCGAGAAAGAAACGCTTGGAAGATGAAGGCCAAAGACATTTCAGATTGCAGTGGAATTTTTAATTACGGAAGTGCCACTGTATTTGGAAACAGGTTTGTGCAGCCTGATGCCTGACATCATTTTTATCGTAGTGTGTGCAAAGTGCAGCAGAAGACATTGGATCTTCTCATAGTTTTCATGCTAGCTGTTAAAGTGTTTAAATTTTCTTACTTTTTCAGAGATTTCGAATATATTTCTAATTTGGGGATAACTGCAGAGCTAGAAGTGGTTTTGAACAAATTTTTGACGACTAATAAACAGAAATGCGACCGACAAACTTTTTCGTTTGTTCATTTCAACCATTATTCAGCAATTAATCATGAATCTTACATCCCAGCTGAGTTTGCCCTCGTGACATTCTCTCTGGTCAGAGGGGTGCAAGCAATCACTGAACAGCTAATTGACCCAGGTAAATTAAGTTTCTTTAATTTTCTACTCCAAGTGTTTTTAATATTAGTGCGTATATTTTTAGTTTGCTTTTTCGCGTTGACTACAATATCCACCGCAGAGTTTCTTTAAAAAGCTGTTAGCACTGATAGTTTGTAGTTTTTTAGAAAAGTAGTGAAGAAATAGCTTACTCAATTGCTAGGTTTATTCGTTTCTTTTGATTCAGGACAGAATCTGCCTCCCGTTTTACAATGCAGTATCAAGGAGATAGCCCAAGAATATAGTCTTCCCCCGCCTGGGTTTTTGTCTAGTGTAAGTTTACTTGTACATCATGCTGATGCGCGCTAGGTGCAATAAAAGTTTTGAAATTATTTGATATATGAGTAGCCAACAGTGAGTAATTTTTTTAATTTCTATGTAGTCCACCGTAAAACATTACGGTGCGAGCCGAAGTTACACGACAATTTTGAATTTGATTGAAGATGCTATGAAAGAGGTAATGGTAGATACTAAATACTTACTTTATCACATTACGTTGACTGTAATATTTGAAAATTTATGCTGGGTGCATATCTGTTCCCTTTAGAGCAAGGATTCAGAAAGTACTCCAAATGTGTTGTTTGTTTTGAAAGACAACATGGATACTGTCAACGGATGTATTAATTGGATGATGGAAAAGACAGGTATGTTCAGTTTACTTCTCCGTATTCATTTCCAGTCATCATGATCGTGTGAGTGTTAATCCATGTGTAAAACGACAGTCTTACATTCTAAATGTTAAATGGGTTAAAGCTGTAAAGCACTCTAAATGATCTTAATGTGTTATCTATGTTTTATACGTAGGAAGAGTTCGTATGGAGCGGTTCTATCTGATTCCTGTCACTGCATTGTTAATTGAATTATCTAAATTCGGCTGTGAAAACAATGGAGTGGATAATGCAGTTTTGAATGAAGAAGATGCTAAATATTTGTTGAATAATTCCGAATATACATACGACGAGCGTGTTACTTGTAGCTGGCATGCAAAGGTGGAGTATATTGTTTTTAATTTGTTTGTTCGTTTGTTGGAAAACTGTGCATTGAATTAATGGTTCTAATTTATTGTAAATCACAATAGGATCCGAATATAGAAAACCTTCACAAATGCTCTAAAAACATAGCTTTGAGGACATGCTATTTGTTTATCATGGGACTTGCAAACACATTTAATGTGGCCACGTATGAAGGAAAACATTTTTTGAGGTCTAAAGTAGATATGGTGAATCCTAAAGTTGTGAAGGAAGTGGAATTCCTGGAATTTGAATGCGCTGATGGTTTGCAAAAGCTTCAGATTTCTGGTCCAAATCCCCAAAAAAGCAGAGGTAGAGGTCGGGGTCAGCGTGTACGAAGATGAACTAGTCTCTAAAAAATTGTTAGTCAGTCTTTATTGCTCTACAGATTTTAATTTCAGGGGCTATTTGTTAAAGAGTTTCGCATATCAGATTTTTTTGCAACTTAATATTTATCACTTTCGTTTTTGCTGTTATTTATTTTCATTTTTGTTATCTTGTTATCCGTTATCTCTTTTTCATGACTGGCACATTATTCAACAATATAAATAAACTTCTGTATTCAAGAACTAGGATTAAAGCTTATGATCGCTGTCATTCCTTAACTTCTACACTACCGGTATCAACATCATTTTCAATAGTGCTATTAATTTCATTAATAGCTTTAATATTTTCTACTGGTTTCTCTTCACTTGCCATCCCAGTTTCCTCATTCACATTTTCTGTCCCTCTGGTTTTTCTCTTTGTGTCCACCTCAACGTACAGAATTGCGAGGAAGGCCAGAATGGCCGAGATGAGTAAAGTTAATGTTTGAGCAAACATGCCCAAATATGAGCTGCTTAAGAATCCAATAGCTGACGCCACTGATTGAGTAAATTTAAATATGGCAAAAGCTGCAGCTGATTTATCTGCGTATACGGATCCAAATATGGCAAATAATTGTGTTTGGTAACAGGCATCTCCGAAACCTACAAGGTTGTAATTTAATCAGATTAAAATTAAATGATTATGTAAAAAATCTTTCATGCACCTTTCTATCAACATATATTATGATTTAATTACCCAGCAAGAAGGCACAGAACACTGCAAGCCATGGTAGTGGAGGATTCAATACTGAAATATTATCAGTGGCCATCATTGGAGCTTCCTCAGGAATATTTAAGTACATAAGAATGTAGCAAGCAATACTGATAATTAACCCTAGAAAAACTACCGGGCTGCGACCTGTTGGCAAATGTTGTAGTGTGAGTCAGTTACAGTGCACTATAGAAAACCTCAATTACAAAAGTTTTACTAGAGGTAGACCTTAACGTTTAGTTACCTTTTTTGGTCGTTTTTGAGCCCAAGAGTCCAAACACGGTGCCTCCTAGTACTTCTCCTACCCCTGTGAATATACCTACTAACCCCACAAGTCGTTTTGCATCCCCACCAAATTGATTTGTAAAGGACACAGAGGTCGGATACACCCCACTCCAAAAGGACTGACCAAAACCAGTGAACACTGACGCTACTGAGAGCAATAGCATGTACGGTGTTATGAAAAGTTGAGCGGCTTCTTTCAAAGCCGAAATCGCCAGTTCCAGTGGAGGTTTGGGTTCCTCAACATCCACTTTTTTCACCATCTCCATCGCTCCATTGTCAGGGCAAGTGCTCTCAGGTTGCCCCGTAAGTCCAATCTCAGATGATTGCTTGGAGCATGACATATTATTGTCCTCCTCTTCTGTTTTATTCCCATCTCTACAAAATGGCGCTTATGGATTAGCAAACCAACTATATATTACAGCACATTTCACTTTTCAAGTGTATACCTTAGATTTTTTAACAATAGCAGACACAAACATCCCAGAATAGATACAATAGTCAAAACAATGAAAACGAACACCCTTGTTTCCGAGTCGATATGAGTCTTGCCTTGGAATTGGAAGAAAACGAATAAATTTCCAAAAAACAAGCTGCAAAAAAATACAAAAACAATTTATTTTCTCGGGCAATGAATTTCTCCGTATCCTTAGTTTAAAGTTACCGACCTGCACTGATTGATGGCCCAAAAGACACCTGAGTTTCTGGAAATGGTTTTGGGATTGGAGCCCAGCGTTAAAAAATTCCCTTGCGCTGTCCATAGCACAGCTGCTGCTGCTCCGATCAGCATTGATGTCAGGTATAAAAGCCATGTACGGGGCACTGTGAACTGTACTATGAAAAGAACATACACAGCGGCTGAAGCTACCATGCTCCATTTGGAGCGAATGATGGCCACAACGGATGGTGCAAACCAAGACGCAATGGAAAAGACAACGTAAATGATGCATAACGATACATAGCCATCTCCAGTAAAAGAGGGGTCATCGGATTTCACACTGGACAATACAGTTTGCTGTAAAAAGAATACATGGAATAACTAAAAGGTAGTGCACGAATGGTCATTCAATTTGTCGTACGGTACACAGTTCCTTTTTTCACGCATTACCTCTATCATGCAAGTAGTTTGAAATGCGGAGAAAATTAGCATGAAACTGAAACTGAGTAGCAGGATTTGTGCGAACTTCCCATCCGCAAATAGCTCACTGTCTTTCACTTTTTCAAGACCCATTTTGAAGATTCACTCGTGCACGAACTTTAAGCTTTAGTAAATTATCACAAACTGGTTCATCTAATTGTGTTGGTCATAATTTCCAACGATAGCAGAATAAAAACTTACTTTTTTTAACTTGAGGATCCCACTAAAGGATTTCTCTTTTTTCTTCAGTGTGTGTACAGGAAGAAAACATTGCTCCTACTGTTTGGCTGGTTCACAATTCCTAGAGCTTGGCATTCTTTAATGATTGACTACATAATTCTATCACTCGTGTAAGATCATCTTGGTAAAACTAAAATACTAGGAATGCGCTGTAGGCACATAAATCAATGGCCAGTTATGCATGCTGAACAAGACAATCATGATTGTTGCTGCTTGTATGCCGTAATTCAGTGTTCAGTGGTTCCCAAGTGTCAATTATTCTCTCCCTCTTAGAGCAGCATTAAACTGTGACGTTGATGTTGTGATCAACACTAAATGGT
>Ga0210040_10002268_pt1 | contig 27409 bp, 17 predicted proteins | sample CryGeyCG12114_NA_FD_185462 | JGI IMG/M metagenome (GOLD analysis project Ga0210040, IMG submission 185462) | Groundwater microbial communities from aquifer - Crystal Geyser CG19_WC_8/21/14_NA (SPAdes) (version 2) | ecosystem: Environmental > Aquatic > Deep subsurface > Groundwater | place: USA... | reverse complement strand
ATTATATGTATTGATGATACTTGTGATACTTTTTATATTGATCGTTTTGTAAAATTAATAAATTTGACCTAAATGACTTTTTTATTTGATCTGTATGCATTTGACTTTGGTGGCTTTGACGTAGATTTCATTCGACCTGAAAAATAGGACTTCTTTACCGCACACGTATAAACTTGTTGTGCTCTTACAAATGTGTAGATGGTTAGCTAGCTACACATTAGCTAGCTATGTATAAGTTAGACATTCCTTATGTCCTTTATTCAATAATGATGGGGAAAAACATGAACTCAGTGCCTTGCGAGAGCTAGTTGAAATGCGAACAATGATTATTGTTTTTTATATAAATATAGAATTTCTTCCCGGAAAGGGTACAACCTGTTGTTTCTTTCACTTATAGAAAAATACACTATAAGAACAGTCGTGCACGCAATAAGATTGGAGGCTGAAATTAAAGTTCTCATGCTACTATTAATGCGACAATGTTGCAATATCCAAGTGTCGTTGTAGGCCAGAACTTGATACACTGTAGACGAGCCAGTCAATTAGTATGAAGAAAATGAGTAAATATTACAACGTTGAAAAAATCCACAACAAATATTATTTGTCGCCATGCTCAGACACAAATATTAATAATAATTGGGTCTATAAAAATCCGTCTTGACACTTTTGGTACCTACAGTTTTCCATTATTACTATTATATGTTGTATCTAAAAATTTCCTACCGTACATCAGTGCCATCAGACAAACTAAATGCTGGTCATTTGTCACATGCTAAATATATGACAAATGATGACAAAATTTCGTATTTGATGCACCCCAATTAAAATGTAACTACTCAAAAAACTGTGTCCCAAAAGGTATCTAACTATATTTGCTGTAGTTTGTATTGATTGGGTGTACGATTCAAGTGAGCCACATGGCCACAAAGTGTGCAATCTGTACTCAGAGTACATGGAAGAAAACAAAGCGTAATAATTGGCATGCAAGTGATATATATAACATAACAACATTGTAATTCACTTGCACACAAAAGTGTCCAATTATACGTTGAATGAGCATTTGATCCCTCAGAGGTTTTCTTTCAGCTGAGCAAACCAAATAAATGTATGTAGCCTATAATGTGTACAGTTCCTATATTGTGTATACGTGTGTGACATCATACACACACGGTGTTTACTGTGTACTCTTCCATATGTGTGCTCATGCAATAATAATAAACAATAGGTAAGCAAGCGAGGGACTATATAAAGTACAGGACAAACATGCATTCACTCACTCACTACTCCAGTATTGCCATAGAGGTTTGCTGTGTTGGCAACAATACAATACGTAACCTGAGCAGAGCATTCATCATGTTCCCTTCAGTTCATCATATTGTACACAACAAACTAATATAGTATATTGGACAACTGTGGAGCTTCTTTTTGCTTATTATTATTATATTTATGTATAATGTATCATGCATAACATTATTATTTCCAAATCCATCATTTCGTGCACACTGGCCTGGGTGCACGTATAAAGTCCGTGTATACTCACATCTCAGTGAGCAAGAGGACACACACTCCATGTGCATGGATGGAGGACGAGAAAGAAACGAAAAACTAATATAATATGTATGTTTTGTAAATCCACAACAGCAACAGCAATTTTCGGGATTGGATTTCCCAATCAATAATGCTAGTTTCAATGTACACGGGCAACGGGGAAAACTGCTGACAACGTAAACAAACAATAAAACAAACAGTTGAACAAAATCAATAGTCTCCCGTACAAAAGGCCACAGTACACAAAATATATGATTATGTTGTAAGCCTTGTCCTCCTCTTTCCCATCATACAACAAAAACTGCCACTAACTAACTAACTTACTATAGCCAACCAACGCACCAACAAAACTCCGACTTTACATATACATTGTACTTTCATCGTCCATAACATGGATAAATGCTCCCAGTCCAGACAAATTCAAGCTAACTGTTGAGCAACCAAGTGGTCGAAAAAAAAAACATATAAGCTACATTTATTATGTAAACTCATTATTGAGTAGACAAAACCCTTTCTCTTACCCGTTAAATTAATTCTGCTAGTATATGTAACTAACGTACCTATATAAGTAAGTACAAACCTTTGCATACATGCATACCTACCAAAAAAATACAAGGAGCCAAAAAAATGAGAAACTAACTAACTAATTAACTACAGTATTTTTGCGCTCATTATTATTATGAATGTCATCAAGTGTCATCCATTTGTATGCATATGTACATATATGGGCTAAAAAAAACTTCTCACATGTTAGATTTGTGGAGCTCCAGCCAGCGCAATTATTTTGCAAGCTATCATTACTGACTAACTAACTAGCCAGCCAGCAGTACTATCTTGGAGAACATGCATACAACTATTGCTATAACAACTACTCTCAGTCAGTCAGTCAGCCAGGGAATTACATGGTGAGCAAAACAGCTTAACAACAAAACAACAACAACAACTTCTTTCCAGTCTGTCTATAGACCTTCCTGTAGTAACTAACTAACTGCTCGTATACACACAATGTATACGGATGGATTAATATGCTCTCAGCACAGTTTGAGGCACACAAAGAAAAGCAACAACAACAACAACAAGAGCACAATAACAGGAGCAGGAGTAGTTAGTAGTCAGTAGCAAACAACAACTGAGTCAGCCAGTCATTTAGTTATTTGCTTATTTAGTTAGTTCGCATTGCTACACGGATTGGATAATGGGAGGCCGTAAAATTTGCCTGGAAAATCCTATGCAAAATATGGGGAAATATTTTTCCTATACTGTGTTTGTTTTTTTTTCATCCCAATTGAGATTAACTAACTAACCTGTATATTTTAAAAGGGAAGATAGACACTTTAATATTCGTGTTCAGAATGATTCATTGTATAATTGACTGAAGGTTTTGATGCAAACTCACCAATAATCAAAGATTACTGAATGGAGCTATAGCAAAAATCTACCCACATTGCTTTAAGTAAGTGAGCATCTTTTAGTTAGAATCAATCATGAAAACGTAGTTAGTTAGTTAGTATAATGTATCAGGCTTGTACATTTTATGTGCGAGCAACCATGGGACTATTTTAACTAAATAGTAGAATACAATGGCTCTATCAACAACTTTTCTTCCCACTAATTCAGGGTAAACAAGTTTGTTTGTAATATGTCCAGGGCCTCAATCCATACACCTTGCGTACAAGGGATTTTATATGTGGAAGCAAGATAGGTTTTTAAATTTGCTTGCTGTTCCATTAGACAAGCCACTTGAATAGCTCATGTTCACTTTTATGAATAAACAAAGATTTCTCGTAGACAGACCTCATTTTTTCCAGCAGTCAGTCAGTCACTCACAGAGCAAAAATAACAATAATAATAACAAGCACATGATGTTTGAGTGCTCTGTGAGTGAGAGCAGTATAAATCCACATGGCTCCCCTTCAGATAGTTAGTCAATGGACAAGGGTCTTAATACTTACAAGAGCGTACGCATATACACATATTTTCTTCTCCGCATTATTATTATTATTACTAATACTATCAGTGAGTGGGGTATCCAAACAAAACCACAAACAGTAAAGGACAAAAAATATTTATTGAAAGCCCTTGAAGTACCATTGGGAGCGACTGGTTGGCTTCATTCTTTTGGATTCAATATTCTAAAATATCAGCAGGGATGTATTATTGCATTGAGGAGTGTATCTACAAAATACATGGGCTGACTGGACGGAAAGAATGTTTTTTTCTTGCTGTAGTGCATTCATAAGACAAATAATTATGAGTAGCAAAAAATAATGGAAACAACAACAACTTGACCGCAAGAAAAAATAGTTACTGACACGAACTTAACTAAATAAGAATGCACAGGATATTTTAATGATTAATTTTGCGTCGGTAGCTGCTGCTAGCAAACTAACTAGAGGAGCTTTTTCCCTATACATTTTGTACACATGTATGATTTAGTAGGGGATTCGTAAAATGAGTGCATGAGATATAACATTATTCTGATTTGTAGCAGTGAAAATCATTTCATCTGCGCTCCGCTTGTTTTCTTTTTTTACGACCAAACCATTTGTGGTCTTACCGTTTGTGCATATAAAACACTCGTAAAATGTAGTGAAGCGCAAGTAAAGACTTGACTACCTACATCCCATTGATGACTGTAATGATAATGATTGCAGGGAGGCTGGGCGATAACAATCATTGTAATAATCATAATAATGATGAATACAACACGAGAGAGATACTGTGATTTCCTTAATTTTTGCGCCCTACACAGACAGAGAAAATTTCGTCGAGTATTCTGCACTAACTTGCTAACTATATCACTCTATGCAAAGTATCATAAAAATGGAGAAAAAGAGTAGACCCAGGGAGACGATATAAGCAACTTTTAATGTTGCTTTTACAGCAGCCAACCAACATTCTCATATTTCCTAGTTACTTTTTTGAGCTCCCTTCCCCAAAACTGTCGCATGTAATGTTCAGTTAGTTAATAGTTAAGTCCCTGGCAAACAATGTCAATGTAATTTGCTCTAGAGACACCACTTAACAAAGTGTGTACAATTTTAATATTCAGATTGCTAGTAATATAAGGGAGGATGAGAAACAAGCTCATTATTTAATTATTTGCTGATCTGTGTGTCAAACACACCTATTGTCGCATATCATTGACGACTATCTAGACCGCCAGAAAAAAAGGATCTAACTAGCTGACTATAATTACGCTCCACAGTTTGTCCTTTTGTTTTCATACTCTCGTATTACATTTGTTCCGCAACATCCTTCACTAATGGATATAGAAGACTTACATTTTATCCCAGGATGCGGGCCCAAAATGTGGATGTTACAAATTATATACACACTATATGAACACTTAGTTTTAGTGCAGTTAGTTAGCCATAGTCAGTTACTTTTAAATGATGGGCAATCTGACTAATTGAAATGGGATTGAAAGGCGTCATCCTATATTTTGTAGTCAATATTGAACTATCTAATTTCCATTATTGACTTGCTTTAATTCAAAACCACAGCCAAAAGTACAGCCAAAACCTTGACTCTATCATCCAATATGTATGCATGCATGGGAAGAAAAAAAAAGTTTTGTTGTCCACCAGCACTGCCTAATCAATTATAAAAAAGTGAGCACAAATGCGTGTAAACATGCAAATGGGGCCAGCTGTTCCAGCTTCAGTGCTGTTTGACATGCAATAAAAATCTTCATTTAGTTAGACCTTTCTTCACAAACGTACACAACGTGTGTACAGGAACTAGTAGCACATTATTAATCTCATTATACTCCTATATATTCAACGACTGACTACTTTTTTTCCTATTCTTGAGTGAGCCACACACATGCACACTTGACAACTTGAAGTATCACGTTTGTCGCCATAGTGGGACGAAACAATTGCATCCACTTACACACAATGTCACAGACAAAGTCAAAAAGAAAGTGTCCCGACATCACGTCATATCATGCAAGGTCTTTTGTCCACCTTTAATTAGTTATCACACCATATTCGTCCCATGGAAAACAAGTAAAATGCTGTACCTGATTGCGTTTCCCATCCCCAATTTTTACACAATCGTACCCCAAAAATGCTCAAAATATCCTCACTTTACCCCTTATAGAGGACAAATACAAACCATAATCATGCCACATTGTACACAAAGCTTTCACAATATACACACTTTCTCCACAATACGTGACTAGACTAACTAACTAACTAACCAAAGGGAATGGACATATACACAGAAAATACTAATTTGTATCCATTATGTCTTCAAGATGTTCCTCAGAACTGTAAATATTCAGGAATAGCACAGCTGTACAAGATGAAAATCCTAGTGAGTAGAGGTGAACAAACTAACTAAATTTTACACATAAATACTACTATTTAGTTAGTTAAGATGATTGCAATTAGGTGCATATATAATAATAGGATGGTTCGTTCATGAACTATAGGAAGAGTATGTACAAATGACACCCTGAGGGAGAGAACCACATGTTTGTCACCACTCACTACTGTACACATATTTATTTTGCAATATGCTCCACTGAAATCAATGCGGTCAGACGGATATTGTCAAAGGGTTGTGCCAGCCATGTGAATTAAACATGAGCACGCCACTTGATGACACATGTACGTAGATAAGGTAGCTTAGATGGATAGATAGATACATTAACAGCCTAAAGAATAAGAAGATGGTACTTACTAACTAAATATATTATTCGCATGATTGTTGAAAGTCAAGTTAAGACTTAAATAGCTCATTGGCTAGTCGATTATTATGCCACTGTGTGAATAGAATCAAAATGCTAAATCTAAATCTAAATATAAAAAAGTTGAATATGACAATTCTTGTGATCATCTTGGGGCCAAGAAAGACATGGATTTCACATTGTAGTATAGAAGGTTGTGTAGTAATTGTTGTAAGTAATGAATTTTATCTCTTATTGGATACAAGGAACTTCATTTTATGAGGTTACACATGTTCTCCTAAGGTGGTGAAAAAAATTTCTACACGCCCTCGTAAAAGTTGCCGTCTCATGCATAAATGGAGGAAGCGGACAAGACACCCTATAGGGATCAAGATGATGATCATACCCACACTATGAATGAATTGCTAGTTGGACTCTATTTTATTATTGGAGAAATGTTGAGGGGGTGAATCTAACTAACTAACTAACTAGAATCTTCCTTGTGCTACCTATGCAAAAAAAACTAGTGGCTAGTGATTTGACAGAGCAGTAACTATTTTATTATGTATGGGAAACCAACTGCGAATCGTATGCGTGTGTACCTTAACTGGTGAGAAAGGGCTCATGATTTCTTCTTCTTCTTTCACATGCATAAGGATAGAGTATCTTTATGCACAAGCAAATTATATAGTTTCTGTCTGTCACTGAATCAGTTTCCCCAGCAAGTTGTACAGTAAATATTTCCAGTTTACAACTCAACTCAGCTTCACTTGCCCACTATGTTGAGAAACGCACGTGGTAACCAAGTCAAAGACTACGAGCCGGCACATGAAGATCAAGAAATGGTGTACAAAAAACTGCCATACAACCACATGTTGTGCGCTGATTCCATATAGTTAGTTAGTAAGTGTTTTAGACACACATGAATGAAAAAACTGAGCACATTTTTTTCATACTAACTAACTAGCCAGCCATATATCATGCACTAAAACCACGATACAAGTAGAATCCTTCCAGCCAAAAGTTCCTGACTATAACCTTGCTGCTATACTTACAATGTATAGTTAGTTGCACACTTTTTTTGGCCACGGTGCCAAAAAACAGGTAAATCCAAATAAACAACACGTATCTACCGCTTTTAAAAAACAATCCTGACTTGATGTGCAGAAAAGAGTGGTGAGTAGCAGAGGAATACAAAGTGACTGCATCGAGGGCAAGACGAACTTGTAAACTGGGAGTTTGTATTGCCCTACACATCATCAAATGAGATATACACAACACACGGAAAAACATACACACATTCATTCCATGTTTTTCCCTGCGCGCAGTATATACATGTTATTTTCCACTTTTCGTATTGGTAGCTCTTGCTGTGTATTCTGTTGTGTACTGCCAACTCAATACGACCAGCAGTGTAGTAAGTAAAGTTTTGCTTCAAATCCAGAGCTTTTGTGTTCGTACAACGTAAGTTAGCAAGCAGAGCAGAGAATAACAACATGGAATTCTCCGTACACACCATAGGTTTCCCCCATGCACAACATTTTGTTGTGCTCTTATGGAATAAATCAATAGGGGCACACTACTACTCCTACTACTCCTTGTACTGTGTATATTTTGCGAGATGGCTTCTTGTTTACAAGTTAGTCACAAACCGGCAGCTAACCAAGGAACATGTCGCTCGCATTTTGCTGCTCTGGTAGTCAAAACATGTGCTTTTGCACATGCCTTTGCTATAGTATATGGAGAATATGGTAAAGTTTGGTTCCCAATCTACAACTCACTAACTAACTAATGGAGAGTATCTTAAGCCTAGTGAATATCTTTATTACCGCGTTCTGGAAATCAAACCAAACAGCAAAGTGCAATAAATAATGAAATGATATTTAGGAATGGAAATAACAATATATTGCTTGTTTGTAGTTAGTTAGTTACTATACCTTTTTGGGGAGCTTGTGTCAAAGGTTGTGAACGTAATCAGATAAACTTTACTTGTTGGTCGGATTTTGATTGCTTTTTGTTGACAATAGGACCACTTTTTATTATGTGTGTGTGTCTGTTTTTTTGGTTGCTTGTGTTTTCAGTGGAGCTTTGCAAAAGGTTATGACATGCTATTTATTGTTGTGTGTCCGTAATGCTGGCAACTTAGGGGAGGATTAGTGTCCTTGGTGACTGCAAAAGTTGTATACGGTGTTGTTAACTTGAGTTGAGTTGTGTGAAAAAATATGCAGTACAGAAAGTTATGGCACAATGATAATCTGTGGGAAGGTTTGGCATAGTGGCTTCTTTAAGTGATTGCTATAGGGCAGGGTTTGTTTTGTATTACGGACTGTTTATATTTACAAAAAGAGATTTGTATGCTATAAATAGCGGCTAGTTTGATTTTGTCTACCAGAAAGTTAGCTGAGAAAGGTTGAAAGATTGTACATATTTGTGTTTGCATTGTGAGATGGTTTTTTTTGTACTTTTCCACTCGCTTTGGAAAGAATAAAAGTTTTTTTTCCCACCCAAAGGGGTAACTTGTGAAATAAAAGATTATTTGTGCGACCGCATCAACAGAAACATTGGATAGGTACACAAGGGAGTTGCTTTTATGAATTCAGTGAAAGCAAATCTAGTGTGTGTGAGTGACTTGAACAGACTACAAATTCATAAATGATGCATATTTATTTTCCCAAGAATCAGCACTCACAGTTCTTTTAAACTACTCTTACAACGGGTGTACTAAACAAGTTAGGAATTCTTTTCCTTTATGTAAAAATCCTTTTAACCTGCTTTCACTTCTTGTGGTGGTATTCACTTACTCCAAACTGATCTCATTTCCAATCTACTAACTTTCTTTTACCCTTGACTGTTTGAATACAAAATTCAGTACACGCCCTTTGCTCATTTCGCTTACTCCCAGTGTGCCATGATGACTGTTCGACCCGATTAATTTTTTCTCAATCGGAACACTTTTTTTAATATTGCAATATTGCTCCTTGCTCCCCATATCCCATATTTTTTTTCCTTTACCCCCAATTATAATAAGTTTTAACATGCGGAGGCACTGCATGCTTTTACAATTCCATCGCTATGCTATTTTAATCATTTATAAGAGAGAAAAAAACTTGCGCACATACATACATAATGTATACGAATACGAACCTTTCTTTTTTTACTTGCCAGTTTATTAAAATTTCCATCCAGTCTCCTTTCTCTTTTCGCTTCACTTGCAATTCCACTCCCTTCTTTTAATAAATATGTATCTAATCTGAATTGTATTTATTCATTTTGGAAACACTTTTTGTCTAACACACAGGCGGGAAGATAAAAAAAAGTCCCAGAAAATATCGCCTACACTCCAGTAAAGGAAAACGCATCGGAATCTTGCATTTTGCAGTAATATGCTAATTGTACAATCATATTGCACCTGTCGACAATAAATTTCCTTTTTAGTCAATTTCCAAAATCAGGAGGGTGATAAACGTTCCAGAAATCCATTACATAACAAGTATGAACACACCATGTTCCCTATTTATGACTAGTATAGCATATCAAATACGTGAGATGTAAAAAGATTAATTCTTTCTCCAAACTGTACATGCCGTTCAATGTGAAGGAACATTTCCCCACTCTAAAATCCAAGAAATTGTGTGTGTGTGTGTACACAGCATGCTTTCACCCTTCATAAGTGTATAATTGCATGCTAAGCATGCATTAGTAATTCAATTGTTGATAAAGTCTCAAAAGACATTCATCAACTCAATCAAATTAATGCTCAAACATAAGTACTGCTACATCCCTAATGCAATTCTTGTATTTGCTCTTATCTCACTCACAGTTAGTTATTTAGTTAGTGGTTTGATTGTCGACTATCTTTCTTTACAAATGCAGGAATCTATATATTTTTTAAATCCAGCCAAAAAAGATTAAAAACCATAGTGGATCTCTATACTTGTACCTTATATATTGACAACTCTCAAGAAATATACTAGTGGACACGATTTGGTCATATATTACAGCCATTTGAAAAGTAAACCCCCAAAAAAGTAGTGTGCGAGTAAGCAAGACGGCAAACAATTCCAGGGATTGGGAAAAGGCCCACTCATTCATTCCGATGGGCTCACGGAAAAAAGGGAAAGCAATAACAGTATAAAATAGGAAGGAATGAGCTCTGGTAGAGTGGAGCCAGTAGTGTTCTTGAGGTGGCAACTTATCTATCTCTCGTGTACTCGTACTATACGTACTTACAAAACTGTTTTACCTTTAGTCTTGTATTCTGATGTGTGTGTGTGTATGCGTGTGCTAAGTGCTCCCTGATCTGTAAATCAATGAAAACTCTCATATAACATTTTTAATGGAGTCGAAATGGCAAAAGATGTTCTTGAACATCCAAAGATTCTTGAAATCAATTCAGGAGAGACCGTGAAACTCCATTAACGCAGCATACATCTCAAGCAAATCAAACAAAGCATAATTTTTCCCTTTCTCGTCTTATTTTTAAATCCTGAGCAGACGACAGTTTCTCATACATACCTGCCTCCCATTTCATCTAATTCATATATAATGCACGAACCAATGGTTGGTTTCAAATCAGCCCAATCATATCATCAGTCAGAGTACAGTAGTACAAACACAAATACAACGACTCCACTGGTCTCCTAAATGTTGAGATTCACGAATAAATACATGCATTACAGAAATGTGAGACACTGATGCATGTGCATGCTACTGTAACCCTATAGCCCCCCATCTTGTATCCACTTGTGTGTTGCATACAATAACAAATTACGGTATTGTTTAAAAATCGACCAATTTCCCTTGCATACCTTAAAGTACCTCGAAAATATTAATTTATAGCGTGTTAAAAGCAATCATATTCAATTTAGCTCCTGCTGTATAACAAGGATAGTCCATTCATTCTGACAATGAAACTGTTGAGTTGATGTGAAAAACTTTCATATTCTAACCTCTCCTATTTACAATATAAAATCCATCCTTCGCCTAGACAGAACTGAACATTTAAAACGTGATTTTATTAAGATTCCTTGAAAATAAGAAAAAGGGAGTTTTAGTTAGCCAGTTGGCTGTTTAGTAAATAGGGAAACAGGGATAAATGAAAACCAGGGTGAAAAATAAGTTAGTTGAAAAGTTGCAAGAGAATGAAAAATGATGATGTGCGCTCGTATTGAATATATTTGAGTAGCTCAATACATAACTCACTTTTTGTTGCACTTGTGAAATTCCCTTCATGGAGCCATTTCAACAAGAGAAGCGTAATGAACCATGGCTGGAAAACATAGGGATAACAATGAAACTAGTGCCATATGAAACTACCTGGTTTCTCCCAAATGCTAAAAGCTCATCTGTAATGTCACAATGGGATTTTGACAATCCAATCCAAATGTGGAATGCTAACTAGCCGTGGTAGGAATGCATTCTTCCTTATACTTTCTCAGCAAGTTACAGCAATAATGAGTAATTCCTTATCCATGGATACATAGAGTACAGGACAAAACTATTACTTACAAAAGTGACTGATTTTAGTTGGTTGGAAAAAGGAAATCCAATGAAATGATGAAGAAACTTCATGTTGATTGATATGCTTCTCGGGCGCTGATGATGATATAAAATATACAGAGCTATTGTGGTTGAATTGATAAATCTAAAGGCAGACTCCTGAAATTGATTACTACAGATTGAATGGTACATTTCCTTCATCTCCCCTCTCTTTCACTTTTTCCTTCATCTTTAAAACTATACTAACTAACTACACGTACATATGAATAGATGGTATTCCTTTTTTTGCCCATAGACCCTCATACTATATACTAACTGTAAGACTGTAACTAACTAACGAAGGACGAGTTTTTAGTTACTTGACGCCGCGTTCTATAAGCTCTCAGAGTTCATATTTCCCCATGCATGCATTGTGTTAGTTATTACTTACTGTTCCCCGGCGCATCTGGAGATATGACAAGCCTTCATCCCAAAATACTTGGCCACGATTAATGACTTGCCAACACCAAATATGCATCAAGTGTACAAAGAGATGTTGGCTGCAACAATTTCCAGTTTCACTTTCTTTTTGTTCACCCTACTGCTTTTCCCTGTGTGTTATGCTAGTATATATAATTTTATATTCTAGTGCTATCAATCCTGTACACCTTTTTTTGTTTCTTATATGGAATATGTAAGAAACTAGTATAAACTTTTCAGGTTACTAACTAACTAGCAAAAAGTAGAAACGGAAATCCCTGTATGGTGAGAGAAAAGAATTTACACTATTTTATCTATCAACCTGAATACTCACTCGTTTATCTTTTCCCCCATATCAAATAAGCTAGGTATATCTGGTCCATTTTTTTCCATGGCTTAATGAATGGCAGGGAACAGAAAATAATAAATTCAGGACTGACCGTCAGAAGACTCAAGATTGAAGAGATAGTTTGTGATCGGTCCGTGGTTCATTTTCTCTGGACTTGCAAACAAACGGGGAGGCTATACAAACTATAGACTGGGGAGATGGAGTGAATCCATTAGTTGTGAACAGGTAGGTGCTACAGAGATGAAACGATGTGGTCATCCCATTGAAAAATGGACAATGTGTCCACAAATGGTGTGTGAACACGATACGACCACCTATTTGCTTTAATCTTCCTGCCCGTTAGTTGTGTTCACTTTCCACAAATGTGCCAAAATGTAAAGACCACAAATGTTGACTAATGCGTGCAATATAATTCTTCACCACCCTAGCACTTGGTTTGTTATCATTACTTTTCATGTGCGGGACAACAGAGAGCCACTATGACAACAACATTTGTAATAATACATTGGTAATTTGCCAAAATAGTACGACTTGAGCCCGTAACTAACTGATGTTGTCCAATTACGATGAGTGAGTACCCATGCTCTGGGACGCACAATTTTGAACACTACAGAATTGAATTTATTGTAAATTTGAGTTCGTGACAAAGCTACAAACTAACCAAGTACGTACATACTAACTAGGTTCGAATATTTTGTATGTACACAGTGATGATGACAGAAAAGATGAGGTAGAAATTTTCCGTTTCAACCAATTTGTTTACAAAGATGGCTCCTATACAACTAAACTATACTCACAATCTAAACTTGTAACTAACTAGCATGACCAACTAACTGACTGACTCAGGAATTCAATGTGTGTATGTGTCTACAACAAATTGAAATCTAAACACAAGAATTTTTCCCCCTTTACACACGCATGCATGCATACACTATTTTTTTACTGTGTGTGGATTCAACGACTGTGTGAACGAACATTGATGATTTGTTTTGTTTATGATTTAGTTTGCTTCCTTTGCTTACTTTCAGGAGGGGCACAGGGAATGCTATAGAACACAGCATCCAGCATGCAGGATGATAATACTATAACACGATGGTAGAGCATATGAATTCCCTATTTTCCATTATGTATCTGTTTGTGTACAAGGAAAAGAAAGATGCATGGTTTGTCTGATTTTCTCAAGTATAGTGCAGCAGCCCTCTGTTTCCCATCTGTTAAGTTGAGTAAACAGAAGCCAAATGGTCCATCTATGTACAACGTGTGATTTGGCTCCTTGTGAATCCCTGGGTGCAAAGCTAGGCAGGTTTTCATATCAGTTTTATTATTTAAAGTATCCTCAACATTTAAATTCTGTTTTTCCTGAGTTATAGTATAGTTTTTACAAAAATATTAGTCACTTCTAATAAATTTTACTTTATATTTTTTACCTTCATGCCATTAGACTTAAAAAATCATATGCTCATACACCAACATATACAAATCGCTTATATATATTGACTTTCAATTCCTGCAGTTAGCATATAGCACAAATCTAAACAAATTACAATGCGCCTCCTGATAAACAAAAATCCCAACTGGCATTCAACTAACTTTTAGCTAAAGCCATCCGATCCATGTAAACAGTAAAGCTTGCATTTGGTTTGTATATCTTTTTTCACCCCAAGACAAACTACAGAATGCCTTTCCTTCCCCCTTGCCCGTCTTCAAATAAACAAGTTATTTATTCGTACAGCAATACGGCTTGCTACCCTATTGAACATAACTATAACCATAGATGTGCACATGTAATGTGTACTTGAACACAACTAACTAACTAACTAAACTACACAACTGTATTTCTTTATCATCAGTTTGCTCATCAACATGATTTCACTTTCTCATCATCTTGTTCCCTTCCCGGACTTTGTACACACACACATACACAGCCACTTTTACTGCTTACTTATACTTTATATTTAGTCAGTGTTCACCCTTTAGGAAAACAAATGCATTAGGAATATAGTGCTATGCTCTCATGCAAATTCATCCTTGTGTGAAAATATGTAGATCTTCATCCCCACTCCATTCTATGGATTCCTTTCATCCCATTTTTACTCCCGTTTTCATTGTTTCTATATGTATGGACACGAATTACTTTTAATTGATTCCACTTTCCCTCCATCACCCGTCCCTCTGTGAAGTTTCAGTATTCTCTTGTCGACCTTGTCTGACTGACTGACTACACACAGAGTATACGTGATTCCCTGCGTAGTATAGTAGTAGTAGTGTTATTATCAAAAGCATTATGATTATCTCGCCCTGTGTGTACAGGGGAACAACAGAGAGTGAATCACGTTAGTTGGTGCACGAGTCGAGTAAACAACGTAAATCACCTTGAATGCTGAATGTTTTTGTTGTACCTAGCTAGACCAAAAGTGTTTGAGCGCAAAAAGTTTTGTTAGACAGTCGTTCCTATCTAGCTAAAAGTGTGTATATGGATCTAAATAATTTGCGTCATCACAAGGCTCTCACAACTTCATACCCAAAAAGGGCCACCAAATCAGCAAAGAGACAGTAGAATTGGACACTAATTGATACAAACACAGTTACATGGTCAAGTGAAGACTAATCTCATTCATTCTTAATTAGTGAGTGAGCCCACTGGATGTACATGTACTAACTAGCATATAGCCGATGTATGCATGTCTGAGTTGGTGACTATGACTAGTTAAGTATAAGTTACTACAGGGAACATGCACGTGCATGTAAAGTTTAAGTAATTCTCCAATTATGAAATAATTTTCTTCATCGTGTTTGCATTGCGAGCAGAGTCCTGCATAATAGGTATCAATGCTCTACTTCCATATGCAGTCTTGTGTTGGGAAAGTGGGGCAACGTGATACATGTATTGTGCACAACAAAAGAAAAAAGAGAGCCTAGCGGATGTGCTTTCACTGCTCTGTTTTGCCCCTAGTTTAGTTCCCCTTCTGAGTTTCTGTACCAAATAATGTCTTGTTGTGAGCAAACCATAGCGGAATATTTCCACTTTTGACTGACTGAGATAATTAAATATTTAGGAAACAAATTACTATAGCAGCATAGCTAAATGTTCGAGATATTTTGCATGCATCAGAAGATCCTATTTGAAAACCTACATAACGCAAGTAGTTAAAAAGGTACTTGATCGGAACATATTCAACCCGTATATATGCATAGGTCTTTTGTTCGGCCTGTGACTCCTGACTATTGAATATACATGGCACTTGGACAATTACTAGTGCCACCATTTTCCGCACACTTACTCATAATAGGGCTGTAAGTGGTACGTTATATAAGTTTAACTTGAATGGTTTCACACTGTCCATTCAATAGCTGCAGATAAAAGTAGCGCAGATCGGACATTTGTATTATTATGATCACTCTATATGTTCCCCTTGTAGAAGTATACGGATGTACCGTAATGGTATTTTTGTGTGCACCCAACACCCAAAAAAGTTCATGGCATGGCACTCATGGGAAATTAGAGGGACAACGAGGACTGGTCCTTTTTTCAAACGACATGACTATATGTTACAAACGCTTAAACGTACCATGTACTCACTGTTTGGTCATGGTAATTTTCGGGCGTCCATATCTGTTCGCATTATAGGACCCGGAGATGACATTGAGATGAAGAGAAAAGCCTAACTGATGACCTTTATCAAACCTGCGAGTATATTCTTGACTATGAAAACAGGTGCTGCTATTTTATTTTATTGGTAGAGCTGATGGCTTTTATTTCATCCCGTATATAGTATGTATAATGCTGTCGTCTCACACGACGATTGATACGATGCTGATCAAGTACTGTGCACAACCCTCGTGCTGGGAGTCCCTAACTAACTCACTTACTAATAGCAAGAGGAGGACGACTATTGTTATTGTTATTCAAACATATTGAGAGAAAGTCACTCATTGTATCATCACGGGTCAGGTCTTTCACAAGTGACTGGAGCCAATGAAACGACACATTCACATAGTGATGGAGAAGATACTTGAGAAAGAGCTTAAAGAGATAAATGGCATGATCAGATCAAGTCTAAATGGGGAAAGCAACCATTTCATGTGGAGCTGCATACGAGTGTAGTATACATGAACAACGGTAATAGGATGAGTAGACAAAAAAAAATAAGCACCAGTAGTGTGCTGTGAGATGAAAAGGCAAACTTTTTTTTGGAGCTTTTCTGGCTCAGATATAATAATAGAGTGAGAGAGGAGCACCTTTCTGTTTCGTACAAATAAGATGAGACTGAAATCTGTAAATCCTTTTGTCTTTTAGATTCACCTACTACATAAATAAATACTTGAACATAAATAAGACTAGTGTTTTAAGGTAGCTGGTTTGTTAGTTACTTAGTTAGTGATTGGGAACGGTTTTTGATGCAATTTTTAAATTTGTTATTGTGAAGATTGCGATTTTTTGCGTTCCTTGTAAAATATCTTAGTTAGCTTGGTTTAGAATATGATATCAGCTAGATAGTAACCGCACATTTTTGGTACCTTTTGATTTTCTATATACATGGATTTCAGGTAGATTTCAACTGGGGTAATTAGTTACTTACTTATATTTTATGTCACGAACTGATTAGTAGTAGTTAGTTGAACCAACTTGTCCTATTACTTGGGTATTTAAAAGGAGAAATCTACCAGTTTACAAGACTACGAGTTTACGTGCGTGTATCTACTAAATACTCTGGTGGTTTCAACTGCACCAAAGAAGAAACATATTACATGGATGTACACAGTTGAACAAAAGAGAACCACTTGAGTTCAACCCTCTGAGCGCAATTCTTGACTTCAAATTGCCTTAATCAAGCAACCGTTGGCTATAATCAAAGAGCCCATGCAGGAAATGCTTTCTACTGAGAAAATTGCCCTTGTTTCTTGCATACCGATGAACCATCTGGACCAATTAATTGCATCCACTATTTCATTCCACACAGAAAAATTTTTCCTCCTTCCCCAGTTGACTAACCAAACTCAACTCATTCGGCGCATATTTCCACCCAAAGGAAAATATATAGGCAATAATTTTGGCTCCCAAACAACCATATAACGGATTCTCATTTAAACCAATTCGAAAATTTCAATAATTTAAAAAAGTAGCAGAAATCTCACATTGGGAAAACACCTATACATTTACACTACTAAATCTCGGCACTCAAACTTGACTTTTGAATGATCAGAACCTTATTACTAGAACCGAATTAAAATTTAAACAATCACGAAAAAAGCAGAAAACACAACTGGGGCACTTTGAGAAATTTTCTACTACATAGTTCTTTCACTTTGCACAAGGGTGAATCTTGTCAGCCTTTCTCTTTTCCGCTATCCCACTCCACTACTACATTTACTGCACTTTCTTGATTCATCCCAATAGTGGTGAATGTGATGCTCCACATGTAAATTTTAAACCCCTAAACAGGTCTAAAAAAATACTCACTCCCCGAGAAAATTAAACAAAGCTTACCTCATGTGTAGCTTGGTATGGATTTCCTGTACTCAATGTCCACATGACTTGATGGAAAATGAAACAAGGAGTGTGGTGAAACTATTAAATCCCGCACAAAGAATCCAATCCTGAATGTTAAATTCAAGTTTTTTCCATCAAAAGTTAACAAGTTGGTAATTAGAAACAAAACGAGTTGCTGCTGGTAGTAGGAGAAAACAAAAGTATTTGTTTCACCCTTTGTGAACTAATAGTGCACAGGGCAGAATGAGAGCCTGGATTGGGAGTATCGAGTAGGCCTGGTCTAGCTCTAGCACTGTTGGTTGTCAACTTGTTAAAAATGAGAACAAGGAGACAGGTAGTTTCCTTATTATATATATTTGTGGGCCACAAAGAAGACTCAAGAAGAGAGAGAGAGAGAGAAAGACAACACACAATCGCATTGAACAGGAGCACACACCATGCACACACAATGAGTTAGAAGGTTGAGCCTCGACCATGGGAGTTTAGAAGCCGTGGTTTTTAGTTGTTGAACTTGTGTACACGAGATGCAATAGGAGCCAACGAGAAAAGTGAAATAGTAGCAGGAGCCAGTCGTAGTACTGATGTTTCTTGGTCTTCACAAAAAGTGGTCTTCTAGCAGAGCCGCTTGCGCTTCAGCCAGGAACAGCAGCCCACAAAATTTTCCCATCGTCTCACTAACTAACTAACTACCAAAAACTGATTGTATGTGTGTGTGTGTGTGTGTATGTATACATGTGTGTATGTATAGTTGGTTGGAAAACAGCAGCAGCACAAGGAAGGAGAGCAGCAACCTTTTTGTGTGTAGGACCACACCACTTTCTGCTTATGCTTTGCTTTTGCTTACTTACTTACTCACTCACTTTGTGCCATCACCTTAGGTGCTTTTCCTTGTTCCTCGACAGTAACTACTACTACTATTTCGAGTACTACTGTTTCTCAGTTTTCATTTCACAGCCACTACCTACTAACTACTACATACTGCCACTACTGCAGAGAGTTAGTTCCCTTTGGCCTAGCAAAACCCTTGCTTTGCTTGCTCCCTTTCACCCAACTCGTCGTCTTGCTTTCCTTTCAAACAACTGCATGTACCATGTGTATATATGTGAGTGAGTGCTACACAGGAGTACACAGACCTGTTTAGTCTCATAAGCAATCGTATACACGATGGAATGGAATACTAGGACCGGAGGCAGGCGCACCGAATCCTAACGAAAAAGGCCAATTAGGAGATACCCAGTAGGTTCAAGGGCTGCACACTTCCCTCGTATACTATGTCAGTCTATGTTGTTATTTACCAGGCGCACACAAAGTACACCACCAACTTTGCCACCTTTCTAGTACTTTCTCCTTATAGACACTCCCGAGCCCAATAGTACATTTTGGAGTGTCAGTCAGCTAGCACTATCAACTCTTGTCAGGCACAATACACAAAGTAGTAGTATCAATTTCAGAGAAAACTCTCTACTTATGAAAACTTTTAGTTATGTGATGAGTTCAAATTCATGTAGCTGGATCCACTGACTAATATATACTTGGTTACTTAATTTTGCTAGAATTCTTATATAAAAAAGGTTAAACTGCTTATTAAAAACTGAACACTTTATAGTTAGTTAAGGAGTAAAACCAACGTTTTTTTGCACTTCCAAGGCATGTGTGCCCATTAGAGTACTGGTGATGTCTCTGGTTTGTGACTGACTGAGAAGTCAATGATTTGGTATTGCAATGTTCAACTTACTCACTAGTACATGCAAGTACGAGACATGATATAATCCAATGTGGAGATTACACTTGCAATGTACCCCAGTGAGTGAGACTGATCAGTATTAGGAGGAGTATAGTTAGTTAGCTGTAGCTAGTCTGAGAGCTTGACACGACCACTGTAGAAAACGGACTGAACCAGTCAATGAATGAACTAAATGAAAGAGTGTGTGTGTCCTCCTGAACAAGGGGGGAAAGAGATGTACTCGTTACTCGTTGGGCTCACTTAGACGAGGACGATCAGTCACAGAATGAGCTCAAGATGTTTAACAGAGGCCCTAAGTCTGCTTTTTTGGATCTCATCATTATTACCTCCCTCACTTATGCTACTCACCCTGGTCACACACACATACACACACACATTCACATACATACGCATATAATGTATGTAGAGTTGTAGACATAGCATTCTCATCCTAACTAATAACGAACTAACAAGCTAATGTTCACAGTACTGCTCCTGGATATCTTATGTGCACGATGATAGTTTTACATGCGTGTATTCATTCATATGAACACATATCTCATACGTAAAATTTGTTTCCTATGCCAAATAATAAGATGGTCAAACAAGCGCCTCTTACTACACTCTATTATAATATTCTTTCAATGATGATTAGACGGTCTGTTATTATCATACTATAGTGAGATGGGATTGTATAATTTTGTTTTGCATTAAAAGAGTTGCCTGAATGAATGCTTTGCTAGTTAGCGCAGGTTTTTTGTGTGAATTGATCTGTTTTTGTAAAATTCGTGATTGTATTACTAGCGGCAATCTGGGAGACATTGATACCTATGATGAATAAAGGAATGAGAGAAAGTTTCTCAATTTGCCCCCGTGTCGTTGTTCATCCCTCCGCTTTGGTAGCCTAGATTTTGCAGTGGTAGTAGGTAAGCATAGCAAACTCTGCCGTTCTCTAGCAGAGCATTGGTACACGCACAGGTTTGCGGAAGTAGGGAACTTTCACTGGGAACCAGAAAGTAGAGCAAAAAAGAGTGTGCAAAACAGAGGCTCCAGCTTGTCTTTTTCGTTCACTCACAGTTAGCGCACTATCATGCATGTAGTACAGCTGTATTAAAAGTATATGAGGCAGCGGAGTAGTTTTAAAAATATAATTGAGTAGATGAGATTCCATCTGGTATTCAGTCAGAACGGTACAAATGATGGAGAATAAAATTCTGTTTTGTGTAAATTTGGTAACAAATTGAATCGAAAGAAAGTTGAGTAGTGCAATAAGAACACAATAATTATAGGTGTGGTAAATGCAACGACAAATATAAGGTGTGAAAACACAAACGACTAAAATTAGGAAATTTTACAGAAAAATAACTTTGGTAAAAGTCTCCTCGCATATTTTTTAAGAATTGTAAGAAAAATGAGGATAATTTGGTATGAAATATATGAAATTTTGAAGAAATGAAACTCCAAAGATAGTATATAGTAAGTATTCTTAACTGATCGTCACAGTCAATTCCGTTGTTTCAACAAAACGATGATGTGAACAAACAGTCATTAACTGGTGTGTGCAGACCATAAAATTCGTTGTACGTGTTTCTGGTGAGACAGTTGAAATTTACACTGGTACAAAGGAATGGTGAGGAAACTATTATTGCTATTTATGTGTATTTGTGTGTATCATCATTTGTTACACCTCTGTGAGCCACACACAGATACAATAGAAAAAAAAGACAGTTTAGCTCTTGATTTTATACTCTTGTTGCTGCTCAGAGCACAAAGAGTTATGTGACATTTTGTATACAAGTGTTAAATAAAAAAAACTGTTTTATGCAGCAGTGCAATAATAGGGAAATGGAAATGTAAAGTCAATTTTTACATAGGGAAAAAGTAATGGTTGACTAGTTTTTGTTACTTGCTGTTCACAGTTGACAGTTTTTGGTTGCAATGAAAATAATAATAGAACAATGTTGATTTTAGTTGTAATGCCCCTGTTAGTGTATACACACTGTAGAAACAATGAACTAAAACTCCGCTTCTTCTGTCATTAAACTGCCAGTTAGGACAACTAAACATGCTAAAAACGCTACACGTAAAAGCGTACCATTGGCAGCAGCTATTGTAAAGTAAAAAGTCATGAACGCACTATGACAGTTGCATTCACTTTTGTTTCTGTTTATTGGTTTTGCATGCCAAATGATTTCCCGTGCACAAAATTGCTTACTTAAGGAAAGACGGGAAACAGTATGGTTCACAGCATGCAGTGCCAAAAAGTTTGTAAATCAATTTTTTCATGAACTATATTATATAGTTACATGTGACATTCAAGACAACAGATCAGGTATGACTGACTGACTGAGTGAGTGAAGGACTTGCAAAAAAGTGTCAGAAAGTGGCACTTTAGCTTTTGGAATCTAATGGAGAATACAATAGCTATGGATTTATGTGGACTCAAGACATGAGCATTCAAGGAAGCAGAAATTTGAGGGAAACTATTTACTCTATAGAAGTAAAAGCAATATGACTATAAAAGTTGTATCATTTAATGAAGAGATCAAAAAAGTAAGCCTGCCTTGCTTGTGTGGTACACAAAGACACATAAGAAATGTACATATATAAGATTCATCTTTCGATGAACGCATCGTAAATGTCATTTTTTATGATGGTAGCCATACAGGAAAATACCATTTGTTTTATAGATGAAAAAAGATATTTATAGTGGGCTATAAAAGGTGTCACATCTATTTCAAAGTTTGGCATTCTGGGAAGGTATTCCTTCCCTGAGCGTTTAGATTCGAAAATAATCTGCTCCCTTTCAATGAAACCAAGGTCCCAAGCACATTTTCCAGAAGTAGCACTGCATTCCATCGTGCATTCAAGAAGGGCCATCACAACTATTATTATTATTATCAGTATGTACATTATGCCCCATATATAATGCGGAATAAATACACAAAGATATTAATAGCCTCCGTCAGATTTATATACACTATCTGTATCATAGGACAATGGCCATTGGATTTGAGAAACATGCAAGGAAAGTATTTAATGTTGTAAGTAAGCAACCATAGGCAGTTATACATTTGCCCCCTACAAATAATAATCCTAATGTTCCTAGATGAAACGCATCTTTTTATCCCACATAGTACACTCGTACGTATGTAACTTTACCCGTGTGTCTTATTGTACACATAGTGCAGGCAGTAATCCCGGCAGAGCTATATTATCCTTCTATCATATGATGTTTGCACTTTTCTCCCTCCTTATTCCAAATGGTCAACAACTTCATGAAATTCAATGGACTTTGGAGAAAGCAAATTTATGGTGCATTTTATTGGAAACCTGAATGTACTAAATAGTATGTAAGCATGACGGATACGTAATATGTGTATTACATTTTAAGCCTACACAAAAATGACTACAGGAATGAAATTTTAAATATTTACAATCTGTAAAACAAATCCAACGTGAAGTCACTCACTACACAGTGAGAATTAATCCGGGAAGTTAGACAACAGAAATTTGCACGTGACGACCACATTCACGGCTGGATTGTTAGACTACACAAATTTAAATAAACGAGAGACAATAGAGTTATAAGAAATAATATGTGTCTCGTCGTTTTAGTTGCTTACCGTCTTCATGAATATAATTATGGTAATGGTTGAAGGAGCATGGCACACAAGTTGATGATTTCGTTGGGTTTCATTTGATTGTGTAGCTTTAGTCGCGTTTCACTCAACATAGTCTCTTTGTTATACGTTTATATTTTAGAATAAAACCCTCCATGCTTACACAATTTGAAAATTCAAAGACCAAATATCATTACTAATCACTGCTACTGCATCAGAGCCAAACCTTTAAATAATGGAGCTTTTTAGATTGCTTAAAAGATGCTGTCAAAAATCTTAATCTATTGCTAATCTTACGTACAAACATTTTGACATGCCACAATTGCAATATTCTTCTTATGCACTCATAAACGGCTCTCTTCATTCACTTTACTGCACTCTGAGATTTTGACATCCAAACCTGGATCATATACATACACATGTACAGTCTACATGATGACAAATTCCACTGTTGTGGATGACTATGTGTGTGTACATATAACAATGATTGCCAACTATAACTAACTAGCTTTTAGCTGCGGTAGTTACTGACTTACTAACTAGCTAACGCTGAACATTTGAAAACAAGAGGATCTAATGAAATTTCAACATCTGTTGTCAAGTATTATCAGTAATTAGCATAAGATTTACTTTCCCGTGAAAACATGGCGTGTACATATACACCATCCAAGTGGCACATGCAGTCTGTATCCAACTCATCACACTCTCAGAGCTCCAAAATTTACTCAACCAGATTAAGACAATGAAGCCACATCCACCTCCTCACTCCAATTGATAAGAAGAACTCCTTTCACTTTGAGTCCCAAGTTTGCACGTCCTGTGCTCAAAATTATATTGTATGCATGGATGTACATATATTATGTCTCTGCTACACAACATGCATATTTACGCATGCTATCCATCCATGTGGAGGCAGACGGATGAGCACGGTTTCCTTTAACTTTTTCAAATACAATTACAAAGTGGTTGCGTGAGCATTCAAATCCTAATTTTCATACTATACTGACTGATGATAATCGCCAAAACATTCTTGTGAGAGTTAATTTCTTGTTAGTCAACTAGCTTGAATATAAAAAAGGATATGCTTTACATGAGTGTATGCAAAATTGTGTGCATTAGGTCTAGGTGCCTACAAATAAGACTAATGCTACATATTATCACCTTCGTCGACATGGATGAAACCCAATGTGATCTACATAGAGATAATATATTCACAGACTCCTAAACATTTTACTAGGCAACTTTCATGTGTGCAACACTTAAACATTTCTCGCCTCAAATACTATCAACTTGCTATCACTTGCGGTCATATGCTGGTGAGCGTGACAATTCACAATGGAATCAATATGAGACGAAGGAGTAGAAAACCGTTCAGTGACTGTTGGTCATAAAATGAGAAAGATTTTGTCTTATATGCAGAGCCAGTGGTTTGTATTGGATCCACAGCGGCTGATCAACGGAAGTAGTAAGTAGACAGATATTGAGTGCGAAGTTGACTCAAAAGTCAGCTCCCAGAGGACCACTTTTTTATTCCTCGTCCTTTTAAACAAGACACCGTATAAAGACATAGGGAAATAACGTGGACTCCTAAAAAAAGCTACCTCATGTCAGTCCAGTTAGTAGACCCCAAATGTTAGTTGGTACACAAGGAGAAAGTAGTGGTAGTGTACATACCAGCCAATTATTGTGGTGATTGCAATTGGGGATAACGATAGGAAGCCATAGACCCATTATTGGTATTGTTAGTACAAAAGGGAAAGCGATAATAACAGCATGAGGATTTCAACTTAAATGCAAGTAGGCAATGTTGAAGAAATAATAGTTGAGGAGAGCGGTTGTACTACGTAACATGTTGCTCACAAGAGTTAAGTTCGTAGATGACCGTTTTCTATCTAAATGCTAAGCTAACAAAAAAAAAGAGAGATGAAGTGAAGCTCATGTTGTGCTGAGTGAGCAGTTTGACATCCACACAAAAAGAGACATTGAAAAGCTTAAGAAAGATCCATTATAGGATGGACATTGGAAAGGTCAAGCATTGCACAGGACTTCCTGAATGTTATGACCTACAATGCCTGTAGTAAAGAACATTATTTAATACCTGCTTCCCCTCTGTATAGCATGACGATAATAATTTTCGGCTTTACTGGAGCCCATGGATGATCCGTGGGATTTTTTTTGGCTCCATCTCATCAATGCATGATTGGCAATAGATGAAATTGGATTGCTTTTGACAGGAGAGGAAACAATAATGGGGACCTCTTATGGGAATGTAGGTAAAGCCTTATGTTTATTATATGCCGAAACAGAGTGGCATTTTGAGCCATTTCTATCGTTTCAGTTAGTAGTTACAAAAACTATTAGATTCCTTGGTATACTACTTTATATATTATGGGCCTATAGTTCAATCCATTGTACGGATTTTCCAGGATTTATGGCCAAAGAACTCAACTGCTAACTAACGTAATCATCACCTCTCCCATTTATAAGCAGATGGATGACGTGCGTTTAGGAACAATGGGACTAGTCCCATGGATCAGAGTGGTCATCATAGCTTTCCTTCAGTTCCCTGAACTTACAAATGTGTAGAAAGGAGAGAAAAAATGGTACCCATTGCTTTCATAACAAGAAAATATTTCTTCTCCTATTGGCAAACGGTCAATTTTTTGTGAAAAAAAAGTTTACTCAACTACGTGACTGAAATTGTACAAAAATTTCAGTAAATGTCAGAAATGAACAATTGCTGTCCATTATGGTCATTCTTGCATAGAGTCTCTGCTCTCTCCTTTCCTCCTTAAATGAATAGAGGAAGCCTATACAGTTCCAAAAAGAATCGTTTCACCATATCCTCAATGAAAAAAGAATGGAGAAATAAATAACAGCTCAATAACGACAAAATTCTTTGGTGAGAGTGGATCCAACTGGACTTTTTTTTACCCTCTCTACATAGTATATATACAAGCATTGGAGGTAAACCACTTCCTCACATGGGAAACTGTGAGTATACAAACCAGTATACAGGAATAGGGTCTAGTAACTAAAAGTTGGTACTGCTCCTCACATTACTACAGCCAACTACTACTACATATTACTGGTACTAGGATTACATTCTCCGGTAAACTAGCCATGCATTATTATTGCCGCTCCACTATTTCGTCCTCTCATGTATCATCTCACATGTCTTGAGTTCTCATTCCCGTAAGTTTCAGTTTCCCCGTTCCCTATCTTAACTTTTAGAGTTGGTACACACAAACTGTGCCCATGTTAGTTGTTGGTGGCACACAAAACCACGACGTCTATCAAAAAAACAACTTCCCGTTTCTAACTAACCAACACTGGGAACCAATAGACAATATTGAGAGACTAAAGCCTTGACAACATCATTTGTGTAGCTAAACCCAGCTAGGGAATGTATAGAAATGCTTGTACATAACAAACCTATTCTCACATAAGGAATAATAATAATCTTGTCTTTCCTGAACAGGAAAAAAACAGCTTGTGTGTGTTTTTAGTGTCCCTTAGATAAATAAATGCTAAATAGATTTTACGTGTTCGTTTGTTTGTTAGTTAGTTAGTCAGCTATAGCTTGTTGCGAAGGAATGCCAAAGCACACGAAGTTATTATTATTTGCTATGTGTTGTATACCTTTGCATTCCTCCAACGAATTCGATTATCATGCCAAACAACAGATATTGTTGGAACATACCAGAATGTGGTGTGTATGCATAGTGACTCTGGTTGTAAATAGCAATAAAAGCTTGTCAAGGTTTTCCCTGTAAACGTGTCGACGTTGTAAAAACTGTGGGAGTAAACAAAACACAAAGACAAATATACAAGGAACGTTGTAGCTAACTAACTATCTAGCAAGTTAGTTAGTTAGTAGGTAAGTAAGTAAGTAATATCATCATGGATTGCATATTGTGAGGGGAATTGACTATGGAATTCGGAGCGAAGAGTTTCGAAGTTTCTAAAATCTTTGAATCCTAATGATTATAGGGAAAAGCTAGATGTAGTAGGCAAGTTGCAAGGGAATGAAAAATAA
>Ga0210040_10002267_pt1 | contig 27409 bp, 11 predicted proteins | sample CryGeyCG12114_NA_FD_185462 | JGI IMG/M metagenome (GOLD analysis project Ga0210040, IMG submission 185462) | Groundwater microbial communities from aquifer - Crystal Geyser CG19_WC_8/21/14_NA (SPAdes) (version 2) | ecosystem: Environmental > Aquatic > Deep subsurface > Groundwater | place: USA... | reverse complement strand
CAATTTCTATAGCACACTTTAATTTAACCTTTAATCTAAATTACAATTACTATAGTTAAATGACACTGTAATTTATTTGAAGTGGCTTCAGAGAGCAATGTATATGAATGTGTACATTTCATCGTAATAACAGCTGAAATTGGCGATTGGCATACATTTGGTAGTCGTACAAATTTGTCAAGATTGTTAATACAATTTTTAAGTAGTTGTACACCAAATCATTAACATTACAGTGGACTGTGAATTACTTGGATGTACGGCAAGGCGGTACTAATGATAGCCACTAGAAAAATTGCTCCTATAATAAGTCACAGTAATGGACGGTTTGTAGAAATGAGCAATGTTCTTCTATTAGCAAGGTCAAGTGAAGTATAACTACATTGGCAGCTGCTGCGGTAAATTAATTGTTTTATATTATCTTATTATGTTCATTGGACAAATGCGATGATGTCCTGATCTCAATAAAAAAAATTAGTTTGATAATAGACGTCGTTGTGATAAGAAATTTTTAAACTTGGAATTGCTGCTACCTAACTTACTCTATTTACAACTATTATATAATTTGAAATCAGAGCTGAATATTTTTGCCTATCACAATCAGCACCGAAGACTTTCGCATTCATAGATAGAACAGTGCTGACCCTGGTACTTTTTACACGTATTAAACGACGGCATCAGTTTGAGAAATCTTAACTGGCTGTTACAGAAATTAAAAGTGAACATTAATTTACAGACTAGCATATTCAAAGCCCGAAGCAGTTCATGACTAACATAGAAAATGTGTAATAGTTTTGTACCCAAGCTAGTCCACTTTTCCACACCATGATTTCTTTATATTAATTTCCTTGTGTACAATATTCACGCCATTTGTTAATTCAAATTGTTCCTTGGGCCATTAGCCATGTTTGCTAAAGCATTAATAAAACTTTGGAAACGAATAAGTGAGCACCATGTTTTCTAAAATCTTCATCACCATAAATCACCAATTTAATATCTTAACAATTTTGGTAAATATGATTCAAGTCGCATGTATGTACTATCATAAAGGAATGTCCACCATAGCTAACTAAATCTTCGACATTAAAACGTCACACATACCAAACACAATAGATTCCTAATATTCATAAATAACACCCTGCCCTGAACCATATCATAAGCGTAATCAGTTTAACAGAAGATTAAGAACAACGATAATTAAAGGGAAAAATATAAAGACTACGCTTACCTGTTGTTCGTAAAAGTCCTTTTTATGGTTTTTTGCAAGGTCCACATTTTGAAGCGTGTCCACCAAACAAATGCGTCCAAATCAAAACGTTTTTTTTTTCAATGAAATCACCACAAATCAAAAGGAGACAAACACAAGGTTTATCTTAAAATGGGTTGACCCACTTTAAAGTAGTGCTATAATTGTACTCACTTATACATCACTGCTTATGTCATATCACATTTCTGGGAACAACAATGCTCGTGATTATTGCAATTGTCAATCAACCCAGTCGAACCACACGAAATAAAACCAAACAATGGGAAAACAAACACAACCTGAGTTTAGCTACAAAATACAATTTTGCTTGCACTGTTGACTGTTGGATCCCAAATTTGTTTGTATCTTCTTCCACACCAATTGTTAACACTACAGTCCACGTCCTTTAACTACGCAAATAACAACAATGATTGATATCTGCCAGCAAAACTTGCTGCAGTTAGTACAGTTAGTTAGTATAGTAGTAGCAGTAGTCAATATTATTTGGCAACCAAGAAGCCAGCAACGGAAAAATTGATGAGGATGATGACGGTTGCACATGCGCTTTCCCAATCCCAATTGACGCCACTGCTGCAAATCAAATAGAAACAAATGGCGTGTGATGAACATCCATTGGATAAAAATTGCAATCTTCAACCCAAATAAAGAATCATAAGTCATAAATAATCATAAAGAAATGCAAATCGTAGGCGACTCCTCGATAAAAAGTTCACCAGCTCGTCTTCTTTTTTATGAAAAATGAATTAATAATTAGATCAACGTACATTCAGCGCATATCAACAAGTAGTCAAAAATGTGCCAGCCAATAATTAAAATTCAATGTCACGGGCAAGTCAATATTTGAGCAGTAAATCTGGAGCAACTGAAAAGGAACGTGGTAAGTTTTTTAAGTTAGTTGGCTAGAACACACGTTTAATGTCGATAAATGTACTTTGCTAGTAGTAAAAATTGCGTGAATATCACACACTCATTTCACATTTTACATTCGTTAGTTAGTTAGTTAGTTCATCAGTGGGATGGATAGCTGACAAACTTTATGTCCATTTTTTGCAATTTTTGAGGTTGTGCACTCTCTTCACAACTAACTAATGATCTATATATTATTGACAGCACAAAATTCTATGTAGTCATTACCCACTATGATTACAAGGAGTAGTACAAATATGTGTGCCCTTGCTCAAGGTAGACGAGTTTATAGTTAGAGAGCATCACGTCCTATCCATAGTTAGCTATACAAATTGTAATAATAGTGGGGGCAAAAACCAATTATGATGGTAATAATAAAATAATGAGAGTAAATAGAGATTACCAATTATCGCATATTCAAGCTTGCAATTGTTTGCCTGTCTAACCTTAGATTTGCACTCACTGATATGAGATCTCAAGTTGAGCGTCGTCAGAATGAACAATATAGTTTAGGCGAATACGGAAGCAGAGCACAACAGTTGTGTGTGTTCTACGTTTAGTCAGTTAGTCACAATTCTATTACAGCTATTGTTAGTTATAGGGGCACAAAATGGAAGTCCATGAGCCAAGAATGTGCAGCTTTTGTTTGATGAGGACTGAGGACACAAAACATGTAGACAATTTACAAACTCACTGGAATGAACTTGCATGCTCTTCAAACTGGTGTGTTATGTTTGTGGATTCGATGATAGATTGCACCTTAACATGCTATAGAGCACAACATTATGTAAATTAGATTTGAATTTGAATTGATGGTTGAAATTATCAGCCCACAGTTGGAATTGTAGCAACTACTTTTTTCCTCGCTGGTGGAGAAGAATGTGAGAATCTATTGTGCTCTGATTTTTTCCCTTGTTTAACTGCATACTCATTTTTAGCAAATGACCAATCAAGTATGGATGGATACGTACCAATAACAGGTATTGGATCAGTAAATGGAATTGCAATGTCAAACGACTGTTTTTACAGAAGAAGACTTTGTTATCATAAACTATCCATCTCCTTGTTAGGAATATTGTATGGGAGTCCTGACAAACTTTGAAGATCACTGGGTACAAAACTTGCTATAGTTGACCCACATTCAAATCAGAGGTAAATGTTTGGAAAACAACACGAGGGGAGGGTAAAAAAAACCTCTCATTAGAATAATATTATTGATTATTTGCTCTTTACATCGTTGTAGTATTATTTCACTTTTGAATGTTAATGATCAACTTTTTCCTTCTGGGTTGTCACAATTTTAGAACCAAAGAACTCACTACACACAGTCACAACTAACTATGGTGGACGAATATTGCAGCAACCTTGTCACACTCTGTGAATGTAAATAATTTGGGCTTTCATAATTAAGAAAAACAGACTCGAATTAAAGGGACTTAATTACTGCGCTGGGTTGGGCTAACATACCACTGTAAACACTTGAAGAGAGGCTTTAATTGTGGTCTGATCTACGTTGCTGTACAATGGTATCTGGCTAAACGGCGAGACCAAGAAAACAACCAAATCTTAATGGCATGGATTTCTGCGAGTTTCATATGAACAGGACAGAAAAAGTGAAGTAGTGGAGAGTTAGGAATCAAAAAAACATTGGGTACAGATGAAATTGGCTGTGATAGGATAGCATCATACTCAGACTACTTTTATTCATTCACATGTTATTTAGTCAGTTTAGTTCGTTAGTATTATAGACTTACACGGCTCTCATTGCTGGCTTGCAACCATCCTAGTCATTTCGTTTTATGCAGTTAGTTAGTGAGTTTTGTAGGATTCAGGACTGTTGTAAGTCTAAATGTTTAGCCACCCCAGGTGTGCCAACAGTTTTGGCTACCTGAAATTGTGGAATGTTTGATAGTTGGTTACGACCATTCTGTGCATAAGAGGAAAACTAGTCATACCAAAATTAACTTTAGTGGAATAATATAGTATTTCATAATGATAGAAATATTATAATAACGAACGTATTGGAGCTATAGTTTACACCTGTATGAGCATAAGAAATACACAAGTCATCAGTATAAGTTATAGTTACATGCACGTTTGGGTTTACAAGTTACCTTGTTATTTTTGGATGCAGCATATACTACAAGTTTATGGAACGATAGAATTTAAATATAGATTTATTTGGGAAAATACTTGCTTGTAACATTACAACCAATAGTCTTTGTTGCTTTTGTGTCTATTCATATGATTTTGTTTCCCTTCTTATTCGTGCGTATTCAATATGCATGCTTTTCCCATTTAAAAATATAATTTTAACGTTTGCTAGAATCATACTTTGTAAATTTACACCGAGCCCACAATTATGCATTTTAATGGCTACCTAAATGACCTACTCTGTGAGTAATACATGTTATAATCTTTCGTCGAATCCAACTATAGGATTTCAATTCTTGTGCACATTTTGCAATCTTTTTTTGCAGCATAAATCTAAACAGCATTCATCGTAAGGCTATAGCTGTAATTATGATCCAAGTCGCCCTCTATTTGTTTCAGATGGTTGATGCTTACTACCATGAAAAAAGAGTGTTCTTTTTAAGAAATATACCTGCTTGGTCGTTAATCCTGTGGCAAACTTAAAACCTCAGCGTCCAAATGTCATGACATCCCAAATGGTAAAGTCTTCCAATTTATTACACCTAGCAAATATTTATAATTGTTTCACAGTCCATAATCTGCAGTTTTGTTGATACACAATTTTTTTAAGAAGCGGAGTTTGTTTTTATCCTGTGTTTTATAATCTCGAGTATTATGAGTTTTCATGCAATCAGTAAAAGTATAGGTTGCAATTAGCTGTAACTATTTTTTGCTCCCTAAATTTTTTAAACTGGATGCCATTCAACAGTAAAGGTACTTTTGAGCTGCCAAATGCAAATACCGGCAGTTAAAAAATGCAACCTTTGAAAAACTGACTGGCTGTAAGATTGAAGGGGTTTGTGAAAAAAATTGATTTTCTTGTTGCATTTTGCCCTATTGTTTTCTTGAACCGTTTGTTTGATAACGGATGGATCTTCAATGTCAAAAGAACAAATGTGTTAATCGCCTCGACATTTTTTCACCACGACCACATTTCTTAGTACAGCACATCTAGTTAAACAACAAAGCGATCTGAATAGTTAGAATTAAAGCAGTGCAGTTTTTTGTGCACCTAGTTCTCTAGCCATACGATTTACGACTGAATGCATTGTACACATTGTTGAGCTAGCTAACCAATGTAGTATACCCATTTTTTGCGTGCCAGCGCCCACTTAAGTACGCAAAAACGCACCAGCATACTGACTTTTAGACACACTTTGGCGTTATAATTATCTTCCCCTTCCGCATACATGTAAAGTTCTGCCTTCTTATGATCGATGCTCTGAAACCTATCAATTTTATTACACTTTGATTCAATTAAAAAATCAGCACTTGACTGGATTTCATTAATTTATTTAACTATTAATTAACTTTCAAATGCAATTTGCATTAAATTATGCGGTAGTCTTGAGATAGTTGAGAATGTAAACGGTTGCTAGCAAAATAGTTAGCATTTTAATTTTCACCCTCAAGTAACATTAGATAAATATTTAATATTGCAAGTACAAACTAGCTTGATATGTCTGCAAGTTCAAATTTACAATAGTCACTAGCACACACATAATAAGTTTGTCATTTGCGTGACCTAATAAACTTGAGATTATAAATTCACTTTCAATCAAACGACACTAATTTGTTTTGGACAGAAATAGCAATCATCCTCGCATCATCATCAAGTGAGAATGGCAAAAAAATTACGCAAACACATGAAAAAAGGCATCTTTTGTGTATGTCATATAATTTGTTGGATTAGGCACAATACTGTAATATTTCATTCAGTAATGGAAAAAGATGACAGCAACAATTCTGAATTACAGAATGTCTTCGTCACCGCCACAATATTATGTTGAGGTTTCTGAGAACCATTGCTAGCTGCGGTTGGTAAAGCCACTTAATGCGTATGACAGAATTAATCCTGCTCTTCCTATTTGTTCATCACATTGCATCCTTTATTCATTTCAACTCTAATTATTCGTATGGCCTTTTGGCAGCCTCTTGTAGTAAAGAAAAAAGTGAACATACCGCCTTAAAAATCTATTGGTAAGCATAATTTTCTTGCACAACAAAGTATTTATTTCCCCCAAACTCTTAATTGTACACAAAGTATTGCATAGAAAAGAGCAAATTGCCTACCTTAGTTTTTTCATCCTTAGCACCTTAAATCCCTCACAAAAAATGCGCTTCTACTTTGAGTAATCAACTAAATCGTACGACGAAACTAGCTTTGTCATCCTTAGTTAGTTACTTAGTGAGTAAAAAGTGCAATAATAATCATAATAAGGATAAGATTTGACTGTGTACTAGAAAACAAATTATCAAGTAGGTAGTCAGTCAGTATGTAGATGACGATTTTTTATTCATGAATGAATGCTACACTAATTGCAATCAGAACAAAACTGCCTTTCTACTTTTTAAAGGAAATTTGCTCTCGTAGATATCAAAGATTCCGAGCTCTACGCACGACTAAAGGAACGCATGTAAGATTTTCTACTAAACTTGATTAACACGAGTGACGATGATGATGGGATGCTAATTCCCACACAACAAGAACTAAACTGAATTTCGAAATATGCCCTACTCTGAGTGATTTAACGGTTGAGTGTTTTGATGCTTTAGCCTTCTACTATGAACAATTATTAGAGTCTCTGTGAGTGAGCAAACTCAAACATTTATGATTCAAGCAGACAGTTGAATTGGGAAAGTTGACAAACATTGTGCCCACAGTTTCATCTGTCACCGTAATATTTATGCGACTCATCCAATCTGTGCTCCAACTTTTTTGATGAGAGAAAGAAAGAGAATATTATTATCTCTATTGTAGCAACGCAACATTTAAGTGAGCCTGGGAATGCACATGAATTAAATTCATTGCCAGCGCTAACTAGTTAGTTAGTTAGCTTGAGCACTCACATGTCAAGTTTGTATTATAATTAATGACTTATTTATGAGTTTATTGCTTTCCCATGTGCTAGATAATGAATGCGAAACTGTATTGATTTTGTCAATAATGGACGCCGTACACATTTTCTATGTAACATAAGGATCCGACGTCTACTCATAAAATACAGGTGCGTAGCCATACCTGGCAACTGTAGAAAAAATTGTGATTGATTTAAGCAGATAAAGTAATCAATTCACCGATAGAAAATATCAAACTTTGTTCATAATATGCAAACTAAGCTGATGTGATGCAAGGTGAGAAAATGAAAAATATGCTTGAACAACATAAATGCCGGTTTACAGTGAATGACTAACCGCACCTTATATTGAGTTTTCTTGCTCACACCTCTACTTTATACATATCCGTGTATTCAAATAGTTTGTGTTGGAAGAATCTGTAATTTATGACAGTGAGAATCTGTGGACAGGAAGTTTTAAAAAAAGCCATCTTTCAACATGGGCCTGTGAGAAAAAATTATGGAAAACTGGGTACTGGGCCACCCACTTGTGAATGAACATAAAATTCTTGAGCAACTTGTGTATATATTCTAGGTATGTTTGCATCACGGTTGTGGATAGAAGAAAAATGCCACAGGTGGAAAAAGTAAGAGTGAATGCACAATAACGAACATAGTGTAGCAAACGCATTGAAATTTTTTGTGGATACTGTGTGATTTGTTTGTATGGTTTTCCTATATGGGCTTAGCAATCAGATTGAAAGGAATATGATGGACCATATGCAGGCAGTCGCTTGAGAACGCACACGTCTTTTTGTTTTTCGTAGATCTCTGATGGACGATGAATCAGAGCAAGTGAGATTAATGAGAAATAATGGAGCTCATCTAAACGTGTCATAGTTAGCGGTAGGTCTCCCCATGCAGTGCTGAATAAAACCACATGATACGAGAATTTATAGTCTTTTTCATGTATCTAACGAAATGGCAACAAGTCTGTCGTCATTCCACGCAGATCCTACTGCGCTCAAAAGAGCGGGCTGAAAAAATGCCAAACATTTTAATAATAATTCATACAGGAACAAATGAACAAGTGATTGAATAAATCCATGTGTAGTAAGTAAGTAATCTAGCACACTGCAAATATATGAGCTTTCACTTTTGCAGAAAATCAATTCAAAAAAAGCGAGTGCAAATGAGTGTGACATGAAGAATTTGGGAGACAAACATGTTTCATAAAATTAGTGAAGACAAGACTACCATACATCAATTTCTATAATAATTTCGTTTGAATGCTTGTTGCGTTCTAAAATGGTTCATTGATTGAATTCTCATTTGAATCTTATATAGAGGAAACTGTGGTCTTGGATCGTTTATTTTTCGTATATTGGTGAGATAATATGGAGTGCACAACATTAATTTTGCGATGCTTGTTCAGTAGGGATGCTAATTAGTGAATTTATGAAGTCGTGAAAATAATTATTATTGAGCAATTTTGAACCAGAATCAGCTTGCAGTGAATTCAAGCCGTGAACCACTCTAATTTGGGCAAAAAAATATTGATTGCATGTAAAGTCACGGTGGTACCAACCAACTTCCTCTCATTTTCGTATTGTATAAAAATTTTTGGTGCAGGATTGATTTTTTTTACCCCGTGGGTTGCAAAAATGGTTCCGACAAGCTGAGGTGACTGTTGCAAAATTGTAAACTATAAAATTTAATGACGACGCCGAGTCTAATTTGCAACTTGGGCGAGGAAAGTAGACTACGCAAAACGTTTAAACTGACTATAATGTGCTCAACTCAAGTGACTACATTTGCTCTGTCTGTCATTTCACAAATAAGCACACAAAAAATTCATATTTGATCCGTGCAAATGCACGTTATGCTATGTGGTCTGTAGAATTAAAGTTGTGCCCAGGGACCGCAACATATATGCATTTGAGTTTCCAAGTGCACTTGCAAGTATTGACATCATTTTCATACAAAGCTCATTATTTTATTGCAATACAATTTTCAATAAGCAATGCTCCGTTGTTAAAAACTATTCACAAAGCAAAATGATTAGACTTTCATTGATTTTTTCCTTGCTTTTTTATCATTTCCAAATTATTGTTACCATCAAGGTTTTTTCCTCTGATGCAGTGTTAATGATAGCTAAGCATATGCAATAGTAAGTCAATGTTTTACTTGACTTTAAAGAGACATTACATCAGACACATCCCTCACATTCAAATGTCATGAAAAGGAAACATATTCACAATCTTGCATTATTAATTCTACCCCAACCCCATGCATTTTTCACACGCAGACTTGAGCCATATTTGCTAATGTGCTTTAAGAACTGACCACGTCGAGCCATGAAAACAAAAACAAGTGTACACACGTGTGGATATAATTTTATTGTTTCCTTCATATGAGTTAAACCTTCTTGGGATGAATGGGTTGTAAAAATCTACACTAGTCGGTTATAAATTGTAATCATGATGCATTGCGTTGTACAAAGTGTCAAGCTCTGTTCTTATCGTTTTTGCTATCATGCATTGCATGTCACATCACTCATTCCGAAAACTCTGGCATGATCTCATTTTACTAAAGAGATAATATGATTTGAAACGATTGGAATCTGAGCTAGATCTACTACATTCTCATAAATTAATTAATTTCTTCTTTGGTCATTGCCACGTCCAATAATGAGAAGACGCGTTGTTAAGTAGTGGCATTATTTTTCAAAAATATAGGGTACACAATCTATTTAAAACGTGCATTGAGAAAATGAAGACCTTGGACCGCGTGTTGCAAAATAAACCAATTTTTCAGCTGTTGATGTAGAGCAAGCTTCCAATATTGCTTTGTGCAATTGACCACAGGACGTAACAAATTTGTGTGTATTATGTGTTATTGCACGCCTTTTTTCTCTGTAATGGATGATTTGCTCTTTAAAATATTTTCTGTTGCATAAGTAAACACAGTAGCTTTGCAAATAAAAAATCACACAACGCAGCATGGGCCATAATAGTTGTTAAATTTAATATTTTAACAAGCAATTTCTTTGATTAATGAGACTAACTTTTGCTTAAAGTTTAGTTAGCCAAGATTGTAATGTCTCTAAAATTAACGTCTTCATTGTCGTCTCACACTCATAATATCAAGTGCACAATGTTGATTTACGCTTCAATTTCGCTCATAGTTTTTTGTCTCAAAGTTCACTCATCTCTGCTGCAACTATTAACTACCAACATGCATGCACAAACTTTAGGACAACAAATTGAATAAAGCTGGCGTGGTTATTACCCTATGTATCATATAGTAAATATGATGGCAAAAAATGAACAGAAACTTTTAATTTTTGATTAATGATAGTAAGACAAACATGTCAGACTTTAATTCATGTTCACCGTCTGGATAAAAATCTAGAATCTTGTCGGAAGCCATTCACGTCTCCCTGAGTGAGTTCCCCATTTTTTACAGACCACTTGAGGCGAGATAATCATTTTAAGCCAGTCAATTTCATCTTAATATCGACATGTCCACCCTTACCTGAAAATCTTATTCAATTTAAATGAGCATAATTTGCCAGTGCACTGTGTAAAAGTGAGCTGTAAGCAGGCACAAAAGATAAACACCTTATATGCACTACCAGCAGAGACCACATTATCATTATCATCATTATTTCACTCTCGTTTACAAACTAACTACACTGCCAAGTTAGTACATGTGTAAAAGCTTACTTCAATCCTTCTCTTTAGACCAAAAAACTAGTGCAGTAGTATTTATTATTCAAGATTAAGTGAATTCTCGGCAATCTTGACAGCTACAAGAGACAGTACCCATAATCAACTAAACCAACCGCCCCAACTCCTTGTCTCCGTATGAAATCAATCTGAACTATCTAAGTAACTAAACTAGGCTTAAAGAGCACTAACTAAATAACTTACAAACTTTGAACATTTCAATTCACCATGCGTTATTTGTGCGTGTACAGGAGTTGTAATGACTGATTGAGTTCAAGGAGAGAGAAAGGTTGTGTATAAAAATGTTTCTACTTACTAACAACATGTTTATAGCCTTATTAATGTTGCACTTTTGAAGAACTGGAGCTGCTAAACCGGAGATTATATGCAGAGTAATTACATTCTTGCACCACTTGTTGCAATCATCATGCAGTAGCCTGAAAAATGCATAGAGAGAGAGTTAAGACCAGTAGCGTGAGAAGATTTGTGGTGCTCACAGTTAGTAGTAAGTAAGTAGTGGTTTGCTAGTACTTGGACATACAAGAAATGTTGAATGTACAACTGGATAATGACCACCTTATTTGACTGTGCATTTAGCCTGCATTGTGTTTTATTATGTAAGTAGAGGTCTAAAGAGAATTGAATGACACGAGAACTTTTTAATTGCCCCTCAAATGAGCAGACAAGATCTGGATTTTTTATTCCTTTGCGTGAGTGCATTTTCTTGTGATCAAGGATCGGATTATTTCGTTGGTTAGTTAGTAAACAGTGATGATTATTGTAAGTCTTTTAGGTTGTATGTATTACTTACTTATGCTTACTTAGTTAGTTTGGACATTTTTAAAAGAGTAGATTAGTCAGTATAGGTCAAACAGTATATAGAAGAATGAAAATAATAAGTGTTGCTGTAGTTAGTTAGTTTGTTCTTATCTTGCTTCCTGCTACAGCTTATAATTTACTGATGCCAAGATAGGATGAGAAGTGAAGTGATTCAAATTCTTTTTTTTCAAATGTGTGATTGATGTCTTGATTAATAATTTGCATTATGCTAAGGACTTGGTATTCTAATTTAGTTATCGTGCTAATAGTGATGAAACAAAGGGGGTGTTATAATTGGTTAAATTGGTATAGAGTGCAGCTATAGTTGGTTTGTCCTTGCCCTTGCATAAACTCGGAAGTTAATTAGGGTGCGACCATATTGGTCTCATGTCGAAGAAGAGCATTTAAGCAAACAAGATGTGGCCATATTTGGCTGCTTTAGTTTAGTTAGTTAAGAAAGATGCATTATTATTCTCATTCAGTAGAAAAATGCTGACCTCGGTATTTAAACGCAAATAGCGATGTTAATGCATAACTCACTGGGTTTTAATTGTTAGGTTAACCCCTTTAAAATAATGTGCAGATCAATAGATTACGAAGGATTTGATTTAAGTTCATATAGCTCATAAAATATGGTAGAAATGGAGCAAAAAAGCATTCTTCCCATGCCAAAATAAATTAACTGTTGGTTATTGGTTCAGGTTCCTGATTTCAGAACTAACTTTAAAGTATCAACGCCCAAGTAATGCTTGCACAAGTTAACGGGCGATTGCATAAATCAACTGGTATTCGTATATTGTTCTTCTTGCGTTCATTTTCCATTTGTCAGTTTTATAATCTTTGAAGTTTAGTGAATTACCTTCACCACTGACTGAATAAGCATATTATATTAACAACGTGTTGGAGATTTTCGCTTCGTTAGATATTGATTTATTATATTGTATTTTTTCCAATGGTCGGAGAAGATAGTCCATGCTTGTCTACAGGCGACCTCTATTTGTATCAGTAGGAGATAATTATGTATTATGTGTTGTAAATTTTTTTTCTTTCAACAATTTTGGTATAACGCCCTATTTCCTGTATAACTGATATATATTGTTCATGAAAAATTCGGACTTGTTGATACAAGTGATCTATTGTAAATAGTGCTTGCACGAGAAATAATAAGACATGATAAATGATTGTATGAGGGAACAATTACGTCCTGAAACAACAACATCAGTTTCAATGCTACTATTAATTAAAACTATTGCTGTCAAAAGGTGTTTGTGTGATGAATGCAGCCTCTGCATACATATTATGAAATGAAATGCAGAAAAAAATAAAATTGGCTTCCAAAATGTTTTTCAAAACTATATTAAACATGATTATGATATGTTCAAAAGTAATTAACTCTCTACTTGTGGTTTACTTGATTAGATATCAGCTTTAATGGAATTTGAAAACTAATGACTTCCGTAAAAATAATGCATGAATGAGCTTTTTCAATGCTATTCTTTATTCAAAATATAAAACAAATGTGTCACGCTTTGCTATTTATTTAACGAAGTTGCATATAGTACTCTACTTACTGATTTAAAAGTAATCCTGAAAACTTTTTTGTACATCGAATTGGTATATAATGAATTTTTATAATCTAGGCAGTACATTATACTTTTGTTAAGTTGAATTACTTTTGAATAATCAATACAATATAAATTCGATGGAATCTAACGTTGATATGTAGAATTGCTGAAAAATCGTCATTTACAATAATCTATATATCGAGTTGAGGAGACAATCATAATGTGCCAAACAACAGAGAGCTGTGAAACATTTATTACTGACTTACTTATAGAACATTTAGTTAGCTATGTATTGAATTAAGTATTTTTCATTAAACTCTCCATTCTTGATAAACATGCATTCATTAAAAAGGAACTGATTATAGTATTTTATAAGCTGCATAAGCATAATATATTTCCTTCTACTTACTAATGAAAATATTTTACATTTGACTAAATATGCTGTACAATGCCTCTAGCTTTACATACACTCGCAGAACATCTAAAGCAGGTTAAACCGTTTTTCGCTCAGCCGATCCCTCTCATTTTCACACATGGGAAACCATATTTCCCTCAAAAGTTTTTGATAACAAAGTGAAATGCATACATCAAGTTTGCAGATTGATGGACAAACGCAAGGCATTCACAACTTTTGTGACATGAGGTTTTTCAGCTAGTAACGAAAGCAAGTCCATACTTTGAGATGCTACTGTTTCGAATGAAAACTAACATAGTTGAGCTTTTATTCAGGAGGTTAGTAAACGCATAAAAATGCGTATATTTTTTGGATAAAATCTGATTTGTACGTGCGTACAAAATGAAATGATGGGAAAAATATTACATCATGCATTCTGTTCTCATAAAATTACTTATCTAACATTTAATTAATGAAGGTGCATTATATCCATATAGTATTAGTATTCAGTATTTACAAGTGCACAATACAACTAACACATAATTGACAAGACAAACTGTAAGCAATTATCATCATTACATTAGCTTAAATTACTTTCCCTACCACTATACACAGTTATCGATTCACAATACAATAATTTCAGCTTATTGTCGATCTTAGATAAAAATTGGTCTCATACATGAAGTCCAATACACTAACAAAAAAATTCGTTTCCATTATTGCTCAAGATTTCCAAATGGTGAGAAAATGAACCAATTAAACTGATTTCAAGTCCACAATCATTAGTTAAATAACTTACTAAATACATTTCTCTAATTATATCAATCTACTATATCACATTTTATCCAAGCTGAATGATTATTATTTCCTCATTATTCACCCAACAGCAATAATCGGAAGAGTTCGATTTCATTTCCGTTGAAAAAACCATACGGATATATTCCCTATCCTACAATATACCTAACCAACTAATTTACTAAACAATTTTCTAGTCATATTTTACTTACTATAATACACAACCGGATCGGCCATCCAGGTCGAGCTCGACTTATTTCCAAATCATTACATTACAAATTACAATCTATATACTACGATTTATACCCATATTGAAAATTGCACATAAAAAGCAATTAAACATAAGTTACTCAAAGAACAGTCAAGTGCCACCTAGGAATACTTTCAAGAACAACACTGGAAATCCATACCTTGATAGAAAATATGAATGATACAGCAAACAACGATTGCTGCATGCAATTCTTTTGTCTTGCTCTATAGTTGCTACAATGCAAGCAAAGAAAACGAATTGACTACTGCACAACACTACACACAGTATTGACCTACCTATTACCTATTTGTTTGCATTTAGTAAGTAAGTTAGTTAGTTAGTTAGTTAGTGATAGGAATACATCATATGACGATCTGTTGGTGACATTTGGCAAATATTCTCACTATTATTATGTTGTAAACGATGATGATGGCTATTATTGCCCCCATTCCTTCCGTTCTGTAGTGTCGTCGGTTTAGAATTCATAAGTGGTTCCAAAATACGTGAATAAGTAGCATCCTTCTCCGCCATTTGCAGTAGTCTAGGGCCTGAAGAATTGTCATTTGAATTCAGTGGTGAAGATGGCCTAGGATGATTCGGACTGTAGTCTAAAAGTTTTCTACTCAACAAATTATCCCCAGACTCCAAAAGTTCGTACGGTTTCTTAGCATGTGACAAAGGTAACGTATCTCGATCATTATTGCTGGAAATACTTGAGGGTCCTTTAAACAAGTGATGTCCTCGACTTAAATCGTTCGTCATTTCGATAGAAAATTGACCAGAATTGGGAGTGTATCTTTGTTGATTGCTCATAGGAATTCGGAATTTGGAAGCTTGGGGTACATTTCCACTAGCATTGCTAGCCGAAGAAGAGGAATCATTGGTGTGACCGATAGAGCAAGTATCGATTAATTTCTTTTCCGATTGTTCTCGCCTTCCGTAAGTTCCCTCAGTTGACGAGTCACAACAAAATCCTTGATGAGTATGAGATGATGAGTGATTGGTTCTACTACTTTGGGGTCGAGAAGTCGGTCCTGTTTTCATGTCCAGATCGACTAGACCTTTGGAAGTCTCGTACTGTGCTAGGATTCGATTCGCTTGGTTTTCTTTTAATTGCTGGGAGTCGATACTTTTATGTCGGTGATGATGATTATGATTATGATGACTATTATGGTTTGGTCCTTTTTCGTAAGTAGAAGAGCGATGGTAATTAGACTCGTAAGATGGAGGGCCAGAACTGAGCAGACCGATTCCTGGAGTAGTGTGGTTAGGAGCGGCAGATTTCTTGTCATAGATTGGCTCGTAGTTCGTTTCAGGTTGGTAGGTATTCGTATTGGAATGAGGCCCAGACATTGGCGTGGCATGTTTTCTTGCCAAATCAAGTCGAGATTGGTAGTCCAGTCTTTTGGATGCATACACAGATTGGGAGCGACTCAAGTTCGTACGGGGAAGGACTGGAGACGGCTTTAAATATAGAGAACGCGTGCCCCCGTATAAAGGTTCGAATCTATCGCATAAGAGTCCTGCAAAAATACAAAGATGATGATTGGTTAGAATGACATGTTAGAATGTTAGATTGTATATGATGAGAAGCTGCGAAACAAAAATAAAATAGGAAACTTGGAGTGGAAAATACAGTCTGAAATTACAAGCTATACGTTTGCATTTTTACAAGATAAAGGAAGAGGATTCTGGATTGATTGATTTTTGGGATTTGTCGTGGTTTGGTCAATTTGGGTTCGTCATTTTTCAGGATATAACTTATCGTTCGTATGGGGATTAGTTTTGTATATTTTTTAATGGTTAAAAAATGTTTGCCAACGATTTTGCTTAAATGATGTGCTTGATTTGGGTTACTATAAAACTTTCCTATTGGAGATATAAATCATAATAAAAAGCAACTTAGGGAGCTAAAAACCAATTTTTTATGGTTTGTACGTACGGATAATTTTCTGGTTACGTTAATTAAGTATTGTTTGTGATTTAATTATACTAATGTTGAGATGGAGGTTGGTTTTCTGACGGTAAGAGAAATCAGCCAATGGCAAACTTTTCGAATCCTTGCATTGATGTAATCTACAAAGATAGCATTACATGAATAAGAGATCTCACTTATTCGACTATTTCCTCTGTACGACAATTATTTTAAACATTCGGGACATAAACTCAACCAAAACTCACAGAAACAAAGACTACACAAAAAACAAACACTTAGAACACGAAGCTTGAAAAAACTTGCGTTAGATGGCGCATTATTATTACGGGCATTTTGCTTCCTACGAGTCATGGAACTACTTGACTTTCTAAACGACAGCTCAAAGTTCCACAAATCAATCGTGGAACACAAATTAAAAGTTTTTTCTCGGCATACCTGTCATTCACAGTAGTTGGAGAAAAAACCTAACGAGACTAACTAACGAACTAGGAGAAACCAAAGTGAGTAGTACGTTACTGGAAGAGAGAAAAGACTATATAGATGGTACTGGAGCACATGAGCACATAAAAGTACAAGTATAGCTGTAGTAAGTAATAATAAAAGTCAGTAAATAAGTAAGTAAAGTGAGTGAAAGTTGGTAGATTCATTTGTTTGTTTGCTCTCTCGCTCTCTTTTTTTAGTACTGTGTGGTGATGGGAGTTAGCTTACTGTCAGGTGCGGTGTGGGGTAACACAGTCGAAGGGAGATCCAAGGATTCGCCATCGGATGCACTTTCTCTCACCTTCTTCACCTTTTTTGGTTTGTTGAGAATGAAGCGGTAAAAGTAAGCAGCCATAAGTGAGCCCAGAATGGGACCTAGCCAGAACACCCAATGACTTGGCCATTTATTCATAACAAAAGCTGGTCCCAGTGATCTCGCTGGATTCAGTCCAGCACCCGTGCATGGAAGCTATGAATGGAAAAGAAAACAACAATGCATTAAAGATCAGAAGTATGACTATTTTTTGCTGAGTCGATTCTAATAAATGTCAAATTCCCATTCTCGTTGTCCACTTTGTATCTTTTTAACAGGATACAAGCTGGTAACTGTATGTGAAAGTTCCCATATATTATCGTATATGCTCAGGTTTTTACTTACTGCAACAAGATTGGCAGCCAACAAGACAGCTGTGGTTGGAAGACTGTTCCTTGGATTGGTGATAAAAGTCAGTGTCATCACGAAACAGAGAACAAGCTCCATGCCAAAAGCTTGGACTGGACTCACATGCGAGGGAATTGTGGTCACCCCAAGATTTCCTTGATATCCCGTAACAGTCATTCTGTAACCAAAAAAAAAAGAAAAATTAGGATTGTGCTTAAATATGCCTTTTATTTTTTCAGTTGCCAAGTTCCACGCAACATTGAGATTTGTGAACAGAATTGTACGTGTACACGCACTTGTGCACAAGGGAATGTGTAGTTGTAGTACTTCAAAAGAGTTGTGTCTGCTATAGTGTGTTGATATGAGAAAAAACCTTTCTCTTTGCTCACCATCACTTAATTAATTATTGTGTTTATTTTCAGTTACGGGAAGAATCTTTTTTTCTGTGAGCGAGAAAAAGATACTCTTTAGGGGAAGCGCACATTTTTTGCAAACAAAGTTTTCAGCTGATGGTGAACTGAATGTGATATGTGAGGACAGGATTGAGGAAATACAAAAGGTTTCCTACTAATTATAAATTATGATGAACTTTCCTGGAAAGATGTTATCACCCATAAAGCTCCGCATTAAAGGGATTTCATGAGGTGGAAAAACAAGGCGGCAAGAAAAGTATCATCATCATCATTGCTGTGACACTTCTCCATGGACCAAGTTTGAATCCCAGGATGTACAGAAAGTTTCTCAGGAAGACACAGGAAGTCAACGAAACGATGCAAAACTTGGGAAAAACTATTACTTTGTATATACCAAGAGTGTTAGCAAGTAGGACATTAATAAGACGGAAAAAATACAACTCCTTTCGCCTCTCGTTTTAAATATTCTCTTGTTGTGCACTTTCCAGAGAGAAGTGAGAGTTTATTTATTTCCTCAATGCCAAAACTTTACCACTTTAGGTAAAAGGTGGAAAATGAAAGTATAAAATATAGTAGAAACTCAAGTGAAGTGATTACAATATATTGCTGAATTACTGTGACTGCAAGAAAATGATATTTCCGAAACTCTTTTTGGATTAATTTGTTAAATAAGCTTTCAGCTCTAAAGCTAGCTAAATACAACTTTCCTTTCATCTTGAAATTTGGAAAGTGGATGCTAATGTACACAACAAATTGCCATTAAGAAAGCGTAAGGCTTCACAGATGACGAAAACACAAAAATTACAAGTTTTGAAATGCATGGACTACTCACTTATCCTAAGTTTGAGTCGAGTAAGCATTTCCTTTGAAACCATTTTTCTCTCAACTTTTGTTTTACATTTCATTTGCTTGTACAACAACTGCTCAATAACCAGACACTTAAAACCTTTGCGACTTAAACTTTTAGATGACATGATACATATTTATTGCATGTATTTTCCCACTCTGGTAAACTATATGGGATGAGCTTAAAAGCTTAGAAGAAGTTAAAAAGTTTCCTTTTAAACCAAGTCGTTAGTTAGTGGGCGCTTCTTATCTTTGGCCAACTAGTTGGGCAATTTTTTACTCAAACTTGTCACTAACTAAGTTACTCCATACACCAATAAATTTAAAAGAAATGAAACAAACCAGTATGGAGTTAACTTATTTGCAACTTATGATAAATGCACCATATTATTTATTGTACTCCTTATTGAGCTGATAAAAAGACAGCTGCAGTGATTTTATTATGTACCACTACCACTAACTATAACTACGTGCATATAGTTTAAAAAAATTCAAGTCCAGCAAAACTTTTTGTAGCCGAAATAACCATTACGAAACGCATCCCTGGGATGCCTATGGCCAATGTTGTTATGAATAAACAAATGTTTTCATACGCAAACGCAACGTATTTCGCAAGCTGTACACATTCCCTTAATGCCTCTGTTGACGAGCATCATTAATTTTTAATGGCAGCTTTTCCAACTTCCTTTGCAAATGAGTTTGGAAAAAAATCTCATTGTTTCATTCAAAAGTCAATGACTACATCTGTAGCTCAGGAATTTGTTTTCCCATCTAAAAATAGCCAGTCAGTTGTTGTTACTTGAGATTGTGCTATACCTAATTTACACATAACACTGACTAACAAATAAGAAAACTCAAACCTTGACTTCAGGAGGAACCGTCGTTCGTCATTAATAATGTAAGCATGTTATATACCCATGTGCATTCATCTTACTTTAAGTAACTTTAACTAACTAACTGCTATGAATAGACAGAGAGATCTTCAACTTTTTCCTTTCCCGATTAATTAACCATATTTCTTTGGACTAAGGGTTTGTAGTTTCCACTAACATGTACGAGTACTAAATCTTTTAATCACTTCTCCTTCGCTTTCTAACTAGTACGTCTAACTTGTACGTTGCATGGGAATGCAAACGGATCTCTGTCCCGTGCACATTATGCATGGTTGGCAACACTATGCTGTGTTGTCATGAACCGTCTCTGGAACTCATCCTTGTGATAAAATGATTTATGTGGTGTCAGTCCGCAGATTCTCGAGTAAGTTACATTTGAATATTTCGAATCCTTCGTGTTTGGTATGTTAAAAAGTCAAACAGTGGTAGCTTCTACTTGAGCAACGCAAACTACTAACTAACTAAACAGATTTTCTGTGTCGCACAATGGGACTCTTCTATTCCGATATATTAGCTAGGGAATTATGTAGAGGGCGAGAGTATTATTTCAATTTACTAACATGCTACAGAAAGTCTTTGAGGACAAGCAACTAACATTTAATGAACCAGTTTGTGCTGAAACCAATTGAACCCTTAACAATTTTAGGGTATGACCGGGTATGACTAACTATATGATCCACTAAAAAGGGGACTGAGTGAGTAATCTTGGTTCAAGGACAAGTGTGTATTTTCTAAACATGTAGAGCCAAGGGTTCTTTACTAAACAAATGTACACAGGCTGGCCAGGGGTATGATTTGGAATCTTTGACGTAAAATTTTTCAAAACTCTGTATATCTAACTACGAGTAAGTAACTACACTCATTGCAATTGGTTCGGTCACAGACTGTATGCCATGTAAGTAACAAAATGCATGTTTAGATCATTGGTATGGGGTTCCTTCAGTAATGGGATACTGAAAAAGCGCAAAATGTTCAATGGGGTGCTCATCATATAAAAGATCCTAACTTCCTCTCTTAAGAGGGTCCATAACTTGTTGTTTATTGAAAAAGTGCTCATCTTTACTTATAAATGGAACATTAAACTACCTACCGGAGTCCACCTAACATAGTAACCTAACCTTCATATTGTATTACACAAAGAGAGAGAATTCTTTGGAATGGCAGTATTTTTGCTGCCTCCCCCAGCTTTTAATTCTCTAAAGGGAACAAATCTATGGTGTTCGGTTTGTGTCTTGGATTCGTACAGAAAACTGCTCCTTTTCATTGAACCAAATGGGCTTTAGAAAAACAGAGAGAAAAGAGGACATGAAAAGAGTGCTCAATGAGGCCCAAAAAAGACGGTCCTTGCACTACAATCTTACGGTACATTTCTTTTCATGCCTGATAAACCAACTTGTAGATGCAAGGTTGTATGCTCCAAAGGATCCATTCTCTAGTTAGTTAGACTCAAATTCGTCTTCTTTCTATGCATGTGCATTCACATAGAGATTTGTGGCCTCTGAGCTTTCATCCCATCTATCCGTGGGTATGTGTGAGCTACAGGCATGCTTGCAGTCCTTTGTCTGCTAGAGTCTATAACATCGTTAGGTAGACAAGGAATATATTAAATGACACTTTCAGGGGTTTGTAAATCACTCTTTTGTTTACTACTGACCTGATTGATACTGATTCAACTACATTGTATCAAGTTAGTAAACACAGTAATTTTCATTGACAGACTTCGCTGACTTGAAGCTAATAACATTGATTGCTTGGAATTATATTAATTTCATGCTTACAAGCTTCTTCAGCACCTTTAAAAACATGGAAAAATAGTTTTTGGCGCTAATGCTCCTAAACTTGATGGTTTCGGAGCTTCGAAATTTAGCGCATCACTCAATTATTGAAACGGTAAGAATATATATTACTGTTCCTTCTCTCCCTAGGAGATGATTGGGTGGTATAGTGGATAGCGTGCCGGACTTTGAATATACTGAAATGGGCGAGTTCGAATCTTATATAGAATGCGATTTTTTTTATGACAAAATTGTGTGTGTTGGCTCTTTTTTTAAACTAAAATATTTAAAATGCTGAAGCTAGTCGTTTTATCATTTTTTTATTGTGAATCGTATGTAAGTATGTCCCAGACTTTACCGCTCAACCACCTTTGCTTTTACCTACGATAGAAGTGAAACTAATATATATTCCTACTGTTTCGATAATTGAGTAATGCGCTAACTTTTGGAGCTCCGAAACCATCGAGTTTGCCATCATTAGCGCCAAAAACTATTTTTCCATGTTTTCAAAGGTGCTAAAGAAGCTTATGAGCATAAAATTAATATAATTCCAGGCAATCAATGTTATTAGCTTCAAAGAACTTTGCTTGTGTGCATCTCGTTAGATGTAGTCTTATAGATCCATAACTATAACTATGATAGAGCATTTGTTAAAAATCATCCGACAAGAAAAAATAAATCAGATGAAAATACCTGAGTGAGGCAATGCGAATGAATACTACACCCAATTGCAATAATAGTGCTGGAATGTGCACAAAAATATATTACAAGATGCTTTACATAACATAAAAAACGTGTGAATCAAGCCAACGCCACTACCCTGCATCTGCTACCTTTAAGACTTTAAGCACCCATTTGAACAACACTATTTATTGCCCAAGACTTGCTCTATGTGCAATAGAGTGTCGACATTAGAAATGTTTCCTATAATGCAAGCCCATTTGGCTACCTAAGTAATATTCTCAGTAGCACCCCATGGAACTAACCAAAGGTCATTTAACATTTCCTCCTCCTGGACCGAGTGTAAATAAGGACAGAGGAGCCATTGCTCAGCATACTATACTCCTAGACTCTTTTTTTTACATTGGATTTCAATAAAAGTCTTTGCCAGCAAACACACCACACATCATCAAGAAAAATGGTCTCTATTTACGGACTTACTTATGCAGCTCAATCTGGTCTTGCATGGAAATCCCTTGTAGAGGAAACCATATGCGATCATGTATGTACATTTCCCATCCATTATTTCCACCACTATGTATACTTTGCCAGCATGCATGCATATGATAGATGGAGGATAACTTTCCAGTAGGGAACCAATCTCACTTTATCTCATTCTCTTTTCTCAATCCTTCAACTTGAAGGGTGACACTTGCGCTCCACACAAACTCCTGTACCAGTTACTTACTGGTAGTAAAGCAGTGAGTGAGTGAGTAAGTAGCAATTCAGAAACGTTCTTTACAGAACCTAATATATATGCAAGCGTCTGTTTCTCCACTCGGCTCTTTGGACAGGATCTTCTCATCAATATATTAAATTGCTCTTGAATTGATGTCTCACTCTCTTGTTTCCTTATCTGTGCTCCTTTTGGATTACTTTTGTGATCCTGGGACCGTAACTAACTACAAAGCACAAGTATGAATGTGTCTTTTTTCCTCTTCAAAGTAGCCGTAGGAAAGACTCTCTAACTAATGTCAAGATAATCATAGCAAACTCAACTCTGTCTATCTGACATGAAGAATTTGTCTATTGGCTACACATTTCCCTCCTGTCAGCAATATGATTATATGGTAGCACTTTTATTTCTTTGAACGTATGCATACAGTTTCTTTCCCAGATGAATTCACAGTTATACTAATAAAAAGAAAAATGATAGTTGTACTAGTGCATTAGTAACTTACTAAGAACTAACATGCATACTATGCTCATTCCCTCCTTTCATCATTTTCTCCTTTCTTAAGACTTTTCTCCAGAGATATACCACACACATACACACATTACGTTATACACCACACTAACTATGTGTGTGTGTGTGAAAGAAGTTCCTGAGCGTGCCAAAAAGTACAACAAAGGATGTAAAACGCAACCAACCGAGTTTAGTATATGTACACACAGACCGACTGGTGCACACACTATATTTTACACTCCCATTCAGTCTCCACTCTCACTTGGAGAAATGGAATGCCCATGTGAGTTAGTATCATTATCATCATCGTATGGGTTGTATAGTATGCGATCTGTGCCAACAATAAGGCTTGTATTCAACTTTCGACCACCAGGCTAACTAACTAACTACACATGAGGAGTGAAGTACGGAATGCGTGATGCCAGTCGTCAGATTCAGAATCCAACTGCTAACTAACTAAAGGGGTTCGTTTGGGAGTACAAGAGATGGAGGAAGACCACGTAGGAGGCATTTGCAATAAAAGGAAGGAAGTGAAAAGTTTCGGTGCACGAGCGAATAATGCATAGGCCGCCTGGCACGAAGGTAAAAGTGGCAAAGAGGAATCATTGTGGTCTCTGTGCAAATGTCCTTCTCTCACTCACACACATAATATGTATAGCACAGCACAAGGAGAGATCCATTCATATCTATATTATGATGTTGATGGGACACACACAACACGTTGTTTAGCTTGAGCTCACAGCTCCAGTCCCCTGTGCTTTTCAGTCAAACCCGAAGCAACCACTATTTAAACTGCACAACAGTCCGAGATTGATGATCTTATATTTGCTACCATGGGGGACAGATGAGTCTGCTGCTAATGCCATGTGGTTTAGCGTCTTCTCTCTGGAACACGGCACAAATGGTGATGCTGATACGAATATTACTTATGAGTGGCCCTACCTAACTGCCTCCCATCATAATCTCTAGTGGTAGCTGGCTTTCTCCGCATATATTATAGTATAGTACACGAATTTTCAAAAGGAAAGTCAAATTTAGCTACTCCTTTTATGCTTAGCTATGATACCGAAACTGAAACGAACCGTTGCATATATACACGCGTCAATTACTACTACTGGCACTGTGGAACCATTTTGTCGACTATGGTAGCCGGTCTAGAATGTTGAACTCGTTTATGAATTTCCGCAATAAATGAGTCTCCGTTATGTCTGAGGTGAGCTGACTACTGTGAGTGTGAGCCTTACGAGTGGAATATTGTAACACAAGTCAGAAGACTTTTAATGCTCGCAGAGGATTCCGAACCTTGTTAAAGGTGAAAAATATATTCTCAGAGCGTACAAAAGTGGGAACGGTGAGTGTGGTATGCATGAAGTAGGCAGATGAGAATTATGATGAGAGGCGGCTGTCGTAAACAAGAAGCATATCATTTGGAAGATGAAATTTCTTTGAGTAAGTGAATGACGACGATGGAAAGGGAAAGTAACTTTTTGCAAACTTATGTGCCAACATATAAGACTACTAGTTACATGAATCCACAATCAAATAGGTACTCCATGCATTCCCTGAGCGTACTACATGGATCACACATACGGCCTATCATCACATATAGTACATGCAGCTAAGTAAGGAAAACAGTAGGTTAGAACTACAACATGGACTGAGGCTTTGATCCTTACCCAGAAAAGTGACTGAGATGAGAAAAATGAGCTAAGAAACCAAACCGTACACATACGGTAAGCAAATACAACTCTGCTACATACTACATGATGAGAATAAAGGATGGCATAACCAGCCTCCGAATGAATTTTAACGCACGAACCTCCAGGTAAAGAACAAAGATGAAAACTCTTCTATCCATTGTTATTACGTAGTATGTGGGTAGAACACACACGCTTTTCTCATATCCACTGCACTATACATAAAAAGATGCGTTTTGCTATTACACGTGAACATGTGCTCTTGTCTATTTTATCATCATCTCTCAGTAAAAGTTACTGTAATAACAGGACGGCAATATATTTTCGCCACGCACTCAATAATAATCTATCCCAGATGTGAAATCAATGGGAGAATGGAGTTCATCCTCATATGACCATATACCTACTATACTCTATTGTGTAGTGTTGCCATACTCTTTAATCATACAGCAGCATGTTTATATCTTGGGGTCCTACTATCCTACCTACCTGGATCCATTAGCTATAGTTCCAGGGCCTCACGTCCTACAAAACTTAATGTGAGAGGCCATGTTTGTTGGTAGCAGTCAATTACTTGTGCATTGCCCGTAGCTACAAACGAGATTAAGAGCATGCAAGTCTTCAAGATTTCCCCGTTTCCTTCTCATCATCACAATCACAACTAAAAAGTGTCTACCAAAGAAGCAGCTTGGAATTACAAAAGGCCACGTATTATGAGCAAACTTAATTTGTCACCTTCACTACAAAACTTCTATTCATAGGAATCAATAGGACAAATCAGCAAGTTGAGTTTGTCAGCAACCTATATGAGAGACTATAGTCCGAATCTTATTTGAAAAAATATACAAGAAAATAAAATCTGAGATGCCCATTTTCTTTTCATGTCTCAACTAAATTATGAGAGCATATTTAACTCGAAAACTGATTCAAAATATCCCTATTATTAACTTTTAGGTACCTGTCTGCCCACTCCCTGCATTCATATAATGAAGAAGAAACAGACTGTGTATAAATTTAACGATAGACATGAAAATGACGAGCTTCTGCTGGGATTTTTTTCCCTGTCTTGTTGCGTTCTCCGCTCAGGTCTGTCGACAAACACGAGCCCAATGTCGTGAACATCTGCCGTTCGTACGGATCTTTTTCTTGGACCAAGAATTCCTGCTTGCCAGGTGTTTTCCATTCCTTTTCCCTCCCTTCATGGCAGTAACCCACACACGAGAGTCTTTAATACACTGGGTTTATTCATACCACAGAGAGGTATAATGCATTTCTTTTCCACATACACACGCAATCTCAAAAAGATTTTAACCTAAATCAACGGGGCTTAGTTAGTTAGAGAAATGATGATGAGAAAAAGTGGCAGGAACGGCGGAAGGATTCCATTTTTTTCGTGCTTCTGTAGTTCTTATGATTATCAAGACGATTGAGGTACCATAGTGTAATTGCTAGACGCTTTTAGATAGGCTTAGCTTGTTGTATTGAAAATGGATAAGGCGCAGGATATTATTAGACGCGAGAGTTGGTTAGTTCGTGCTCTAATTTGGTACCTGAAAGGAATTCCATTATCCCACTAATTGCAAGGGTCAGAATGGAAAATTGTATGTACAGTTGCAGTTATCTGTGGTACAACAAGTTAGTAAGTAAGTACATCTTTTAGTGCGTTGGTTAGTTAATAGTTAGATGCATTTTTTACGTATATTTAGATTTACTAATGTGTAATGTGTTGAATTTTATCATTTCTAGTTAAATCGACTTTCAGCTGTATTAATTAGAGGACGCAAGATGCTAACTCCATACTCAATGAACATGATTATATAGTTATAGCCGGGCCCACTGGCCTATGGCCAGACTCACTCTTACGAGTACAAATTCTACCTTACCAAATTTTCAATGATCCAAAAATTTACTTACGTATGGCAAGTTTCTAGAATGTGATAAAGCAAAAAAAACAAATAATTTTAAAAATTTTAAGGCGTCGCTTTATCACATTCTAGAAACTTGCCATACGTAAGTAAATTTTTGGATCATTGAAAATTTGGTAAGGT
>Ga0210040_10002266_pt1 | contig 27413 bp, 18 predicted proteins | sample CryGeyCG12114_NA_FD_185462 | JGI IMG/M metagenome (GOLD analysis project Ga0210040, IMG submission 185462) | Groundwater microbial communities from aquifer - Crystal Geyser CG19_WC_8/21/14_NA (SPAdes) (version 2) | ecosystem: Environmental > Aquatic > Deep subsurface > Groundwater | place: USA... | reverse complement strand
GGCGCTGCCGAGCCGGCGGGCGGCCCGCGCGAGACCGGCCAGCAGCAGCCGTCCGCCGACGGCGCCCACGGCGGCGACGACGAGCACCGGCACGAGCAGGTCGACCCATGCCGGCGCGGCCCGCTCCGGGCGGCTCGTCAGGCCGAGCACCGCCGTGACCGCCGCGACGGCCAGCAGGACCTCCCACGGCAGCCGCCTGCGGTCGGCGCCCGCCCGCGCCGGCCGGGCCGCGACCGCGGCGGCGCACCCGGCGACCAGGGCGACGAGCAGCACAGCGACCGCGAGGCCCTGCGCCGCGTTCGCGGCGGCCGCCGCGAGCACCGACCGGCTCGCCGCCGGACCGGCTCCGGCGGCCCCGAGCACCGCCTGCGCCAGCAGCGGTCCTCCCAGGCCGGCCAGCACCGCCGCGGGCAGCACCTCGAGCCCGGCGCGGGCGCCGACCGCTGCCGGCGCCGTGCCCAGCTCGGCGTCGAGGGCGAGCTCGAGCCGGCGCCGCGCGGTCCCGAGGACGGCGACCGCGACGACGGCCAGCAGGCCCAGGACCACGCCGGCCCAGGCCAGCGTCGAGGTCCGCGCGACGGTCGCGTCGCGCACCGCGACGGCGTCCGCGGCGAGGTCGGGCAGCCCGGACACCAGACCCGTGCGCAGCGGGCCGTCCGCCGTCGACAGCACGCCGGGGTCGGTCAGCGCGCGGCCGAGCCGGGCGACGCGGTCGGCCGTGCGCCGCACCTCCGGCAGGGGCGGGAGCGCCGTCGCGAGCCCTGCCTCCGCGCTCCAGAACAGCTCGTCGCCGACGGCCTCGGCCAGGCGCTGCACGGTCTCGACGTCGCCCACGAGCAGGGCCGCGGTCCGCGTCGGGAACTCGGTGTCGGCGGGCAGCTGCCCGACCCGGGCGGTCCAGCGACCGGTGCCCGCCGGGTCCGCGGGGCGACGGCCGTCGGCGCCCACGGCGTAGGTGCCCGCGACCTCGGCCGGAGCGGTCGTCTCCCCCAGCGCCGGACCGTCGCGGCGGGAGACGCCGACCTCCACCCGGTCGCCCGCCCCGACGCCCAGGCGGGCGGCGACCGGCGCGGGCAGCCACAGCCCGCCGGCCTCCGGCGACGTGCCCGCCGGAGCGGGGACGAGCGCGTCCGCGAGGTCCTGGTCGGCGTACAGGCGCGCCCGCTCGGTCCGGTCGCCCGCGCGGACGAACGGGGTCAGCAGCGCGTCCCGGCCGGCGAGCTCGGTGCCGACCGAGCCGGCCACCACCCTCGCCGGCCCCAGCCCGGGGATCGCGGCCAGGCGCTCGAGCAGGGCCGCCTCGCGGGAGTCCTCCGGACCGGCGCCGCCGTTGAGCCGCACCACGGGCGCGTCGGCGGCCCGGGCCGTCACGGGCACCGCCTCGACGGTGGTCCGCCAGGCGGCGTCGGCGGCGTACGCGTAGAACAGCACCGGAGCAGCCCCAGCCGTGGCGAGCAGCAGCAGGGCGCCGAGCACGAGCGGGCCCCACAGGCCGCTGCGCAGCAGGCGGGTCGGGGCCGACATCCACAGGGGCGAGGGCGTCCAGCGCCGTACGACCGCCCTGCGCACGCGCGCTCCTCCCCCGTGGTGGCGCCCCGAACCTACGAGATCGCGGCGCGTCGCACGACGCAGAGCGCCGCCCGCACGCGACCCGGGGCCCACGACGGCGTCGCCGGAGGGCGCTGGGCGTCGTGCTCGACGTCTTCCGCCGGCCCGGTCAGGTGCGCCCGGCGGCGGTCAGGCGGTCAGGTCCGCAGGGTGACGTCGTGCCAGCCCTCGGCCGGCTGTGCGGAGGGCGGTCCCCAGGTGCCCTTGTAGTACGGCACCGGCCGGTCCGACAGGTCGAGCACCGGGTCGACGATGCGCCACTCCTCGTCGATGGTGTCCTCCCGCGCGAAGCGGTGGCGGCGGCCGTCCATCGCGTCGTCGAGCAGCCGCTCGTACGCCTCGCGCCGGTGGCCGAGCGCCGACTCGAAGTCGACGCGCAGGTCGACCGGCTGCGTCACGGTGCGCGCGCCGGGGGCCTTGGCCTGCACCGACAGCGTCACCCCGTCGCTGTGACCGAGCCGGAAGCGCACCAGGTTGGCGCTCGGGACGGCGGCCTCGTGGCCGGCGAACAGCAGCCGCGGCGGGCGGCGCAGCTCGACGACCGCCTCGGTCGCGCCGCCGGGCATGTACTTGCCGGCGCGCAGGTGGAACGGGACGCCGGCCCAGCGCCACGACTCGATCGTCAGGCAGGTCGACACGAAGGTCTCCGTCGTCGACGACTCGGCCACGCCCTGCTCGTCGAGGTAGCCGACGTACTGCCCGCGCACCGTGGAGCGGGGGTCGAGCGGCGGGATCTGGCGCAGGACCTTCACCTCCTCGTCGCGGTAGGCGTCGGCGTGGTCGGCGATCGGCGGCTCCATCGCCAGCAGGGCGACGACCTGCAGCAGGTGGTTCTGCAGGACGTCGCGGATCGCACCGACGCCGTCGTAGAAGCCGGCCCGGCCCTCGGTGCCGAACGACTCCCCGAGCGTGATCTGCACGCCGGCGACGTGGTTGCGGTTCCAGAACGGCTCGAGGAAGGCGTTGGCGAAGCGGAAGGCCAGCAGGCCCTCGACCGACTCCTTGCCGAGGTAGTGGTCGATCCGGAAGATCGAGTCCTGGTCGAAGGCACCGGCCAGGTGGCCGTTGAGCTCGCGCGCCGACTCGAGGTCGCGGCCGAACGGCTTCTCCACGATGACCCGCCCGCGCGCCGCGAGGCCGGCCGACTGCAGCCCTCGCACGACGTCGGGGAAGACCGACGGTGGGATCGCGAGGTAGAACACCGGCCGCTGCGCGTCGGCCAGCCGGGCCGCGAGCTGCTCGTACATCGCCGCGTCGCTGTAGTCGCCGACGAGCATCGACAGGCTCGACGCGAGCTCGCCGGCCGCCGCCTCGTCGACCGGCCCCTTGGTCTCCTCGACCGCGCTGCGCGCGTGCGCGCGCAGGCGCTCGTCGTCCCAGGCCGACCGCGCGACGCCGATGACCGGCACGCCGAGCCGGCCGGCCCTGGCCATCTGGTACAGCGCCGGCAGCAGCTTCTTGCGCACCAGGTCGCCGGTCGCTCCGAAGAGCACGACAGCGTCCGCCCGACCGTCCATGTGCTCCCCCGCCTCGCTGGTGCGAGCACTCTCCCAGACCGCGCCGGGTGCCCGGCGTCCCGGTCCCCCGAGCAGGCGCCGGGGCAGGACCGTGCGGCTGACAGGCGGCTCCCAGGCGACGCCCAGGGCGCGCGCAGCCGGCGCCCGCACGCTCTGACGTGCGGGCAAGACGGCCCGCTCCACCTGAGGAGACCCGGTGCGCGCACGCCTGCGACCCACCTACCAGGGCCGACCGCTGCCCCGTCCCGCCGAGGAGCTCGTCGACCAGGGCCTCGGCTTCGACCTGCAGACCCTCGTCGGCCGCCGTCAGCTGCTGCGCGGCTTCGGACTCGGCGTCGCCGCCGTCGGGCTCGCGGCCTGCGGCGGCAGCAGCGCGGCGACGACCACGACGTCCGCCGCGACCGCGGCCGCCGCCTCGGGCGAGATCCCCGACGAGACGGCCGGCCCCTACCCCGGCGACGGCTCGAACGGTCCGAACGTCCTCACCTCGAGCGGGATCGTGCGCAGCGACATCCGCTCGAGCTTCGGCGAGATGAGCGGGACGGCCGCGGGCGTGCCGATGGAGCTCGAGCTCGTCATCACGGACCTCGCGCAGGGCGGCGCGCCCTTCGCGGGTGTCGCGGTGTACGTCTGGCACTGCGACCAGGAGGGCCGCTACTCCCTCTACTCGAGCGGCGTCGAGGACCAGAACTTCCTGCGCGGCGTGCAGATCGCCGACGCCGACGGACGCGTGCGCTTCACGAGCATCTTCCCCGCCTGCTACGACGGCCGCTGGCCGCACATCCACTTCGAGGTCTACCCGGACGAGGCCAGCATCGTCGACGACGCCAACCTGATCGCGACCTCGCAGGTCGCACTGCCGGAGGACGCGTCGAGCGCGGTGTACGCGACGAGCGGGTACGAGGCGTCCGTCTCGAACCTGTCGCGCGTCAGCCTCAGCGACGACGGCGTCTTCGGCGACGACGACGGCGTCAGCCAGCTGGCCACGGTGTCGGGCGACGTCGGCAGCGGCTACGCGGTCTCGCTGACCGTCGGGGTCGACACGGGGACGACGCCCGCTGCCGGCGGTGGCACGGGCGGCGGACCGGGAGGCGGCATGGGAGGTCCGCCGCCCGGCGGGGCGTGAGCCTCCTCCCGGCCCGGCGACCCCCGGCCACTCCACCGCACCCGATGGGGTGACTGCGGCGCATCACCCCGTCGGCACGGCAGACCGTCGTCCACGCTGGCTGTCCGGGAGTGGTGACCCGGGGCAGGGACCTCCGCCCGCGCGGACCGTGAGATGGCGGCGTCGGCGGGGGTCCCGCACCAGGGGCCCTGGGCCGTGCGCTCAGGGCTCCTGGTCTGCCCCGTGCCGCAGCGCAGTCAGGTCCGGAGTGCGCTCGTGGGCGCGGAAGACCTGCTCCAGCGCGTGCGCGACCTGCAGCACGCCGAGGTCGTCGCCCGGGCGGCCGACGACCTGCAGCCCGACCGGCAGCCCGTCCGGCGTGAAGCCGGCCGGGACCGACGCGGCCGGCACCCGCAGGACGCTGATGAGGTAGGCCGAGCGCATCCACCCGAGGTAGTCGGGCATCACCTCCCCCTCGATCTCGCGGACCCACGGCTCGTCGGCGTCGAACGGCAGCACCTGGCTGACCGGCAGGAACAGGTAGTCGTGGTCGGCGAACAAGCCCGCCGCGGCCTGCAGCAGCGCCGTCCGACGGTGCTGCGCGGCGGCGAGCTGCGCGGCGGTGACCGTGCGCCCGTACGCGACGTTGCCCCGCACCATCGGCCCGACCGCGTCGCCCGCACGCTCGACGGCGTCGCCGATCGTCGTCGCCATGTGCCAGCCGCGCAGCACCCGGAACACCTCGTCGGCGCCGCGCAGCGGCGGCTCGGCGTCGGTCAGCACCATGCCGAGCGACTCGACGCCCGGCCGGGCGCGGTCGTGCGCCTCGAGGACCGCCGGCTCGTACGGCAGTCCCAGGTCGCGCCCCCAGGCGGCGCGCACGCCGGACAGGTCGCGGTCGAGCCCCTCGACCGGCGGCAGCTGCGGCCAGGTGGCGTACGGGTCGCGCGAGTCGGGCCCGGACACGGCGGCCAGCAGCAGCGCGACGTCCGCAGCGCGCCGGCCCATCGGCCCGACGACCGACAGGTCGAACCACGCGTCCCGCGACGGGACGTTGGGCACCCGGCCGGGGGTCGGCCGCAGCCCGACGACGTTGCAGAAGCTGGCCGGGTTGCGCAGCGAGCCGCCCATGTCGCTGCCGTCGGCGACGGCGACCATCCCGGTCGCGAGCGCCGCCGCCGCTCCCCCGCTGCTCCCGCCCGGCGTCCGTGTCGGGTCGTAGGGGTTGCGGGTCACGCCGAACAGCGGGTTGTGCGTCTGCGAGCCGGCGCCGAGCTCGGCCGTGTTGGTCTTGCCGACCCGCACCGCACCCGCCGCGCGCACCCGCGCGGCGAGCACGGAGTCCGTGCGCGCGACGTTGTCCGCGAACACCCGTGAGCCGAAGGACGTGACGAGCCCCGCCGCGTCGAGCAGGTCCTTGTGGGCCGTCGGCAGGCCGTGCAGCGGGCCGACCGGGCCGGTGCTGACGACCGCATCGTCGAGCTCGCCCGCCCGCTGCCGCGCTCGCTCGTCGTCCCGCACGACGAGCGCGTTGAGGACCGGGTCGACCTCGTCCCTGCGGGCGATCGAGGTCTCGAGCAGCTCACGGGCCGACAGCTCGCGGGTGCGCAGGAGCCGGGCGAGCTCGGTCGCCGGACGCAGGAGCAGGTCGTCGCTCATCGGCGCAGCGTAGGTGGGCGACGACCGCGGGAGGCCGACGAGTCGCCGGCTGCGCCCGTGTCCGCCGCAGGCCGTCGAGGAGCTCGGCGCCGGTCAGCGCCACACGGCGCCCGCGCTGTTCCCGAGCGGCAGCAGCGCTGACCCGGCACGAGCCGGCGTCATGGCCCCGGCCCGGTCAGCCGACCCGCGCCTGCGCGGCGCAGGTGGCGAGGTCCACGTCCCGCACCGGCCGGTCCGCCAGCAGCGCCCGCGCGGCGCGGCGCGCCGCGTTCGACCCGGCCCAGCCGTCGTCGCCGGTCCGCGCCAGCCGCTCCGCCACCGGCGCGAGGGCGCACGAGCGCTGCGGCTCCGGCAACCGGTCGAGCGCCGGGACGGCGTCCGCCGACAGCCCGCCGAGGTAGGTGGTGTCGACCGCCTCCCCGGCCAGGAAGCGGTCGACGTCGCGGCGCGCGACGAGCTCGTCGGCGTCCACGACCGCGAGCGCCAGCAGGACCAGTCCCGCCGAGGCGGCGACCGCCCGGGGCAGCGCTGCCCCCGGCCAGGTCGGCGCCGGCCAGCGGACGCCGGCCGCGGCGACGAGCAGCAGGACGACGACGAGCTCCACCACCGCGGCGGCCGCGAACAGCCGCGCCGAGGTGGCGCCGAACGCCTGCTCGTAGAGGTGCAGGCGCACGAGCGCCGACGCGGCCACCACCAGCGTGAGGGCGACGAGCAGGCCGAGCGCTCCCCGTACGACCCGCTGGTCACGCGGGTCCTCGCGCGGCGCCCAGCGGACCGCCGCCGCCACGACCAGGAGCACGAGCGCGGTCACGACGAGCAGCTGCCAGAAGCCGGAGCGGGCGTACTCGGCCGCGGTGAGCCCGGCCGTCCGGAGCACGTCATCGCGGCCGCCGTGCAGCACCGTCGAGTGCACGACCAGGTAGGACAGCAGCAGCAGGTCGAGCGCCCCGACGGGGACGACCCACTCGGCCCGCCTCGAGGCGCGCCCGGGCGGCACCTGCAGCCGCGACCAGGGCGGCGGGGCGACGGCGAGGTACGACGTGCCGAGCACGAGACCCGCGACGAGCCCGCCGAGGACCAGCCGGGCTGGCAGCTGCCCGAGCTGCAGCTCCGGCACGGCCAGCTCGACGAGCCGGGCGAAGGCGGCGTCCGCCGAGGCGAGCAGGGCACCGAAGACGCCCAGCAGTCCGGCGGTCAGGACGGCCGTGCGCAGGGCCGCCGCCCACCTGCGCGGGGCGCCGCCCTCTGCGGTGGTCCCGCGGGCGGCCCAGGGCAGCGCGCGCAGCGCCGCGACCGGCACCGCCGCGGGCGTGAGCAGCGTCCCGGTCCAGCTGCGGGCGCGCGAGACGGCGAGCGCGCCGATGCCGGCGGACGCGAGCACGCAGAGCGCCACCAGCCACGGCGCGTCACGCACGGCGGCGACCAGCAGCAGGGCGCCCGCGAGCGCCGCGAGCCCGAGCTCCGGCCGGGTCCACGCGCGCCGCCGCTGCACGGCGACCGCCGCGGCGGCCAGCGCACCGGCGACGGCGAGCCCGGCGCCCGCCGCGACGTCGGGGACCGCGAAGGCGGCCACGGCGCCGGCAGCCGCGGCTGCGCCGAGGGTCCCGGCGGCCACCGGCGCGCCGGGGTCCGGCCAGCTGCGGCGCCCGGGCGCCGGCGCGGGTGGTGCGGACGAGGTCGTGGTCATGCGGGCTCCCTCGGGAGGTCGACGTCGATGCGGCAGCCACCGGTGCCCGGACCCGTGTCGGCGACGGCGATGCGCCCGCCGTGCAGGTCGACCGCCCACCGGGCGATGGCCAGGCCGAGTCCGGTGCCGCCGTCGTGCGGGGCGGACGTCCCGCCGCGCGTGAACCGCTCGAAGACGTGCGCGCGCTCGCCGGGCGGGATGCCCGGCCCCTCGTCGGCGACCGACAGCCGGGCGCCGCGGTCGTCCACCGAGGCGCAGACGGTGACGACACCCTGCGGCGGGCTGTGGCGGGAGGCGTTGTCCAGCAGGTTCGCGACGACCTGGTGCAGCCGGGCCGGGTCGGCGCGGAGCGTGGCGTCGGGCGGCTCGACGCGGACGTCGTAGGTCACGTCGCGGTCCGCGAGCCGGGCCTCCGCGACGGCGGCCTCCACGAGCCGGGCGAGCGGCACGTCCTGCCGCTGCAGCGGCACCTGCCCGGCGTCGACGCGGGACAGGTCGAGCAGCTCGCGCACCAGCTCGCCGAGCCGCTCGACCTGCGCCAGGGCCGCGCGCAGGGTCGCCGGGTCGGCCGGGGTGACGCCGTCGACGACGTTCTCCAGGACGGCCGAGAGGGCGGCGACCGGCGTGCGCAGCTCGTGGCTGACGTTGGCGACGAGCTCGCGGCGCGAGCGGTCGACCTGCTCGAGGTCCTCGGCCATGCGGTTGAAGGCGCGCGCGGCCTCGCCGACCTCGTCCCGGCTCGTCGCGGTGACGCGCCGGCCGTGGTCGCCGCGGGCCATCGCCCTCGCCGCGGCCGTCAGCTCGCGCAGCGGCGAGGTCATGCCGTGGGCGAGCACCTGCGTGACGCCGAGCGCCAGCAGCACGGCGACAGGGAGCGTGTAGCGCGGCCACCAGCCGAGCACGGCCAGCCCGTAGTAGGTGGCGAGGGCCGCCGCGGCGCACGAGGCGACGACCAGCAGGCCGAGCTTGACCTTGATCGACCGCAGCCGGTCGAGTGGCCGGAGGTCGCTCACGCGCCGCGCTCCAGCGCGTACCCGACGCCGTGCACCGTGCGGATGAGCTCCGCGCCGAGCTTGCGCCGCAGGCTCTTGACCTGGCTGTCCACGGCGCGGGTCCCGGACGCGTCGGGCCAGTCCCACACCCGCGCCAGCAGGTGCTCGCGGGTGAGCACCTGACCGGGACGCTCGCCGAGGCAGACCAGCAGGTCGAACTCCGTCGGCGTCAGGTGCACCTCCGCCCCGTCGCGCGACACCCGGCGCGTGGCCCGGTCGACGTGCAGCAGGCCGAGCGCCAGCGGCGCCGCCGCGGCGTCGACCGCGGCGAGCTCGTGGGCGCGCTCCACCCTGCGCAGCAGGGCGCGCACCCGGGCGACGAGCTCCCGCATGCCGAAGGGCTTGGTCAGGTAGTCGTCGGCCCCGACGCCGAGGCCGATGACGCGGTCGGCCTCCTCACCGCGCGCGGTGAGCATGAGCACCGGCACGGGCCGCGAGGCCTGCAGCCGCCGGCACACCTCGAGCCCGTCGAGCCTGGGCAGCATGACGTCGAGCACGACGAGGTCGGGCGGCGCCGCCGCGGCACGGTCGAGCGCGGCCTGCCCGTCGTGCGCGACCTCGACGGTGAAGCCCTCCGCGACGAGCCGGGCGGCGACCGCGGAGGCGAGCGTCGGCTCGTCCTCGACGACGAGGATTCGGGGGTTCTGGGGCACGGCGCGAGCGTAGGAGCGGCCGTGTGGTGTCCGCGGGAGCGCGGTGTGGCGATCCTGTGGAGGTCGTCGAGGCACGCCCGACGCTGGCCTTGCATACCCCCCTGGGGTGTCCTACAGTGGAGGACGCGACGGCGAGGAGGACACCGTGACGACCAGCGACGCGACGGCGCCCGAGCTCGGACACGCTCCGGTGCACGGCTACAGCGCCGACAAGGACGCGCACCGCAAGCGCATGGCACGCATCGAGGGCCAGGTGCGCGGCATCGCCCGGATGATCGACGAGGACAAGTACTGCATCGACGTCCTCACCCAGGTCAGCGCGGTGACCAAGGCGCTGCAGGCGGTGTCCCTCGCGCTGCTCGACGAGCACATGGCGCACTGCGTCGCCAACGCCGTCGCCGCGGGCGGTGACGAGGGCGCGGTCAAGCTCAAGGAGGCGTCCGCCGCCATCGCCCGCCTGGTCCGCTCCTGACCCGCGCACCCCGGGCGGCGGACCCGCCGCCGTCCCTCCCCGGAGAGGCACTCCACATGACCACCGAGACCTACACCGTCACCGGCATGACCTGCAGCCACTGCGTCAGCTCCGTCACCGAGGAGGTCGGCGAGCTGCCTGGTGTGCGCGACGTCCAGGTCGACCTCGACAGCGGCCGGGTCACCGTCACGGCCGACGCACCGGTCGGCGTGGACGACGTCCGCGCTGCCGTCGAGGAGGCCGGCTACTCCCTCGCCGGATAGCCGGCCGGACCACCCGCCCACACCCGGATCGGAGCGCGACGTGAAGCCCACGGGCACCCTCGGCCTGCACGCCGGCGTCCTGACGCTCGACCTGCCCCACGACCACGGACAGGAGGACCACTCGTGAGCTCCCGCACCGGCACCGCACCGGGCACCACCACCGACCCCCAGCAGCGCACCGACGACCTCGAGCTCGCCATCCACGGCATGACCTGCGCCTCCTGCGCGAACCGTGTCGAGCGCAAGCTCAACAAGCTCGACGGCGTCGTCGCGACGGTGAACTACGCGACGGAGAAGGCGAAGGTCACCTACCCGGCCGGAATGGCCAGCGACGTGCTGCTCGCGGCGGTGGAGGCCGCCGGCTACACCGCCCGGCTGCCGGCGCCCGCCCGTCCCGCGGGCAGCGACGGCGCCCCCGGCGAGGGCCTGGTCGAGGGGGCCGGCGAGCCCGACCAGGTCCGCGGGCTCCGCGACCGGCTGCTGCTCGTCACCGCCCTCGCCGTCCCCGTCATCGCGATGTCCATGGTCCCCGCGCTGCAGTTCCGGGCCTGGCAGTGGCTCGCCCTCACCCTGGCCGCGCCGGTGGTCCTGTGGGGAGCCGCGCCCTTCCACCGCGCCGCGTGGAAGAACCTGCGCAACGGCGCCGCGACGATGGACACGCTCATCAGCGTCGGCACCCTCGCCGCGTTCTCGTGGTCGGTGTACGCGCTGTTCCTCGGCACCGCCGGCGAGCTCGGCATGCGGCACCCGTTCGAGCTGACCATCTCGCGCAGCGACGGCGCGGCCAACCTCTACCTCGAGGCCGCAGCCGGCGTGACCATGTTCATCCTGGCCGGCCGCTACCTCGAGGCCCGGTCGAAGCGGGCGTCCGGTGCGGCGATGCGGGCACTGCTCGACCTCGGCGCGAAGGACGTCGCCGTCCTGCGCGACGGCACCGAGACGCGCGTCCCGACCGACGCGCTCACCGTCGGCGACCTGTTCGTCGTGCGCCCCGGCGAGAGGATCGCCACCGACGGCGTCGTCGTCGAGGGCAGCAGCGCCGTCGACGCGAGCATGCTCACGGGCGAGTCCGTCCCCGTCGAGGTCGGCGCCGGCGACGCCGTCACCGGCGCGACGGTGAACGCCGGCGGGCGGCTCGTGGTCCGCGCGACGCGGGTCGGCACGCAGACCCAGCTGGCGCAGATGGCCCGCCTCGTCGAACAGGCGCAGAACGGCAAGGCGCAGGTGCAGCGGCTCGCCGACCGCATCAGCGGCATCTTCGTCCCGGTCGTCATCGCCGTCGCCGTCGCCGTCCTCGGGTTCTGGGTCGGCACGGGGAACGGTCTGGGGGCGGCCTTCACCGCCGCCGTCGCGGTGCTCATCATCGCCTGCCCGTGCGCGCTCGGCCTCGCCACGCCGACCGCGCTCATGGTGGGCACGGGGCGCGGGGCGCAGCTCGGGATCCTCATCAAGGGCCCGGAGGCGCTCGAGCGCACGCAGCGCATCGACACGGTCGTGCTCGACAAGACCGGCACGATCACGAGCGGTGCCATGAGCCTGGTCGACGTCGTGCCGGCCGACGGCGTCGACCCCGACGAGCTGCTCCGCCTCGCGGGGGCGCTGGAGGCGGGCAGCGAGCACCCGATCGCCCGCGCGATCGCCGCCGGCGCGGCCGAGCGCGTCGGCGCCCTCCCCCCGGTCGAGGGCTTCACGAACCTCGCCGGGCTCGGCGTGCAGGGCGTCGTCGACGGTCATGCCGTGCTCGTCGGCCGCAGCCGGCTGCTCACGGACTGGTCACAGCCGCTGGGCGACGACCTCGAGCACGCCCGCGCCCAGGCGGAGGCCGGGGGTCGCACGGCCGTCGCCGTCGCGTGGGACGGGCAGGCACGCGGGGTGCTGGCGGTCGCCGACACGGTGAAGCCGACGAGCGCCGCCGCGGTCCGGCAGCTGCGCGCGCTGGGGCTCACCCCCGTCCTGCTGACCGGCGACAACCGCGCCGTCGCGGAAGCCGTCGCGCAGGAGGTCGGCATCGACGTCGGCCCGAGCACCGTCCTGGCCGAGGTGCTGCCTGCCGACAAGGTCGCCGTCGTCCGGCGCCTGCAGGCCGACGGCCGGCACGTCGCGATGGTCGGCGACGGCGTCAACGACGCCGCGGCGCTGGCGCAGGCCGACCTCGGGCTCGCCATGGGCACGGGCACCGACGTGGCGATCGAGGCGAGCGACCTGACCCTCGTGCGCGGCGACCTGCGGGTCGCGGCGGACGCGATCCGGCTCTCGCGCCGCACGCTGCGGACCATCCGGGGCAACCTGTTCTGGGCGTTCGGCTACAACGTCGCGGCGATCCCGCTCGCCGCCGCCGGGCTGCTCAACCCGATGCTCGCCGGCGCCGCCATGGCCTTCAGCTCGGTCTTCGTCGTCACCAACAGCCTGCGGCTGCGGGGCTTCCGGGCGCTGGCCGAGAACCGCTGACGGCCTGCGACCCGCCGGGCGCCCGACGACGGGCGCTCAACCGAGGACGTGCCGGAGGTAGGCCCGCGGGTCGCCCAGGTAGCGGCGCCAGTGGTCGACGAGGTCGAGGTCCTGCCACGCGACCTGCTCGAAGCCCCGGTCGCCGAGCTGCAGGACGGTCGCACCCGGCAGCGCCGTGAGCAGCGGCGAGTGCGTGGCGCACAGCACCTGGCCGCCGTTGCCGGCGAGCCGGTCGAGCACGCCGACCAGCGCCAGGCAGGAGGTGAACGACAGCGCCGCCTCGGGCTCGTCCATGACGTAGAAGCCAGGCCGGTCGAAGTGCTGTCCGAGCACCTCGAGGAAGGACTCGCCGTGGCTCAGCTCGTGCAGCGGCGGGCGCCGCGGCCCGCCGACCGGCAGCTGCTCCAGGTAGGTGTAGAGGCCGTGCATCGTCTCCGCGCGCAGGAAGTACGACCAGCCCGGCGCGCCCGCCGAGCGCACGAGCTGCAGGACCTCGTGCAGCGGTGACTCGCTCGCCCGGGTCCGGTGCAGGGCGTTGCGGCTGCCTCCTTCGGGGTTCAGGCCGGCGGCGGCGGCGACCGCCTCGACCAGCGTGGAGTTCCCGCTGCCGTTCTCCCCGACCAGGAACGTGACCCCAGCAGGCAGGTCGAGCCCCGTCTGCAGCAGCTGCGCCACGGGCGCGAGCCGGTACGGCCACGCCTGCGGGTCGTACGCCGCCTCCGCGCGCCGCTGCACCCGGCGCACCGGGCGCCGGTCCTCGCGCCAGTCCGCCACCCGCCCATCGTCCGGTACGCGACGAAGTGACGTCGGGCTGGTGCACAGCCCGCAGGCCGAATATGCTGGGTCGTCGGTTGAGTTCCCAGCCGTCGGTCCGGCCACCCGTGACCCGACGCCGTGGCTGCGTCGTCTGCCTCCATTGACCCGAGGACACCGCATGACGCTCGCCGCTCTTCCCTCACACCACGCTCACGACCACGTCTCGGCAGCGCCGGACTGGCAGCTCCGCAGCGAGATCCGGCTCGCCGAGCAGCAGCTGCAGGCCGTCGAGCACTTCAACCGCGTCCGCCGCCTGCAGGAGCACGAGGCAGCCGCCGCAACGGCCAGCCGGGAGCTGCGGATGGACGCCGCCCGCTCGATGGACGTCCTGCGCCGGCAGCACGACGCGGTGGTCGCACGGGCGGACGAGCAGCTGCGCGCGACCGGAGAGCTGCTGCACAGCATCGCCGTCCGCCGGGTCGTCCTCGCCCACCGCAACGACTGGCTCGTCCGCAAGCTGGTGCTCGTGCTGGAGGAGCAGGACGTGCGTGTCGTGGCGCGGACCGACAACGGCGCGGACGCCGTCGGGCTGACCATCGCCGAGCAGCCCGACCTCGTGCTGGTCGAGGACACCCTGGCGATGATGGCCGGCCTCGAGGTCGTGCAGGAGGTCCGCCGCTTCTCCCCCGACACCGTCGTGACCGCCCACGCTGCGTACGGCGACCGGGTCGGCCAGCTCCTGGACGCCGGCGCCACCAGGGTCTTCACCCGACGGACCCCGCCGCACGACGTGGCGCAGGGCATGCTCCAGCTCGTCGGAGCCGCCTGACCCTCGGGCGCCGCCGCCGGCTTCGGCGGTCAGCCGGTCACTCGCCGGCCGGCCCGCCTGCCGCGACACCGGGGCGGTCCACGTCGACCGCATCGGCCCCTTCCTCCGCGCTGAAGCGCAGGCTCGCGATGAGCAGGTCCGCCTCGGCGCGGCTGCGCGTGTAGCCGGTGACCGCCGCCACGAACTGCGCACGACCGAGCGTGCGCAGCCGCAGTTCGCCGCGGGCCACGACGGTCGCCGTGCGCCGCACGTCGCGCAGCAGCGCGACCTCGCCGAACGAGCCGCCCTCTCGCAGCCGGCGGATCAGCACGCCGTCCTGCAGGACGTCGGCCTCCCCGCGCTCGATCACCGAGAACGTGTCCCCGAGCTCGCCCTGCACCACCACGGTGCCGCGGTCCGGCACGACCTCCGGCTCCACGCACCGGGCCAGGTGCTCGATCGCCGGCATCGGGAGGGGGTGCAGCATCGGCGAGCGGGCGAGCAGCGCCACGCTCACGTCGCGGTCGGCCATCGCCCGGTCGAGCGCCCGCAGGCCTCGCCACGCCGCCACGACCGCCAGGGGCGCGACGCACCCGATGACGGCGAGCGCCCCTCTCACGCCTGCCGCGTCGATGACCAGCGGCGTGACCAGCGACCCGAGACCGACGCTCAGGGCGATGATCCCCTCGAGCACCACGAAGACCCGGCCGAGGACCTCGTCCACCGCCAGGCGGGCGGGCAGCGTGAACAGCCCGACGTCCACCAGCGCGTTGCCGACGCCGAGGCACGCCATCAGCGCCAGGGTCGCGACCGGCGAGGGCCAGACGGCGACCAGGGCGAGGGGAACGCCCCAGAGCGCGACACCCACACCGAACCAGGCGCCGAGCCGGGAGCTGCCCAGCAGCAGCACGGCGCCGAGGGAGCCGACCACCGCTCCGGCGCCGACAGCGGTCGTCAGCAGGCCCGCGCCGGACTCCCCGGTGCCCAGCAGGTCGATCGCCACCACGACGACGAACACCGACAGGGCGCCGCGGGTGGCGGTCTGGACGGCGGCGAGCGCGAACAGCAGCCCCAGGCGCCGTTCGCCGCGGACGGCTCCCAGTCCTTCCCGCACGTCCGCCAGCGCCGACGGGCGCTGCGGGACGACGCGCCGCGGCGGCGCCTCGTACCGGACGAGCAGCATCGTGGGCACCGCAGCGGCGGAGGCGATCCCGGCTGCGACGAACACCGCCGCGAGCGATCCCGTCGACAGCAGGACCGTCGCGACCAGGGGGCCGACGAGGACGGCGACGGAGTCGAGCAGCCCTCGGGTGATGTTCGCGCCCGCCAGGCCCTGCGCGGTGCGGCACAGCGACGGCAGCAGCGCCGAGTGGGCCGGCCGGTAGAGCGTGCCCACCGTCGTGGCGAGGACCGCGAGGACGTACACGGGGACGGTGTCACCGCTCGCCACCAGGGCCGCGGTGGCGAGGAAGGCCACCGCGCGGACCGCCGCGATCACCACCAGCACGCGCTCGCGACGCCACCGGTCGGTCAGCGGGGCGGCGAACGGCGCGAGGACCGCTGCCGGCAGCATGCGCAGCAGCCCGACGAGCCCGACGCCGAACGCGCCGGCGTCGCGGTAGGCCACGATGCCGATCCCGACGGTGAAGGCCCACTCGGCCATCCACGCCAGCAGGAAGGAGCTCTGCGCGGCCCGCAGGTTCGGGTCCCGGGCGTTGACGGCCAGCTCGCGCAGGCACCCCCGGACCCTGTCGCGGGCCGACAGCCCGGGGACGTCGCTGTCGCCTGCCACTGGTCGCTCCTCGAACGGTGGGCTGCGGCGTCGCCGCCGCCGATGGGGTGCCTTCCTCGCGGACGCGAGGCGGGCGGTGCTCGTCGGGGCCGTCGCGTCGACCCGTCCCGTCGCTGCCCGTCCTGCGAGCGACGCCACCATGGCAGCGCGCAGCGCGCACGTCGAGCACATCTGTGACAGCGCGGCATGGGAAGGCGGCCCTATGCTGCCGCCCACTCGATCAGCGAGGGGAACGAGATGAGCGCACGTCCGGCCGGCAGCGACGACCGGCCGTTGCGGATCGTCTGCCTCGGTGGCGGGTTCGTCGCCGTGTCGCTCGTACGAGCGCTCCGGAGCCAGGTGCGGGCCGGCACCGTGCAGGTCACCGTCGTCGACCGCGACAACTTCCTGTCGTTCCACGGCTTCGTCCCCGAGATGCTGGCCGGTCGTCTGCAACCCGGGCACATCATGGTCCCGGCACGGCGCGCGTTCCGCGGCGCGCGCTTCCACAACGCCGAGATCGAGGCCATCGACCTCGAGCGTCGGGTCGTCACGACGGCGCGCGGGCTGGACGGCCGGGAGTACGAGCTGCCCTTCGACCACCTGGTGCTGGGGCTGGGCTCGCGGGACGACCTGTCGCGCTTTCCCGGCCTCGAGGAGCACGCGTTCCGCGTGCGCCACTTCGCCGACGCCGTCGCTGCCCGCGCACGGGTGGTGGAGTGCCTGGAGCTGGCGGAGATCGAGTCCGACCCGGTCGAGCGGCGCCGGCTGCTCACGTTCGTCGTCGGCGGTGGCAACTACGGCGGGATCGAGATCGCGACCGAGCTGCTCGACTGCTTCGCCCTGTCTCGCGCCGACTACCCCGGGCTCGCTCCGGAGGAGTTCCGGGTCGTCCTCGTCCACCCCGGTGACCGCGTGCTTCCCGAGCTCGCCGAACGCCAGGAGCACCTGCGCCGTCGCGCCGAGCGCCACCTCGCGACGAGCGGGGTGGACTTCCGGCTCGGGACACGGCTGGCCGCGGCGACCCGCGACGAAGTGGTGCTCACCACCGGTGAGCGCATCGCGTCCCGGACGATCCTCAGCTCGACCGGCACCGACATGAGCCCGCTCGTGGTGGCCCTGCCCGTCGAGAAGGACGAGCGCGGGCGCGTCCGCACCGACGAGCACGGCCGCGTGCTGGGGGCACAGGACGTGTGGGCGGCCGGCGACTGCGCGGCGTTCCCGCACCCTGCCGGCGGCACCTGCCCACCCCTCGCGGTCTACGCCCGTGCGCAGGGGCGTCATGTCGGCCGTTGCATCACCGGCTCCCTCAGCGGCGCAGCCCTCCCGCGCTTCCGCTTCACCGGGCTCGGCGACGTGGTGGCGCTCGGCCGGCACCAGGCGGTCGGCCACGTGCGGGGCGTGCCCGTCACCGGGGTGACTGCCTGGGTGCTGTGGCGTCTGGTCCTGCTCTGCTTCGTCCCCACCGCCGACCGCAAGGCGCGGGTGGTCTTCGACTGGCTGATGGCCTCCCTGGTCGGTCCGGAGGTCGTCGCGCCCAAGGCCAGCGCCGGAAGCGAGGTGCGCGCGGAGTACTACGAACCCGGCCAGGAGATCGTCCGCATGGGTGAGTCCGGTCGCCGGCTGTACTTCATCCGCAGCGGTCAGGTGGAGGTGGTGCGCGCCGGGCGCAGCTCCCGACCGGCCGGCGCGACGGGCGACGACGCCGATTCCCTCGTGCTCGGGGCCGGCGACCACTTCGGCGAGCAGTCCGCGCTGCTCGGCGTGCGCAGGACCGCCACCATCCGGGCGAGGACGCCGGTCGCGCTGCTGTCGCTTAACCGGTCGGATGCTCGAGCCATGATCGAGACGCTCCCGGCCCTGGGCGCGTTGGGGGACCTGCCAGCGGCAGGCAGCAGCGACAGGAGCAGGACATGACCTCGACCGACGTGCTCGCCGTGATGGACGGCCGGACCGAGCTCCCGGAACCGCTCGCCTCGATGGCCCCGGACGACCGCGCCGTGCTCGCCGGCCTGCTGGAGGAGCGGGCCTTCCCCGCCGGGTCGTGCATCTTCCGCGCCGGCTCATCGGCTGACGGCTTCTACGTCATCGTCGAGGGGGACGTCCGGGTCGAGGTCGAGCGACCGGCGGTGGACAGCGACACGCTGGACACCGACGGCACGCTCGGCTACTCGGGGCCGGGCTCCCTCCTGGGCGAGCTGGCCGTCCTCGACGGGCAGCCCCGCTCGGCCAGCGCGGTCGCCGAGACCGACGTGCTGCTCCAGCACCTCTCGACAGCCTCACTGCAGGACCTGCTCGCACGCGAGCCACGAGCCGCCGCCGCCCTCGCCTTGGCCCTGGGCCGGGACGCGTCGCTCAAGCTGCGCAAGGCGACCGACCGCCTCGCCGAGTTCGTGGTCCCCGAGGGCCGTGACGCCGAGGTGGACGCGATGGTCGCCCGCGCCCAGGTGGCGCAGGCATCGTTCGCGGACTGGTCGGAGAGCCGCGTCGACGAGCTGCTGACCAGGCTCGCGGAGGCCGTCGCCGCACAGGCCGGCGAGCTCGCCTCCGCCACGGTCGCGGAGACCTCCCTGGGCAACGTCACCGACAAGACCGCGAAGAACTGGCTGGCCAGCATGGGCGTGCTCGGGTCACTCGTCGGCCGACCGGCCAGTGGTCTGCTCAGGACCGACGAGGCGAGCGGGGTCTCCGACATCGCCAGTCCGGTGGGCGTCGTCTTCGGCATCATCCCGATGACGAACCCGGTCGCGACCGGGGTCTTCAAGGCACTCATCGCGCTCAAGTCGCGCAACGCCCTGGTCATGAGCTTCCACCGCTCGTGCGCCCAGGTCGGCGACGCGCTCGGCAGGCTGCTGCAGGACACGCTCGTCGAGGCGGGCGCTCCGGCTGACCTGGTGCAGTGGGTCAGGGGCAGGTCGAGCCGGACGAAGACGGCCCGGTTCATGCGTCACGAGGGCGTCTCGCTGGTGCTCGCCACCGGAGGGGGCAACCTGGTGGCGGCCGCCTACAGCTCGGGGACGCCGGCACTGGGCGTCGGACCGGGCAACGCCCCGGTGCTGGTGGCGGCAGACGCCGACCTCGACGTCGCGGCAGCGGCGATCGTGCAGAGCAAGTCCTTCGACAACGGCCTGATCTGCGGCGCGGAGCACAACCTGGTCATCACGGGCGACCGGACCACTGCGTTCTCGGCTGCGCTCGAGCGGGCAGGCGCCGCGGTGCTGACGGCGGCGGAGGCCGAGCGGTTCACCGCGGCCGTCGTGCAGCCGGGCGGTCGGCACTTCAGCCCGCAGATCGTCGGTCAGGACGCCGCCACGATCTGCGAGCTGCTCGGCATCCGCCGCGACTTCGACATCCGCGTGGTGGTCGTGCCGGTCGAGGTCGACCTCGACAGCGCGTACGCCGGCGAGAAGATGGCTCCGGTGCTGTCGCTGTTCACCGTGCCGGACGACGCGCAGGGCTTCGTGCTGTGCCGCCGCCTGCTCGACCACCAGGGAGCTGGCCACACCGCCGTCATCCACTCGAGCGACGAGGAGCTGGTCGCCGGCTTCGGGACGGCCATGCCCGCCAGCCGGATACTCGTCAACTCCCCGGGTTCCTTCGGCGTCTGCGGCATCACGTCGGGGCTCGACCCGTCCTTCACCCTCGGCTGCGGGACGTTCGGCGGCAACTCCACCACGGACAACGTCACCTACCGGCACCTGCTGAACGTCAAGCGGCTGGCCCGGTTCCGCGAGCCGCAGTCGGGCTGATCGCGTCGGGCGGGTTGCCACGACGGCTCAGCGACCCGGCGCGGCGCTCCCGTCGAGCGCCAGCAGAGGGCTGTCCTGCGGGAGGTCCTCGAGTGCGACGTCCACGGCCCGCCGACCGGCGTCGACAAGGGCGTCGAGGTGGGTCCAGTCGAAGGTGGTGGTCGCCCGGCAGTCCGGGGTCACGACCATCTCGGCGAGCACCCGGTTCTGCTCTGCGGCCTGCCAGCTCCCGAGCATCGCCGCCCGGGAGATCACGTCCACGATCCCCGGGAGCGGACGGCTGCTCGGCGGGTCGTACGGTCGTGTGCCTGCACGACCACGCGTGCGCAGCACCGCTCGTCGCCCGGAGCTCCCGCCGCTGACGGTCTGCTGTCCCCACCGGCGGTCCATGACGTCGACCGCTACCACCGGACCCTCCCCCGTCGCTGCCATGACATCGACGGGGAGGTTGTTCAGCACGCCCCCGTCGACGAGCAGCGGACCCTCGTCGGCGAACGGAGGGACCATGCCCGGGATGGACATGCTCGCCGCGACCGCGCGCCACAGCAGCCCCTGCCGATGCGTCATGAGTTCCGTCGTGTCGAGGTTGGCGCTCACGGCGAAGAAGTCCACTTGCAGGTCCTCGATGCGGCACTCCCCGAACGCGCGGTGCAGCAGCGCCCGGAACTTGCGCCCCGAGATCAAGGACCCGCGAGGCACGACGTAGTCGTTGAGCGGCCGGCGGTCCACGAGCTCCGAGCGCAGGAAGGTCGCGATCTCCGCAGAGCTCCTCCCGGCCGCGTGCAGCGCGCCGACGAAGGCGCCGAAGCTGCAGCCCCCGACGCGGTCGACGACGATCCCGGCCTCGGCCAGGCCGGCGAGCACGCCGATGTGGGCCATGCCGCGGGCGCCGCCGCCCGACAGGACCAGCCCCGTGGACCGGCCGGTGAGCCGGCGGGCGAGCCGGTCGCTCGTCTGCTCCGCGACGGCACTCGGTCCGGTCGCCAGCAGGTGGTGCGCCCGGCAGGGAAGGACGTCCAGCCAGGCTGCGACGGTCCCGGACGGCCCTGCGGGCACCGCGCCGACGACGCAGAGGTCGAGCAGGGCCCGAGGGGCGCCGTCGCGCACCCGGCGCACGGCAGGGCTCGCCGGGTCCGGGGCGGTCCGCGCCGGGACCAGGGCCAGCACGCGGTCGGCCTGGCGCAGGCAGAAGTCGGTCCAGAGGGAGGCCCGGACGTCGGCCGCGTGCAGACCCGTGCCGGCGGCCAGGAGCACCAGCTCGGCGCTGCGCTCGGCACGGTCCAGCATCCGGCCGAACGCGGCGTCGAGGTGGCCGGGCACGCCGTGCCGCTCCTCCAGCAGGAGCGGCGCTGCGGCCGAGTCGACGGCTGCGTCGTGCAGCGCCGTCTCCTCGTCCAGCACGAGGACGCGCCCGTGCCCGACCAGCCGCTGCAGGGACGCGGTGAGCCGGTGCAGGACGGCCGTCGCCGGCAGCTCCGGGGAGACGGGCACCAGCGCCAGCACGACCGGGTGCGCAGCTGCCGCCGGACCGGCGGGCTCACGGTCGCCCTGCAGGAGCCGGGCCAGGACCCGCGTGAGCGCGGAGCCGAGCACCGGGTCGTCGCGCAGCAGCTCGGCGAAGCGGAGCGCGTCCAGCTCCCACAGCGAGGTGTCCCGCTTGGCGCGGACCGACGCCGACCGGGAGCTGCCCGTGAGCAGGGCCAGCTCACCCAGCGCCGCCCCCTCGCGCAGGACCCGCACGACCTCCGGCGCCCGGTCCGGCTGCTCCCGCACGACCTCCAGCCGGCCGGACCGGATCACGAACATCGAGCTGGCGGCCTCGCCCTGACGGAAGAGCCAGTCACCCGCGGACACCGTCAGCGGGGTGGACGCGGCGACGACGGCTGCGCGCGCCGCGTCGGACAGCTCGTCGAACAACGACATGGCGGCGGCGCCGGAGGCGTCACGGACGGCGGTCCGGTCATGACTGGGGCCGGGCTCGGACAGCTCCTGCTCCTCCCGTGCGTGGTTCCTCGACCGGCCTCCACCGGACCGACGGCCGCGCGGCGGAGTATGGCATCGTCGCCGTCGTCCGAGCGGGACGACGGCGGCCTCCCGGGCAGGCGGACGGACCGGCTGGTCGGTCTCCCTCCGCTCGTCCTCGCGCAGCACCGGCGGTCGCCGTCGGCGTGCACCGGACGCGACACCGGCACGACCACGCGAAGCGCTCATCGACGGTCAGCAAGGAGCCACGTGACGGAGCCCTCGGCGCAGGACCTGCTCGAAGACCTCGGGCGCCTGGCCACCGACCTCGCCCCGGCGGTGCGACCGGTCGGCGCGCAGCGCCTGCTGGCCAGCATCACCGAGTCGGCTCGGCAGCTGTTCGGCGCCCGGGCCTGCTCGCTGGCGCTGCTCACGGACGACGAGCGCGAGCTCGTCTACACGACGGCGTCCGGTGACGGCGCCGACGGCGTGACCGGCCTGCGCCTGCCGGCGGGCCAGGGCATCGCCGGTTGGGTCGTCGTGTCCGGCGAGTCCGTCGCCATCTCGGACGTGTCCGCCGATCCGCGCTTCGCCCGGAGCGTCGCCGAGGACACCGGTTACGTGCCGCGCGCCATGCTGGCGGTCCCCGTGCTCGTCGGCGACCAGGTGCTCGGTGTGCTCACCCTGCTCGACCGGGACGACGCACGGCCGGGGGCCGAGCACGACCTGGCGCTGCTGTCGGTGTTCGCGGAGCAGACCGCGTTGACGCTGCAGACCGACTCGGCCTTCGAGCGCCTCGGGCGCGTCCTGCTGCAGGCGCTGGGCTCGGCGGCCGAGGGCGGGAGCACCCTCGCCGAGGCGGTGGAGCGCGCCGCGACGTCCGTGCCGCTGGCGGACGCCGACCTGGCCGAGCTGGCGACGGTGTTCGCGCAGCTGCAGCGGCAGGGACCGGCGGAGCGCCGGCTCGCGGTGCGCCTGGTGCGCGAGGTCGCCGACTACTCGGGGAGGCGATCGCCACGGCTGCCTCGCTGAGGCCCGCGTGGTCCGAGGCGTTCCTGCCGGGCGTGCTGCCGCCGGTGCCCGTGCCCGACCTCGGGATGAGCCGGAGCTGGGCGTTCGACGGTGCCAGCGGGCACGGCGTCGACGTGGCGGTGGTCGACAGCGGCATCGACACCGCGCACCCGGCGGTCGGCGGGCTGTCCGACGGCGTCGCGCTGCACTGGGACAGCGAGCTGCAGGACGTCGTCGCGGTCGAGGGTCCGCACGACGACCTGTTCGGGCACGGCACCGCCTGCGCCGGCATCATCCGCCGTGCGGCTCCGGACTGCCGCCTGCACAGCGTGCGCGTCCTCGGTGAGCGCCTGACCGGCAAGGGCGTCGTGTTCGCCGAAGGCGTGCGGTGGGCGGTGCGCTCCGGGTGCCGGGTGGTGAACCTGAGCCTGTCGACGCGCAACGAGGACCTGCACTCGCTGCTGCACGACGTGGCGGACGAGGCCTACTTCGCCGGAGTGGTGCTCGTCTGCGCGATCAACAACGTGCGCGCCGCGAGCTACCCCTCGCAGTACGCAGCGGTGGTCTCGGTGGCGGCCAACGACGCGACCGATCCGTACGCTCTCGACTGCAACCCGTCCCCGCCGGTGGAGTTCGGCGCGCCCGGCATCGACGTCGAGGTGCCGTGGCTGGGCGGGAGCTCCATCGTCACGACGGGCAACTCCTTCGCGGCGCCGCACGTGGCGGGGCTGGTCGCGCGGATGCTGAGCAAGCACCCGTCGCTGTCCCCGGTGGAGGTCAAGGCGGTGCTGAGAGCGGTGTCCCGCAACGCCGTGCCGGTGTCCGGCCGCTGACCGGTGCGCCGGTTGCGACCGGGCTCCGTCGTCGGACGGCGGTGGTCGGCCGCGCCGTGTCCCCCTGTCGGGGGACAGCGCTGTCCCCCCGCCCGGGGGACAGCCGGAGGGCGAGACCGGGGCAGAGTGGGACGCGGGCGGATCCGGGGGCAGCGCTTCCTCGCCGCCGGGGGTCGACCCGACGAGCTTGGAGACGAGGACGTGCGCGCACACACCGGCGCGCGGTGGCAGGGGAGCGCAGTGACGGACCTCGCACGTTCCGGCCTGCTGCTGCCGGCCGACAACGTGCAGGCGTACGTCCCGGGTGACCGCAGACGCGCGCTGGCCGCCGGGACCGTCCTGCCGGAGCGGGTGCACGGCGCCGCGCTGTTCGCCGACATCTCCGGCTTCACGCCGCTGACGGAGACCCTCGCCGAGGAGCTGGGCGGCGAGCGCGGCGCGGAGGAGGTGACGGCGGCGCTCGAGAGCGTCTTCGGAGCGCTGCTCGAGGTCCTGGAGCGGTACGGCGGCGAGGCGATCTACTTCAGCGGCGACGCTGTGACCTGCTGGCTCGACGGTGACGACGGGCTGCGAGCCGCCGGCTGCGGGCTGGCGATGCAGTCGGTGATGGACGACGTCGGCCACCGTCGCACCCCCGCCGGGCGGGCGGTCGAGCTGCGCCTCAAGGTCGCGGTCGCGGTCGGCGACGCCCGTCGCTTCGTCGTCGGCGACCCCGGCGTGCAGCTGATCGACGTGCTCGCGGGTCGGGTCACCGACGCGCTCGCCGAGGCGGAGAGCCGGGCGCGACCCGGGCAGGTGCTGCTCGACCCGGCGGCGCTGACCGCGGTCGCCGGTCGCGTCGAGCTCGACGGCCCCGTCGTCGTGCGCGTGCTGGCAACCCCACCGGAGGTCGCGGCGCAGCCCCCGCTGCCGACGTTGCCGGAGCACGACGTACGACCCTGGCTGCTGCCCGCGGTCTACGACCGGCTGGTCGCGGGCCACGGGGAGTTCCTGGCCGACCTGCGGCCCGCCGTGCCGCTGTTCCTGCAGTTCGGCGGGCTGGACTTCGACGGCGACCCGCAGGCCCGGGCCGCCCTCGACGACCTGGTGGTGCGGGCGCAGCGCATCGTCGACCGCAACGGCGGCAACGTGCTGCAGCTGACGCTCGGCGACAAGGGCGCCTCCCTGTACGCCGTCTTCGGGGCACCGGTCGCCCACGAGGACGACGCCGCGCGGGCGTGCTGGAGCGCGCTCGAGCTGCTGCGCCTCGAGGACGACACGGCGGCGTCCGGACTGAGCGTCGGCGTCGGCGCCGGGCGCCTGCGCAGCGGCACCTACGGCAGCGCGGAGCGCCGGACCTTCTGCTGCCTGGGCGACGCGGTCAACCTGGCCGCCCGCCTGATGGTCGCGGCCCCGCCCGGCTCGGCGTGGGTGTCGGACAAGGTCCGCCGCCGCGCGGGAGGCGACTTCGTCTGGCAGGAGCTGCCGCCGCTGCAGGTCAAGGGCAAGTCCCGGCCGGTGCCGGTCGCCGCGCTGGTCGAGCGGCGCTTGCACGCGGTGTCGCCGGCCGGCCGGCACGCCGGGCCGATGCTCGGCCGGGACGCCGAGCTGCGCCTGCTCGTGGGCGCCGCCGGTCGCGCCGCCGCAGGCGAGGGACAGGTCATCCGCCTGACGGCCGAGGCAGGGCTCGGCAAGAGCCGGCTGCTGGCCGGCCTGGACGCCGAGCTGGCCCGTCGTGGGGTCGTCCTGCACGAGGGCGTGGCACCGGCCTTCGGGGCGCGGGGCAGCTACGGCGGATGGCAGGCGATCGTGCGCGCGGTGCTGGGCGTGGTGCCGGGGGCCGAGCCGGCCGCGGTCGCGGCACACCTCACGCAGGTCCTGCAGACCACGGCGCCGGCCCTGGTCCCCCGCCTGCCGCTGCTCGGCGCACTGCTCGGCGTGGAGCTGCCGGACACGCCGCTGACGGCGACCTTCAGCCCCGAGCTGCGCAAGACGTCGCTGGAGTCCCTGGTCCTGCAGTACCTCGAGGCGCGTCGGGGTGACGGACTGCTGGTGCTCGCGCTGGACGACGCGCAGTGGCTCGACGCGCTGTCGCTGGACCTGCTGCAGGCCGTCGGACGAGCCGCGCCGCGGCTGCCGCTGCTGCTGCTCGTGAGCAGCCGGCCGACCGACGGGGAGGACGGCCTCGCGGGCCTGGCGGTGCGCGAGATCGGGCTCCGGGAGCTCGACGCCCCGACCGCCCTCGCGCTGCTGCGGGTGCAGGTCGAGCAGCTGACCGGGCACAGCCCCGACGAGGTGCGACCCGCGGTCCTCGACCGGATCGTGGAGCGGGCGCAGGGCAACCCCTTCCACCTCGAGGAGCTGCTCGGGCACCTGGTCGACCGTGGCATCGACCTGCGGACGGCCACGACCGACGCACTGGACCTGCCCAGCAGCCTGCAGCGGCTGGTCCTGACCCGCATCGACGACCTCGCCGAGCAACCGCGACGCACGCTGAAGGTGGCCAGCGTCGCCGGGCGCCGCTTCGCCTCCGACCTGCTCTCCGGCGCCTACCCCGACCTGGGCGACGACGACGCGGTGCAGGGCCACCTCGCGGACCTCTCACGCGGCGCCCTCGTGCTGCCGGAGCCGGAGCCGCGCAGCTACGTCTTCCGCCACGCGATGACCGAGGAGGTCGCGTACGCCAGCCTGCCGTTCGCCACCCGCTCGGTCCTGCACGACCGCTTCGGCATCTGGCTCGAGAGCAGCGCGCCCGACCCGTCGCTCGACCTGCTGGCACACCACTTCGGCCGCGGCACCGACGTCGGGCGCAAGCGCGACTACCTCCTGCGGGCGGGCAGGGCGGCGCAGGGCCGCTACGCCAACGAGGCCGCCGTCGACTACTTCTCGCGGGTGCTCGACGTGGTCGCCGACGACGAGCGCGGCGAGGTGCTCCGGCACCTCGGTGCGGTGCTGGAGCTGCGCGGCGCGTGGGCGCGGGCCGAGCAGACCTACGGCGAGGCGCTCGAGCTGGCCCGGCGACGCGGCGACCCGGTCGCCGGCGTGCTCACCGACCTCGCCGAGGTGGCCCGCAAGCAGGGCCACTTCGACCAGGCGGCCGACCGGCTGCGGCAGGCCCGCGCCGCCGACCCGGACGACACGGCGCTGGGCCGCGTGCTGCACCTGGAGGGCACCGTCGCCTCGCAGCAGGGCCGCTACGACGAGGCGCGGCAGGCGTACGGGCGGAGCCTGGCCGTCCGGGAGCGGCTGGGCGACCGCGCGAGCGTCGGATCGCTGCTGAGCAACCTCGCGGTGGTGGCGGAGCAGGAGGGCGACCTCGAGGAGGCCCTGAGGCTCGGGCACTCGGCCCTCGCCGTGCGCGAGGAGGTCGGCGAGCCCTGGGCCGTGTGCATCTCGCGCAACAACCTCGGGATGGTCGCCCTGCTGCGCAAGGACTTCCCGCTCGCCGACGAGCACGTCCGCGAGTCGATGCGCCTCGCGGAGCAGGTCGGCGACCTGTGGATGGTCGCCGTCGGCGAGCACAACCTCGGCATCGCGCTGCGGGGCCTCGACGAGCCGGGTCCGGCCGGGATGCACTTCGCCCGAGCGCTGCGGACCTACGTCGAGCACGACGACGACTGGTCGCTGACCCTGCTCGTCGAGGACGTGGTGCTGCTCGCGCTGGACACCGGGAGGTCGACCGCCGCCCTGCAGCTGCTGGGCGCCGCGGACACCCTGCGCGGCACGCTCGCGGCGCCGCGGCCACCGGCGCTGGCCACCACCCTGTCGGAGGCGCTGGGCACCCGGCTCTCGTCCCCCGACGGCGAGCTCTTCGTCGCGGAGGGCGCCTCGCTGGGGCGGCGCGAGGTGGTCCAGCTGGTGGCCGACGTCTGCGGGCGCCCTCCTCCAGCGCCGGCCCCCCTGTCACCGGTGTGACTGCCCGGCCGCCGCGGCGGCCGTAGAACGGCACGACCGAAGCTCCGCAGCGGCACGAGGGTGCCGCCCTACTGACTGGTCCTCCATGCGTACTCGACTCCTGGGCGCCGTCGCCCTCGCCGTCCTGCTCCTGTCCGGCGGCCTGCCGACGGTCCTCGCTCCTTC
>Ga0210040_10002265_pt1 | contig 27414 bp, 17 predicted proteins | sample CryGeyCG12114_NA_FD_185462 | JGI IMG/M metagenome (GOLD analysis project Ga0210040, IMG submission 185462) | Groundwater microbial communities from aquifer - Crystal Geyser CG19_WC_8/21/14_NA (SPAdes) (version 2) | ecosystem: Environmental > Aquatic > Deep subsurface > Groundwater | place: USA... | reverse complement strand
TTTACTGTTCCATAATTCTGTTTATCACATTCTAAAAACTTGCCATACGTCAAAAAATTTGTGGATCATTGACAATTTTGCAGGTTTTAAGTTTTGCTCGTTAAGAGTGAGTCTGGCTAAAAGCCAGTGGGCCCGGCTAGTAGATTTTAATGACCATGAAGTGGAATGCAGAAATGCCGTTTAAACTACGCATTGCATGGCCATGCAAGCTCTCTAACTTCAGTATAATACCATGCTTGAAAAAAGAGTCTTTACATTACATTTGACACGTTTGACACGCGTGTCGACACGAATTTTTCGTGTCGTGTCAAGGTTTGACACGTGTCAATCGTTTCGTGTCACCAGTTGACACGGGTCAAACGTTTCGTGTCACCCTTTGACACGTTTCAAAAAATTAACTGACACGAACCTGACACGAAACGAAACGAACCGTTTTGAAACGTTTCAACCTGACACGTGCCATTCCCTATGCTTGCAGCACATATAATAATGCTAAATTGCTTTATTAAAATAAAGATTGAAACTTTAGACGGACTGATTGATGGTATAGAAACCTTGATACTAGATAGTTGTTCCCAACTTTCCAATTCAAATTCAACAACGAAAGGTTTACATTCCTCTAAAAAGAACAAAACGTGAATCACGAGTTTTGTTTACACTCTCACGTTTGATGTCTATGATTAAATGACTTCATAGAGTCAAATTTGTCAGTTTTAACAAGTATATATTTACAGAATAATAAATAAATAATGTTACGCCACTTTTTCTTTCCATAGACAAAATTTCTAGAACGATCAACAAATCATCAACAAATGTTGATCAGAATGAAATAATTTGATTGCATTCTCTAACGGACTGCATTTATTATGAGACAGTTTGACGAAATAAAAAAATTTATCAACGTGTGTAAAGATCATTCTTCATCCACTGTGTTTCCACAATTAATTGAGATGACAAAATTCAGCATCCACCGTTTACTACGCTTCAACAGCACCATACAATGCATGCATGAAAAACGTATTGCCCAATCATCAATTAGTCTTGATTTAAACTGTACGGCATAGGAGAGCACGTTTTGCAATCATTAAATAGTCAAAGATAATATTGTTGCTGCACTATTATAAATGTGGTACTTTGCAAAGGAATAAACAAGTTAATCAGTCAAGTTCCATTCATGGACAATTTGAATGAACTACATATAATTTTTTACAGTTTAAATTTAGTGATCCTGCTAGTTTCAACAAGCCAATGTGAGACTGTCTACTAAATAACGACGCAGATTCATGAAGCAAAAACATGCAACCAAGTTTTGTGCCAAAAAAAAAGAATGGCTCTTTTGTTTCTTCGGTTTCAAATCTTGTGTGTGGCCTCAAACATCAAGCAAGCATGGACACAAATAAGACCTCACTAGTTATGATGCTACACAAACTTCACAATTTTGATCTAAATCTCTGTCTACGGCTACAGAAAAAGATCTAATTACTCCCACAGCTACATAACGTATGGAGTAGTTAACAGCATCAGTAGTCAACAATCAACTACGAATCTGAATAAATCATGTGATTTTATATGGTGTTATTACGAATTATTACATTCATTCTCAAAATCTTCTCATTCAGTATTTTGCTAGAGACACGCATGGAGTAAAATGTATAGCACAATAGGTCAGACAATAGTAAAAATTACCGAGGCAATGCAAAAGCTGCAAACGTAGTATTTAATAATAGAATAAAAGCGAGCGAGATCAAATATCTTCCACAAGACAGTATCAAAGGTCACCATACCACTATTATCATCATGTGGAATGACTACTATAAACCATACGGGAGTCAGCAAGTACAGTATCCAGAGATCACACATTATATAGATGCCTATTAAATCAAAACACTTATCCTCAAATAGTAATGTGGTTCACTGGAATCAAATGAATTATTACATGAAGTTACGAGTTTTTAGCAATCACATAGTCCTAACAAAAGATTAGTAATCTACTACGTGAAAGTAATGTGAGCTGCGGTGGCATTACCAAATCACCATTCAACTCAAACGAAACCTTGAGATCATTTGTAAATCTAATGAATGGGACAATTTTGTGCTCAGACCTTGCTCGCTCCATATAAGAAAAGATTTCTGCAATAATAGAACAAATATAGATCCTGACTCCATTCGCGTCATTGTTCTCTTATTACCTGAAGACTGTGAATGCTGAACAACCTTATAAGTGTTAGACATGAAGTGAAAAGTGTAATAAATTGGAAATGGGAGCTATAATGGCAAATAAATTTCGTCTTGAAATAGAAATGAAATATCCCTCCCTTCAATAATATTACAGTCATTCCAAGGTTGCAAAAACAAATCTCAATACCGTCATTTCCCTCATTAAATTAACACACAGGATTCAGAAACTAAAAGAACTTTAGAGACACAATGCGAACGTTCATCTTTCCGAGCCGTTGGCTTAGTTTGTGAAGTTTAGCATGAAATAAATAAATAACAGTAGACAAGCACGCATTCACATGCACAACGATACGGAAGTTTGTAATGACAATACCACAACCTACAACAAAGATCTTCTTTTTGTGCCAGAAAACAGAATCACTTTTACGTATTGTCAGTCAGTGCCAATTAGTCTTCACGGAATTAAAACCATTTTGCAGGCTTTGTTAAATTTGTTGGACTCGTAACATCTGATCCGAAAAGTTTGAGAAAAAACCACATGAAATAAAGGTTTCACAAGAATACATGATGCAGGGAAATAGTCATGAGTTACTACCGCAACGAATACATTAGTGCTCTTTGTTTCCCACACAGATGAATTAAACATGTACAGAGATCATATTTCTACAATATCCTCTCCTTCAACCTGATTCTTTTTCACCTATTTTCAATCCCTTCTTCTATTCTACAGTATACTACATAATGATGGCTATTGAACTAACAGTATTTACATTTTAGCGTTCAAAAACACAATAGTAAAACTAAAATGATCCATATTTTTTTCTTACTCTCCCCAAACTACTGACTGTGAGTTGTTCAACAGTATTTTTTTGCCATTTATTGATTACTACGAGTCAATTCATGGCCTTCATAAAAATAAGCTGTGAAATTCAAGAGTATGTGTGCCCCAACAGGAGCAAAGTAGCGCATTTTTTGCGCGTCAAAAACGGTTAATAATCCATTTTATTGCATAACATTTTGAACCCATAAATACAGCTAGTGCAGTAGAAATGTGAAGAAAGTAGGGCCATATAGGTTGCCACGAAATGAACCTTTGTATAGCTATGCATGACTCCATAGAGTGATAGACGAGTTGCTGAAACGAATAGAGAGTTCATCTTAAAGCAGCAGGAGTTCAAGAAAATCGTGCTGACTAAGAAGAAAAAAGGAAAATCCCTGATTGTAGCAGAAAAAGGAATATACGGGTTAATTTAGTTTGACAATTTCAACGGGTGAGCACATCAACAACACCAACTAGTCAACACCATGCAGTAGGAGTAAATTCTAACAGTAGCAGCAATTTCCTACTTTTCACTTATTCTTCAAACGTGAGGGCAGTTGAGAGGTGCATTAAAAATGTGCGCTCAGGACTAATTGGTGTAAAGAGTTTACAGAGAAAAACCAAGTGGATGAAATAAAATCTTTGTTAGTCAGACAGTCAGAATGAATATCAACGAAAAACCATAAACTGATCCCGGAAGGAGACAGGTCGGGAGTCACATGTGATGACGCCTTTACTTTTGTTTTAGTCTTTGACATGAACTTATCTAATTCACTATTTCCCAAATTACTAACTTACAGTAGCTCATGGGCTTCCTCAATTCAAGAAAATAATGGTGCATTCATCAGTATACTTTATCACGATAAGCGTGTTGGCTGTATTGCTACACAAGTGATGGACACCGTGATTCTCATCCACATGCCAAAACAATATATCACTCAAAGGTAGAAATATCGTACTAAAGAAATATGAACTCCAATACATGATACGAGCAGTCACACTAATGTATAAAGTAGCAAAGTTGATAGTAACATGTGTGGAAGAGCTATGAAGTATTATGTCATACACCACACAGGAAGCATATAACCTATGAATGCGTCCATAGCAATTACATCCACCTGAAGGTAATGCGAGGAAAGAAACTTCAACAATCACAACGATTTCTAAATAATGGTTCGTTATAAATGGGGTTTCATATTAACCGACAACGATTTCCCAGCCACAGTATTCTAAACAGAAATATTACTTGCGCAAATAATAAAACCAAGCATCCGGTGAAAAGTATACAGGATATGTGCCTATGTGGTTACTGTATCGAAACCAATACGGAGAGCATCAATGTAAAGTAGCTACTGAAATATGCAACTAGAGCTAATGTATCACCGCATAAGGGAGCTCAAAATCAGATAACTGTTATAATACTCACTAGTCACTAAAAACGTTGAATGTACAATGAATTACTTATTGCGATTTGCGACGAGGACTCCATGCGCAAAACTATGAAACCTACAGTAGTTAGGAGTACAGGAATGAGTACGTGGTACAGTTTCATATTTATACATTAAATAGCTTCTAATATTTTCCTGCCTGGGACATCAACTATATATTATTCAAAGGGTGATGAGGATGACATCAAATAAAGGTAGCAAAGGTATACTATGCACAATAGTTAGCAATAAAAGAGAGAAACATTGCATTTAGAACGGATGTGCTACTAGTGGAAAATCAAAGGCAATTTACCGTATTTAGTTAGTGAGTACGTTACGGACAAGAGGTTGTATAAAATATCAAAATTTCATACACCATTTGCCTTGCATATCTAGTATTGAAAGAAAAAAGTAGGTTTACAATAAGTGCCATGCCATGTTCTTGCATTCAATTTTGGGTGAATGAATGATATGCGTTCTTTCACACAACCCTATCCCTAGGTTCTTTGAACCTTGTTAAATTTAGTAAATGCACTGTGAAGGCTTAAGAGTTTAAAAATATTTATTGTACAAACATCGCTGTTTTAAAGATTTAAATTTATTAGATTTAGATTCTGTAGCTTAATATTGAAAGCATGGAAGCGTAAAATTCTACTGATATGTGAAACGGCCACATCAAGTGTCAATCTAAATAAATACGGGACCGTCATTTTATTTGTAGCAAGGTAGTAAATAACTATTTTTTTCATGCATCATTCCTTTAATGTTCCGATGGCTCAGACAAGCCATGCATGAGTAACATGGTGTCACCTTTTACTCGCTAATAGTACATACCAAAACACGACCAAAAGGATTTCCACAGCATTTTCGTCATAATCATTGTTTTCGTTCACTGAGTGTTACGGTTATATGACAGTGTATTTCTCAATTCGCCTAAAGTTATTAACTTGTGGGTAAAAGCATCAAGCCTCGTAAAGCTTGATGTACAGGATGATGGGATGACAATGTAATGTGCACAGATCATGCTTATATCCTTGAGGATTGAGTTTAGCTTGTGTCTGCGATAAACTTTTTTAAAGTTCATATCGTGACCGCACAATTTTTATGTGTAGACAGCGCAAGCACTATTCCTCACTCACATTAATTAGTAACACAACTGAAGCCACATTGAGAACAACGGACGACGCAATAGTTACAATCTGAGACGTAATATTTAGATCACTTTATACGTGAAGAGACAAAAAAAATATTTGTTGGGCTTCCGAAGAAATATTTATTCAGATGAATGATGAATTTAAAGCTAGAACAAAACATGTGAGGACTCTCTTCAGGATCATATTACTTTAGCAAACTAAGCTGTATGGCAAATTACATGCTTTCAAACTGTACCAAACCCAACTGCAAAGCGAATGCTTATAGGGGTAGAATCTATAAAATATGTAATTATGAATGCAGCATGTTGTAATTTTACACCACAAACAACCAAAAATTTAATACAGCAAGCAAAGGAAGCAAAAAACTGAGATTCTACTAGAAATCTTACCATACTAGGTTGATGACAAACATTCTGTGCAACTCAAAATACTTCATTGAAAAAATACAGGCTGCTGACACAAGTCACACAGTAGCATGTACCAATAGATTGTAATCACTATTAATGTTTAATACTGTAATTGATGACAACAAAACTTGTCCGACTCCAATTTCACAAAAACTTGAGTGCCAAACGAATAGGTAATAACGATAAAAAAGGACGCATGTATAAATCCTCTCTCAGTCAGTAGGTTACTAGTCTTTGCAGGGAATAATCTGATTCACGGCCAACAAGTCGCTAATCAAGTCCGCCCGTCCACAACGGCAGACCAACACAATGAATGGACTCACAGTTCAGTAGTAGCACACAAGACACCCATGCACATATCTATTCATCTAGTAGCTAATATGTACGAGAAAAAGACCGTTACACCTGTGGGCTCCACTACAGTTCTTTGAGCTCCATCAAAGCAATTTCAATGGATTTATGTTATAGTTTTCCACAATCCGGTTTCCATAAAGCTCTCACGAACAAACAATAACTAATTTCCTTTAATGAGAGACTCAAATCGTCACACAGTACATGCATGCGAGTCTGTTAGAATTCCCTCAATTTCGCAATAATAATGTCCTCAGCACATGGTATCAATTGTAGCCAAACCATAAAAAAAGAAAACTGAAACAGAACATTGCACTCGGGTTGATGTCTATTTTCAATGAAAATATCAATAAACCATCGTAAAAACATGCAGCCTTATGACCCTATACTGTCAAAGTCATTCTCGAGCAGTATGTTCAAACACACTGTTTTAACGAAACGTTGGGTCTGTTTTCCTCCACACTGTGTATTTCAATGAACCTCGGAGCACAACTGATGGGAGAGAAGACTGGTATGAAGAAAACCGGGTGTTTGCACTCTTTGTAAATTATACGTTAGTGCAAAAGAAATGGAAACCAGAATAACACACGTACAGTAGGTGAGGGAAGATCCGGCATTAATGATGAGACGATCCTCAGCATGAGTGGTAGTAGTAGCAATGGATTTTGGCAAAATTCAAGCACGGAGCAGCAAACACTGCAGTTAACTGTTGCTGTGGTTTGGTGGCAACTTTAGCTAGTACAATAATGATTATATGTGTACCAATAACGATCCCACCCTCACAATCTTCTGAACACATAAGCGTACAACGATACCTCAATAAAACTCGCCAATCTTATGAGAAATATGCACCATATGTGTAGTATGCCAGAGTGAAGTACCACAAAACGAGTAACGCAAATCATATGAAAGAATAGCACCACGCTATTCATTCAACTCGTTCTTCTCTTCAATTCGCACTAAAAAAACGTTGAGACACGTTAGAGGCAGGCAAAAGGTAGATGAGATACCAGTAGTACTACACAGAATGTGGACGCCTATTCTATAACTTAAGCACAGCATACATACATTCAAAAAAGTACATGTTACTAGTTTTCAACAAGGAAAGGAGGCAAAGTCAGCAGAACTTGGCTTTTGTACCATTGAATATTTCTAAATAAGATGTTAACAATACCAAAAACAACTGTTGGAATATGAATCCTCGTAGTAACTAATGCTGTAGTAATAATCAATACCTCTGTGCATTGCATATGGGACCATGCAAAAGTCAGTTGGCAATGCAATGCGAATTCAGTCAGTATAGCAGTTGCATGCTAGGGTGATTGCTGTGTATGGCAAGTCACTGAGCTGTCTCTCTCTGGCGCTTAAGAGCATCTCCATCACACCACATCCCATGGCAAGATAAAGGAAGTGTCGAATTAAAACAAATTTTATGGGACCAACGGCATAAAAAATCCTTCGAATTGCTCTCAAAGGCGTAAAAATAGTTGAAAACAAAAAGATCAAACAATACTAAACTATAAAATCACACTCTAGCTAAGGACAAAAAAAAACACTCATTTTGTATCATGTGTGGATTATGATGGTAGTTAAATTTTTTGTATTCAGTCTATGAAGAAGGGTCAAATAGGAAATTGGAACAAAAAGAGGTAAGATGGTATCAACCGATGAAAAAAAAGGACCAAGAATAGCTGATACATTTTTCTTTCAAACTTTTTTCTAACAGCTTTAACTGTCTTTATTTTTGGCATCCACTCGCTTATTTGCTTTTGCGTGGAAGAAAAAGACATGCATACGTAAGTATGATATTTATTAAGATCCAACGTTTGCGATATTCCGACCAACAGGACAGGACAGGTCATGGGTGTTCACAACGCAAACGCAAATGCAGAAAACTTGGATATTATTTAAAAATTTTGCAGATGTGTAGATTTGACAGCATTTCTTCAGAGCGTGAACATATTCAAGGCGGAATACTCACAGAATACAAAATACTCACTAAAGTCTTTCACAAATGTACAAAAAAAATGACAAATATTCATCCTGCACGCAGAAAATATATAACAATACTGAACACAGCTTTTAAACATGCCATATGAGATTTATTGAAATATGAACATAGAAGTTGGATACTCAAACAACACAAACTCAATGCAAAGTAACAGACTGGTAAATCCAATTATGCAGCTAGTAAAATGGGCGTTGAAAGATTTGGATTTGATTTAGCCGCAGTGTTCAATTTATTAGCTACCAAAGTAAAACATTATGCTAAGTTTATTATCATCTTAATAATTTAATGGTTAAAATGGGAAAAACAAAATCTGGACAGAATTTTCTGCTCCAGCAACTAAGCTTAAGAAAGATAGATGTGCCTTATGCATAAAGTTCCATAAAGAATAAAGGAAATATTTGCATCTCCATCCATTCATTCAATTTCAGGTGAAAGCATATAAAAAAAACTATAATTCTGGAAAACAATTTACATGTCAGGTAGGGTTGAAAGACAAAAAGCGATTTTGGTGTCGTGTTATGCACACATTACGCATTCACAGCAGTCAAAGGTACACAAGTGATATCAAGAATACAAACCTATGCAACACACCAACAACTTTTTCTGTCATACTGTGGAAACGTAAAGATTACTAACACGCAAAATAGTGATTGGGCACTGCAAAAGCCGATCTTAAGCATGAAACCAGCTGAACCAAAGCAAGAGCTTTATTTGAACGCTCCTAAGATTGCAGCAATAAAAAAGCTTGGATGAAATGAAAGTTAATTTGGTTTTTTTCTAGCCTCGCTTTTGAGACTCCTAGTCTTACTCTTTTTACAATCATGAGATACTAATAAAAATAAAAGAATCAAGTATCCCGAAAGTTTACAATGCTTAGTGAAATTTCTAACATAAGTCACTATTTGATATCCATACTTGGCATGCCGACACAAAATAACAAGCGAGCCTTTCAAAAGGAGCAAATAAAAAGATGAGTAAAAGTTTCTGACAACCATCGATCCATAGTATATAGTAAGTGTGCTCGGTCAAAATTCATTCCGCAAGTACAGAATAAAACGGTGAAACATCGATCATACCTTACGATGGTATCGTGACTGACTAGGTTATTTCTTGTTTTGTAGGTAAGCAGTCTACTCAGAACAATGTAGAAACATATAAGACATCCAATTCCACTGAACAAGACAAAGCCTAGGATTCAGGATCTTAATACAAATATATTACGTGTTTGAGGAAAGTAGTAAAAAGAAAGTTCGTGAGCCTAGATTGTGTATGGGAAGTTGGCAAAGCTTCTCTGCACACAGCGAAAGCCAGTGCATGAATTTAAGACAAACTAACGAAAGTTGCATTTGAGGTTCAGCAGAAAAGACAACTGGTTAAGTCTCAACTAAAGCTGCACTGCAGTAGTCGGCTTAGCTGAACTACATTTAATAATATAAAGCATTAATTTGGTTTATGTCAGTCTAATGAACGGGGTTGCTTGAGTACTTGAGTTCGGTTTATGAACATGCTTTGGCTGGTAAGCGATAAAAATTGAAATGCACCATAGAATTGAGAATTTTCTCGTTAGTCAGGTTACACAAGGTAGTTCAACTCTCAAGGGTATTTTACGTAAGAGACTCAAGGATGGATATGGATAGCTCTTACCATGAATCTAATCATAACATAATCGACGGAAGGCCAAATAGTGCGAGGCAGAAAGTCAGCCAATCAGTCACGAAGTGATCCTATGGCATGGAAGCTAGCATTGAAATGCATGAATTAGAATTTTTTCTCCAATCTATTAAATCCTAAGTTTTTTTAATGGGCTTTTCCATTTTCGATGAAATTTTTTACGGTGCTTAACCGTTTAAATTGACTTTATTTGGATGTTATTTATTAAGTCATGCGACTTAGACGGCCGACTATAACCTTAATTATCCGTCTAGGAAGGAAGTTTGCACAAGAGCGTTTTTAAAAACTATGAAGTTTCAAAGTGTGAAATTAGGAAGAATCATTTTTTCTACATTTTCTATCGATTGCTAAGGTTTTTATCGGATTACTGAGAAAATTTTTCACGGGGTTAAACGGTTTAATTGACTTTGTAGCTCTGACTGACTGACCGGCTGACTTAAGTCTGATTCATTAAGTCCATGTGACTTAAGAAGCCTACTTGTACATTTCTAATCGTGAAGATACTATTGGGTGGTTGGTTTTCAAATACGGCGAGCTTGAAAATTATGAAGCCAGACACCATAGAAACTTTCAGCTGTGTAATCTATTTGCCATTAATGGTAGTCAGTCACCAACGTAAAATCCAATATTTAATAGTACATGCTAATCTCAAGGATTAATTATTCCTGCTTCTTAGGCCTAACGCTAGCGTGAGTGGTACGCTGGCAAAACCAAATACAGGCCTTCGTACGGGATTCCAATTCAGCATAAATGTTTGCTTTCGTGGTAAACCCTAACGGAATATCGATCAATATAAAGAAGTTACATAAGACTGCTGAGCCAGTGCTGACCAACCAATAAGAAATATGAGAGAATCATTGACATAGGATCGTTCTAACTTGCAGTATACATTGGAAAGAACAGACCGCATGTTTTTTTCCATATTCTCTGCCCTGACAACTGATAAGGGTTGAAGGTTTAGTAAAATAAACAGTATGCCAATGTCATTTTCATTACAACCAATGTGTACATATGTTGTGCCCACACTCAATACTATATCAGTCTATTTTTATGATCTTCACAAAGTAAATAAAATGATCTAGAAACTTGAATTGACTTGCCTTGACAACTTGACTTATCAGTACGAAATTTTTGCCAGTAAGGTTTGTAGCTTTTAGAAATTTCTTTACAAAGCAACTGGGACTTCACTTAACAGTAAAGCTATGATTTAAAAGCCCGTAGTGTCAAGACCCGTACATAAAACATTAGATAGATACCAGCACAATCTGGAATTACAATGGATAATCTGAAGATAAACCAGAAAATTTGGGACACTAGCAAGATGAGCATGAAAAGCCATCCTAAAACGAGTTTGCTTCATAACTGCGACAAAATAATCACTGCTGCTTTTTTTCAATACTTGCAATTTCTTCCGTTGACGATTCGGCAGATTAATCCAAAATATTCCACCACTCCTTTTTCACGAATTTAATTTAAAGAAATATACGGCAAAAATCCTTACTTACTCCACCTGTCATACTATACTGGCCAAAGAGCAAGCCTGCGTATGCGGAATTGCGTAAAAAATTATTACAAACCCCATAAACCAGTCCACGGTGTCACGGAGGTATTCTGGTAGTCTATCCAGCTTGCTAGATTTCCGTTTCAGCTCCACAAAATCACAACGTAAACAAATCACAGTTGAAGCCAGCTTGAGGAGGTGAAGCTGCGCCTACTGCTGCCACTTTGTCAAGAATCCACATAAACAGGGTGATAATCCAATCCAGTAACTCAATAATTGTTTGATGATGCTCTCTTAAGCGAGTACAACAATCAGCTGCAAGAAATTCAGAGCTACATTAATGGTCACTCACTCACAGAGAGCACGGATATGGAAGGATACGGAAGGTAGTTTCACATCCCACAAAAACTTTTGGAAACTATAGTCCATTTCAATGAAAAAAAGAAGGTTATTTGGCTTTTTTTGTTATTGTTTTCACAACATTTCACAGACAATTTGTATAAATCCACCATTTATCGGGGATAGCCGAATAACATGGGGCAACTTTTTTTTACTTTTAAATGAACAGTACATCCTTCCTCACTATTGTAATCTCGAACAGAACAATTTAATATTTTAACTATTAAAGCTGTAAATACTTAATGTATACTACAAATTGACAAAATTATTAAAAAAGACAAAACTGAGATAAAAATATTCTTTCCTTCCCTTACAAATGAAGCGAAACTACAAGCTTGGATTCACGGCACGTAATGAGGATGAGGAAACAAAAATTTCATTTTCCTCAGTATCAATCCGTGGAAAAAATTCTTAAGATCCGCTTTTAAATATTTTAAACCTTGTATTAATGTTATTGTTGAGTTTCCCGAGATCCAAACGAATACTCAATCAACGTTGTTGCTGGGAACTGACAAAAACAGAAGTTGTCGTTCTGTTTGTTTGGCCTTGAAGTTGAGTTATTTGAGAAAAATATAATTGTTATCTCCAATCGTTAATTTTATCTCTGCAGGCAGGTTGATTGAGTGTCGGCTGGGATAGATTAGTAATTGGCCAAGTAAATTGTCAGTGAAGAACACTAAATGATCAATTCCAGACAAAACTGGTACATCTTGAAATGAGCGGACAGGGCAGGCGTCAATGTGATCGTAATCGTAACCAAGAGGAAGGGAGGATGTAACAAACAATTTTTCAATAGTTAATCCAATCTGAAAAAAATAATTCATGCAAATGAGTAATCAACCCAAATTAGTTGACTAATTGAAACAACTACAAACATTATACGATCAAATTAAGAATGCAGCCTTTCTTGTAAGCAAGTTTATTCTGTCATAAAATCTCTAATTTTGCGTCCATAAAACATTAGCTTTTCTAACATTTCACACTAAAAAAACTGGGCACGTTTACCTGAACAAAACTATAACAAGGTAAATAGAGCAACTGTTTTCATGAATTCAAATCAATCAAAACTTCTTAGTTTATCTTTAATTTGCACAAATACTAAAATGTAAACTATGAAATCTCAACATCTAAAATGAACCAAATATAAAAGTATTGATAATTCTACAAAAATACTTAACAAGTATTACAGGGTACCAGGGACGTTTAAATCACACACAAAACCATTGGCTTGAACTTTATATTCATTATCACTTTGTGTTCACACAAACTAACAGAGAATTTAAATGGTTTCCTCTGTTTTCAAAAAACACATATTCCTCACATCTAACACAAAGGGCAGATCTATACAGATTGATAGATTTAATGATAAACACACAAAATGATCAACACAACCACCAAAAGAGTTCTTGTATATTAATCACCTACTGTGTTCTTGCTCAGCCCAGTATACTGGCTCCGTGCTCAGGTCTACAAGATGAGAAGAATGAATTTTCAAACTTATGCTGGGTCCTTCTCAATGAGGATACTCACATGCTCATTCCTTTCTTTCTACTTATTTTGAACTGTACTGCTACTAAATACAATTTCTATTTCGTCGTCCCTTTCTCCTCGCCCCAAATGTTGTACGTGTATTTGGACTTGTATTACGTAACGTATGCTATGTTTTCTTTACACGGGATTCCCTTTGTGCAGGTCTTTCTAACGGTAGAAATAATTTCCTTCCTTACCCCATTTTTACTCTGTTTGAACTTTCTTCCTGGCCGTGCGAGTTGAAATTTACAATGTTTTTAAACCAAGTAATGTATAGTCAAGGGAACTATTTACTCAGGATTTAAGTGATAATTCCTGCTGTAGCACTCAATACTTTTTCCAATGAGTCAAAATATTGTAGGATTTTTTTCCTTAATGCGTACACATCTTTGCTAAGTTTATAGGATTCATGGGAAGAGCATGAAATGAACCCATTGGTACTGTATAATTGTGTTTTGGCATGTCTATGTCATGTGAAGAGGTAAAGCATCGAGTTGTAGCATAAAATATTAGCGATAGTTGCATGGTCTATCGCCATAGCATTGTATATAATATACTAAAGTTGGTAGCACCCATATCTAGACGGTAGCTGCTTTCTTCAATTGACTATGCGGATTCGGGACCTTGAGAGATTTCATACGTAGTGAAGCCTCGGGTTCAAGATACATGCATACGATTCTACGACTTACAATGCAGACAAGTTTACTGCGCTTCTCTGAAGCGACAAGTCGCACGGTCTGAACTTCATCTACAAGCCGTATAATTTCTGCATAAAACGTTGTTTTTTTCGCGTAAATTAAGATGCAATATACAAGCAGAGAAACAGTTACTCCAATTGGTAGGTTTCAAAATATATAATGCATCTATTTCTACGATAGGTTTCAGAGATGCTGTAGAAAGTACTTAGTACTATGACTTTAGGCAAAAAGCATCTTTTTGTTCCCAAACTAGGTAGCTTATTGATGACCTCATTGCTCGGCGTAATGCGAATTAGGAATATTAAATGGCAATAATTGCATCCGATTCGAGGACAGGATTGGGACATTCTGGCTGCATTAACCTTCAGTAATGCATGTGTGCGTTTGAAAGTGAAAGATAGTCATTTTCTTTTCTAGCATTATGCATACATTTTCAACAAGTGTAGATGCAGTTTCAGTGGCACAAATTTCAGCCACAGCCAAAATTGCCTGTACAATATAAATTAAAACAATTATGCTTATTAATATTGATTCATTAATGGTACCATATTAGCATTATCTGCGTGCATTTAGTAATCAATTTATGCTAACACTGGAAAAAGTCTATCACTAAGGTCGGAAATAAATGAGTGTTACTAACCATGCATAACGAACGTTCGCACTAGACAGGTCCACAGGGTTTCGGACGTTGTATTCTGCTGGATTGCATCGCAATGTCAATCATTTATTGTTTTAATTAAAGATATTCTTCTCTTCACCTAAATATGCTTATAATGACTTAGTGCGGAAGTTTGGTGTAGTGATCATGGGAAGCATCAGTAATAATATGATGATGTCATCATTATCAGGATTCTTGTTGCACAAAAATAAACTGGATAATAATAAAAGCAAGTCTTCATTGAAGGGCCAATATAAACACCACTTTATTCATTCAAATGCATTCATGAGCATGAAGCCATCATCACTAAACATTTGTAGTCAATTGTGAATACCTACTCGTACTCAATTATATTATTGCCTTACAATTCTAGAATGAAATGCTACGGCACATGTGAAAACTTCAGTGGAGGTCATCGAAAAGAATTATTTTGGCTATCAATCCGGAGAAGTACATTATTTCCCAACATTTTAGGTAAAAAAGAGCCATGTAATTCAAATGGCCAGCTAATCTACTGCGGATCTTACATTAAACATTCAATGATATCGAGATCACCACTTCAGATTTTCAGAAACCACGTACTCAAACACGCAACATCATTCAAAACCAAGGAGAAAAAAAGCCCTAATTCAAAACATATTCAATGACTCAAGTCATCAGATATTCCAGTTACATTACGTAGATGCGATTTTCTTCCCATGGACTAAAATTCGAAACTCATTCCGTCTTTTAGATGACTAAATGAGCTCAAGGAAGAAACAAGTTCGATAGATTATTTTTCAATTCTTCAGTGAGAACGGTTACCGTTTGTAAAAGATGCCAGGCAGATAGTTAAACTATACATATCAGCTACCTAAAATGTTAAGTACACAAGGACAAGCGACTTAAGTGCAAAACAATGCACGCTGTAATATTGCCGACAAATGTACTAACGAAGGTTAACTAGTTTCATATTTTATGCTTAGAACAACAGGCAGGGCACAATCTAGTTAAATGTAGTACGATTTTAATTAACTAAAACAAGAATGCGTCATGTGAGTAAGAGAGTGAAAAATTATGCCGCAATCCCGCAGTCATTTTTTTTAAAAAAAGAAGATTATTATACTTCAAAACATACGGTACGGTCGTACGGGAGAGGAAGCTAGCCTATTTCGGCTGCCAATTTAATAAATAAACTGATAATAAAACAAACAAGTACGATTGCTAATAACATTGAAAAACATGGAAATGCGAGATACAGTTTGTGCTTCACAACACGAACAGACGAGATTAACTGATTGAAATAGATTATTAACTCAGGAAAAAGGACATTAAGTTCATTAACAATGACGGTTGTGAGATGTTGTAGACCCAAAAAAATTTCGTGGGATTTCTAAAAACCAATGCAAACAAACAAGCTACTACGTTTATTTTTCTACTTCGTCCTCGTCTTCTTCATCCTCTTCCTCTTGTTCCAGGCATTGGAACCACTGATTCACTTGGAACAATGCCTTTCCCTTTCCTGGATACTCATCTCGAATATCTTCTTTCCATTTAAAGAACGCTTCATCTTCAATAATGTCAAGTCCATACAGATTCATAAACCATCGAAGAAGCATAACTAAAAGTAATAGAAAATATTGATTTCAGGGTTCCTTGTGCGTTAAGTTATACTATTGAAGCACAATTTTAAAATGAAAAAATTGTATCGGTAGCATTAAATGATTACCTATCAGGTGTGCACTTTTCAGGTGTGTACTCGTTCAGGTGTGTAAAAAATATGAGTACTCGATCATAAGTGTACACCAAAGCGATCATTTGTGTACCTGGCTATTTTATGAGAAATAACGCAAAAATTTTAAAATTTTTTACACTACATTTAATTAGTCATTTAATCACATCACATAATTAAGTCAGTAGCTATTATTGGACTCTGGATCTCTTAGATCTATTTTCTTCGTTGTTTTCATCTTCATTTTCGTCGCGCTTGTTTTTCCAGCGGTTGCTATCGTTGACCATGTTGTGTGCTACACCTTTCAAAAAATCTAAAATTTCAACACCTCCACTCTGATAATTTTAAACTAAATTTAACAATCGCTTTCCTAAATTTACATATCTATTTCGTCTTAACAGCTGCTTTTCTCCTGCTACAATAAGCTCCATACTACGGTCAACGCTGTCTTGTTCTTTTTGTAGCAGTCTAACAAAGGGAAAAAAGTAGGGTGATTACAGCCGGCACTCCCATGGATTTTACTATTCCATCCTTGGACGAGATTGTTGGTTCTGGGAAGTTCGGTTAAGGTTTGGTGGTAGACGCTCCAAAGATTAGGTGGAAATCGGGCAGTTCTGTTTTTGGTTGCAACCCATGTAGTCAAAAAAGATTCCAAAAAATCTTCAAAAAGAGTCAATAAGTTAGTGGGTATATAGTTTTTCAATTCGGAGTAACCAATGGGATTATGCTCCGCCGGTAGAAAAGCCAGACCGTAGAAACTCCTAAATATAAGAGAAACCTCACTAGAGTTTTCACACGCTTTTGTTATTTCGGAGCTCCTTTGACGCTTTAGAGCTTGGCAGAAATGGAAATGGCAACCGCATATAGATGCTCCAGGAAAAACAGTGTCTGCAGCATTTATTGCAGCAACTTCAAAATCCGTAGTAATCAAATCTGGGGACAGCATCCAATTTTTTGTGTGCTACAAAAAAAACTGTAGTACGACAGAAAGTCTAGAACCGACTGACATAAACTGAAGGAATTTGAACTTGGCATTGCTCACATGTATAAATCACTTAAAAATATGCTAATTATAACTAAAACTTATCTGGTACACAAATGATCGCTTTGGAGTACACTTATGATCGAGTACACATATTTTTTACACACCTGAACGAGTACACACCTGAAAAGTACACACCTGACGGGTCCCCGCATTAAATTGGCATTTTGTAATAAAATGTTTATTTGATTAAGCTGAGTTACGCCAAAAACCCCAAGAATAAAGGCAGTAAGGCATGACAAAACAAACTTTTGAAAATTGCCTTATGTCGACCAAAATTCAGCACATCTTATCGATCGATACAAACATTAGGTACTTTACCTTTTGGGGACCCAAGAGCAAACCATGCAGCCTGCACAGCATAAATTGCGATAAGTTGAAGGTCGGTCCGACCGGCCAAAAATTTGGTTGTTACAGGCCTATACTTAACAAGAAGCTCGCCCTCATTTTTCTGCACAACTTTCTCATTTGAGTGTTCATTGCTTGGGACAGCCTAAAATATCATGTTTCATAATAAACAACATATAACACATGCTATGTTTATGTTATTTACATATTTTACACATTTCCATCCACAACAATACAGATAATTTGCAAAGTAAAGAGATAACTTACGGAAATAATGTGTTTGAATAAAACAGTCATCAACGAACTAACGAATCCAGGAGAAGTATGATATATTGGGTTCACATTCTCATTGATCCATTTCAAAAAGGCGGCTGGGTCATCATCAGACTAGAATAAGTTCAAATTACAATGAATAAAATACCAATATACCACTAGTTAACTTTAAAAGACTTGACATTCACACATTAAAAAACAAACAATCAGAACTTCTTAGAGGATAATAGTCATTTTTTGTCCTAAAATTTAGATAACATCACATGTACTAAATATCGATGAAAAAGGTACTACAAGCAGTAGTAGTACTAGTATTAGTGTAGAAAACAGTTACCTGAAGTTGTTTTGTCATTTCCGCTTGAATTTTCAATAACGGGAATAAAAATGACAGCTCCCGTTCTTCCAAAATTTCGGCCATTCGGTCTTTAGTGCGATCAGTTTTGGGCAAAGTGCTCAACAAGTTGATCTATGTATATACACGATCAATATAAATAAAATATTCTGGTACAAATATTAAACTATTAATTTACTTTAAAAGTCGTAATCACCTTGTTATCTTCAAACAACTTGCAGATGTCTGTTTTTTCCATACACTTTCCCAATTGCTGGAGAACAAGAAGTAAGAACGGGTAGTGGTTGCCGTTGTCAGTTATTTCTGCAACATTACCGAGCGTCATAATGTTTTGAGCGATCGCTCTGGCTGTAAAAGCAGCAACATATGTCTTGATTCTGGGAATATCTGTTTCAAGATCTCCCATGGTGTCCAAAACATTTCGAAATGCTTCTAGAAACTGAGATGTAGAGACGAATCCAATCTGGACCATTTGTAAAACAATCTGATACGCGTGCTCTCGCTCGGTTTCTATATGTATAAAAATAGATCAAAGTCATCATAAATGGTCTTGCTAGCAGAGTTACTTTACCACAAGTTATAAGTGCCAAGGGTCAGATACTAATATTAATATTTTCTATAATTTTCTCTTTTCTCATACCATTACGATCCATAGCTTTATTGAGGACTGAGGTAAACACGTAGCAAATAAAACGCTCAGGAATCATAAGAGCTTTCAAAGATTCACTCGCAGCATCAGCATTTTTCGATTCCAGATACTCATCAACAATGTCTTCAACTTTTTTCAACATGTCTTCCTTTGTTGGTCCCTGGTATCAAAATTAATTACCCAGTAAGTACCATAGGATAATAGTCAATCAAAAATCACTCTAAAGTGCCCAACAATAAAGAGTGACTACTCGAAGTCTGATATAACAGTGACATGCCAATCTCGAATGAATAAGCATGTCATGATGGAATAAAACAAAATACAATTACCTTTTCTATTTTCGGTTTTGGCTTTTCAGCTGAAGCCTTTGCCGCTGAAGTCGAAACCGGAGGGGGTTCTTTCATATTCAAAATGTTCATGGGAGGATTCATAGCTGGAGATCCAATAGGTTTATTGGAATCTTTCAATGAATTCACATTTGACCTCATCGTTGGTGGAGGCATATTCATCATAATGGATTTAGGAGGGCGGAAAGAAAGTTCATCTGATGACATCTGCATATGTGGCATTGCCATGCCCATGCTATTCATTCCACTCTGCTTCTGACCTTTCTGCAGGAAACGCGGAGCTACGGCAGGCTTTTCATGTCCTACAAAAAATATAAATCCGTTTTTACCACAATGAAGCAAGCAGACGTAGACGAGACAAAACATGAATACGAATTATGTATCTAAAGTCACAATTCAAAACTAAAATCGCAATATTGTACCCATTTTACGGTCTTACCATTGGCCATATTATTTTGGTTGTTCCGCATATTGAACTGCTGATGTTCTTGTTGAGGATAATGGTTGAGACGATTATTCCTTTGCTGTTGATAGTATGTGTTTGATGGATTCCCATTGTTGTAATTATTGTGCATACGCATACCACCCGATGGTCTGTAGTTGGGGGAATGGTGATTGTAACCATTGCTTTCTCCCCTAGAAACACAAATTTACATTATGAAATGCAATGCAACCAATCTCAAAGAAGCATGACCATGATAAAGTATAGTCCAAAGGTATGCTGCTTACCCCTGCATGTTGTCTCCGGCAGTAATGACCCCAGGGCCTGTGCCCAAATTGGTCACAGGAAAAACAGGGTGAGCGAAAAGATCACCCATTCCACCTTTCTTTCGAGCCAAACCCATGGCTCTAAGACTCTTTTTATGCTCCAAACTCTGACTGAAGTCATGAGGCATGTTCCTCAATCCGTCAGAGAGACCCAACTCGTCACTAACTTCTCTACGAATTTCATTGATGGGCTTGGGATTTTCTTTGGCTGACACCTGTCTTGGTGACCAATTATTATCCCGCAAGTCCAAAACGTCTTGAAGCATAAATCGTATGCGAGGTGGATATTTCTCGTAATTCGAGAGTTCCTTCATGCGACTGAAGTATTGATTCATCAAGAATTTCCCTTTGTTGTTGTCCAGTATAGGGCCGCATGTACTCATTATCTGACAGAGGCACTCCAAGTCTTCCGGCGTCGTCTTCTTGACCAACTCCTCGCAGCATTTGTGTAAGATTGAGTGAGTGAGCATGTCGAGCCTTCCAAGCTCACATATGAATTTGATATTGCCCAGCATCTTTCGTTTGGCCAGATGCATCTGCTCTTCTTCCTCTGGTGTGAGGCGGCCTGCTCTTTTCTCATAGAGCGCAGAAGCGCGAGCTCGGTTACTGTATTCATCTTGACACTTATTAAGGAGAAGACGACGGAAAGTGGTCGTGCTGTCGGGGTTTGGTTCGTCGAAGTTTGAAACTCGGTTCGATAGCTTCTTACATAGCTGAGCGTACATAGACGCGTACTTTGGCTCTTGTAATGCTTTATCGAAGATCTGAAAAATTCATCATTGTAAATTAGTCTTTAGAGCATTATTCACGACTACCCACTATCAAGTTAAATTGGATAAGTAACTTACCAAGAGTATTACGCCCTTGAGTAAAACTTGGGAGTCTAGTCCAATGTTAATCAATTCATCGCTCAACTTATCAAAAGTTTGCGGAGTGAGCTTATTGAGAATACCACGAACCTGTGAAAAGTAGAAAGTTTCATGGTGAAGAAATGATGGACTGAAGGTGGACCACAAGCCACAACTAATATACAAATACAGCAGATTGTTGTTAATCTTTGAGAATTTGTCATTAAGCCTTGTGTTGATATTACTGGTTGAAAACATTATTACAAACCTATGACAAAGAACAAGAACAAAAACTTACTTTTCGGAACTTGACATCTTCACTAGTTTCTGGAAGTGCATCTCGTCTAATAGCAGAAGGCGGAATCCATCTCTCAATGACGTTGGATTGGGAACGTAACTCGTCCCTGAAATAAATTGAAAAACATTTCAAGAGTTGCGACAGATTTATGCCGATATAACCAACTTATACCGCTGAAATTGATAGATAGCACAAATCCTTGAGACTTACCTGCCTCCTAAAACACGAGAAGCACTCCCCTGTGCTGCCGGCCCTTCCGTTGTTAATTTATGGGAAGGAATGTTCGAAAAATGTAAGGGAGTGGGTTGGGAAGCTATTAGGTGTGGAATTTTGATATCCGAATAGGGCACACTGGTAGAATAATCCGACAACTGTTGAACTAAAATGCAATATAGTATTTAATTTAAACAGAAAGTTAAGAAAAAATATCTAATGTCGAATGAAAAATAACAGGCGCTATCTAGTTTAGATTTGGAGGTAAAAAGCACATGGCTACCCAGCCATTGAGTTACGGTTTGGTTAGGGTACTTTTGAACGAACGAACAAAGAAAGTTTTGTAAAACAAAGTATTTGCCTAAATATCCAATCCAAACAAATCCAAACTATATTACTTTACAAATTACTTGAGAAAAAATAAAAGAATAGGTAGACAGATAGAGATATTAATTCAATATCCCATGAAGCACAGATATATGGTTTTTTTGTAGCTCGGAGTCGGAATTGGTGAAAGTGTATACCACAGAAATAGACATATAATAAATAAAACCAAGAGAATTAATAAAAGCGAAGTATACAAAGAAAATACGACAGGTTAGGCTAAAAATATTTAATGGTAAATGAGCTGAAAAACTGTCCCCGTCCATATGAATGCTCAATGCACGTTTCTCATAATCTTTGTACAATTTATGCATGCCTATGGCATGCTGTATAGGGTAGTGGTGGTGGCACTTGGTTCTATTAACACTAGTCACTTCGGATCGCAAGTTTACAAATTAGTGAATGCTTTTATCCACGACAGTGTTAGCGCATATCCTAGAAATAAATGGATGCTATTTTACACTAGAAGGATTACTCAATTATAGTTTTTTCGGCGGATTTTGCATCGAGTTTTGAGGGATAATTGGATACGTTACGAGCTTCAACTTTAAAAAACTCGCGCGTTTTGTGTTCAAACTAGTAGCAAAGCAGAATTGAATACAAACTTATGACGAAGCATATTTCAATACCAGCCAAGTGCGTAAATTTTGAGACTACTCTTAATCAGAAATGGTAGCATTGAGAAAACTCCATGCTCACACAAATTAAGAGAGGAGGTCGGAAGCACTGGTGCTTTTGAGAATATCAAGGATACAAAAATAGTTGAAAAACGGCAAAGTTAACATAAATGATCCACAGCTACGCATCCGTTTTTCACAAGAACGAATATATTCCATAAAATCCATATACTAAACCGACTAACTACTAAAACTGTGCAGGCCAGGCAGAGAAAATCATGGAAGATATGATGCTTGTTTTCCACTTGACGAACGGAAAAGGACATTGCCTCCAATTTTCATAACCAATCGTCACAATCACAAGGCAATGAATTGTATATGAAAAAAACATACTACTACTACTACTTACTAATACTATATGAGGAGAGCCCATCCATACATTACACCATAAACGATAAACCCGCAGCATCCACTTACACGATACAGGAAGGATACACACGACATACCCTACCTACATAGCATTTTGCTTTCATAACTCTAGCGAGTCTAGTCTCTAGTCTAGCTATATAGACTTTAGACCAATGACTAACTAAAAATTATACATAATATTCTCCTTACTTGAAATGTATTCAAATTTTCCAAAGAGGATGATAATTTATAATACAATGCAAACGAACTTCTGTATAGCATACTGGATACCGCTAAAAGCTAGCAACTGCACTTTTTAGACTCATGGGACTAGTATCTCTCTAGTGAGTCTAGTCTGATGCATGCTTTATACACGTACGTAGGAAATGAAATCAAGTTCTAAAGTCTGCAATATGAATATAGACGTAAATTTTAGATTACACTAGCTAACAAATTAAACAGAAAGATACTTAAATGCACTTCATAATAGTTTTTAGTCTGACGCTAAACTGCAATGAAACTTCAGAGACTAATGTACCTAGAGTCAATTGATCATAACAAAATTATCACACCGTTTACAATGAATGCAAATGCAAGTATAGTTATCCCTAATTCTCAGTGGAATGCTAACATGCTCGTCATTTCTAGAGCTTCTACAACGCAGAAACCTAAAAACAATTTGAACTCTAGGAAAAAAAACTTGCCTTGCCTATGCGGTGGAATGAGTGACGTCATGGTTATTGAGATACAAATATAATCATGTATCGTCATCACAAAATAGATTAGAAGAAAATGTATTTATGTAAGTAGACTACAGAAGACGCAATGAAGTATATGACAATATTCAGATAATTAGTAATTGAGAGGGGAAAACCATTGAAGAATGTATATGCAAGTGCCCTTGCATGGCAACTACTCTTGCCCTATCCATGTACTTAAACTCGCCCAATCCAGTGTTCAACCTTGGAACCTTCAAGTTCAACCTTATGCCCTTCCTGTCCTTCTCAACAAAGTAAAGTACCCTTCTAAGGTCACAAAATTACAGCGACGTGACCGGCCATGGAAAAACCGCGGTATCCTGGTAACGACGTTACCGGGAAATTTTTGGGAACGCCGAAGGCGTTCCCAAAAATTTAAACAACAAAATTTTTTTTTTGAAAAATTAAACGGGAAGTGGGGAAAAAATAGGGGGTAAAAAAAGGAGAAAAGGAGAAGCGGGAAGAAGGGAAAAAATAGGGGGTAAAACGAGGAGAAAAGGAGAAGCGGGAAGAAGGGAAAAAATAGGGGGTAAAACGAGGAAAAAAATAGATGCGGGAAGAAGAGAAAAAATAGGGGGTAAAACGAGGAGAAAATAAAAACCGGGAAGAAGAGGAAAAATAGAAAAAAAAGGAGGGAAGCGAGCGGGAAGAAAAGAATAAGGAAAACGAAATGAAGGGATTGGAAAAAGACACAAACAAACAAATATTAAAAAAAGTTTTACTTTTAGCAAAACTCTAGAGAGGGAAAACGGGAGAGGAAGTAGCGTGGAAAATAGGACAAAACAAGAAAAAATCCCTCTTATTCCCGAAAAAACGGGAAACCGGGAATTTTTTTTTTAAATGACAACATGATAGAACTAAACTAACAAACTACACCATGTGTAAACAGGAAAACAAAAAAGGACACGGAAGTGGGAAATTATAAAATATGATAAAGGCATAGGAAATTATGAAGCCCGCAGCCGATAAACTTCAGTAAATATTTTTCCCAAAAGCAAGCAGCAGTACTGTACTAGTCATAGATTTATGTCGAAAACTTGAAGAAGTAAATAAATGTCTAAGTCTACTAAATCTTCTCTAAGGATGATAACAGCGATGTAACTTTGGTCTCAGCTCCGCTCCAAATTCCTTCAAAAATCTTGGAGCTCCGCTCCGTTCTGCTCCAGTATACGTGCACAGCATGAGCACAGTAACAGCTCAACAGTAAAAGTATCCACCAAACAATAAATAACTATATCGACATTGTTTCTTTCTTTAAGCGACACGTTGCAGTTCACGTTTGTTAAAAATATGTGAATGCCGTGGGTGATCATAAAAAAGCAAACTACATCTTTTATTAATGTTCAATTTTACATCATTTTTAAACATCAAAACCAAAACATGCAATCACTACCTTATTAATGCATCAACAATTTTGTGTTTGACACCTGATACCTGAAACATATTTTTAATAAAGATTATTAAACCCGTTTTGAAGCTCCTTCATAGTTTTAATTGCAAATTTTGGAGCTCAGCTTCAATCCAGTGCACGTAATAATGTTATAGTCCCCCTACATTTTCCTATCAATTTGTGAAACTTTTGTACGTTCCGCTCTAGTTTTTTTTAATTGTGTAGTTCACTCCGTTCCGCTCCAATTACCAAAAAAAATTTCGGAGCTCCGCTCCACTCCAATACAAAAATATGTTTAGAGCTCCGCTCCGCTCCAATACAAAAATATGTTTAGAGCTCCGCTCCGCTCCAATACAAAAATATGTTTAGAGCTCCGCTCCGCTCCAATACAAAAATATGTTTAGAGTTCCGCTCCGCTCTAATACAAAAATATGTTTAGAGCTCCGCTCCGCTCCAATATAAAAATATGTTTAGAGCTCCGCTCCGCTCCAATACAAAAATATGTTTAGAGCTCCGCTCCGCTCCAATACAAAAATATGTTTAGAGCTCCGCTCCAATACAAAAATATGTTTAGAGCTCCGCTCCGCTCCAATACAAAAATATATTTAGAGCTCCGCTTTCTTTTCTACCTCTACCACTTTACCTTTTACTTTTTACTAAAACAATGGCCCGTATGAATAAAGAAAGCTTTTGCTTTTACTTGCCAAATATCAAGCATTTGCTCGAAACAATATGAATAATAGCAAATAAAAAGCAAATGCTAACCTAGCAAATGCTTGATCGAAAGCATTTACTTGGTTAGCAAGCATTTGCTTGAACATTTAATAGCATTTGCTTGAAATGGTATAAATAAAATCCAGCAACTTCAAGCTTTTGCTAGATATTAATCAAGCCACGAAGTAAAAGGTTGAAAGCATTCACTTATTCAGTAAGTGTGCCGAAATAGCCCGTATTTCAACTTTTTCGAAAAAAAAAATACCATAGTTCAGAGCTTTATGAGCTGTGCAATACAACAATTGTTTATGCAAGAAAAAAAAACTTTTACTTTTTAGCAAAAGCTTGATTTCATTCATGCCGCCCAATGGCAAGGCTGATCTAAAACCTAAAACCAATTTAATCGTCATAGCGTTCATATGAATCAATTTTCATTTAAAGAAATCGTCAAAAACTACAACAATTTAGGCTAAGCACTTTGAGTAGGGTATTTATACATGGCATAATTAAAAAAGCAATCGGGAAATTTTAGACTTCAGCAATCTGGAAATTTTGGTTAACTGGGTTGGATACCGGGAAATGAAAATATTAAGGTTTTGGTTACCGGGAAGAAAAAGTTTTTTCCATGGCCGGATGACTAGGACTCCTATTCCCCTCTTTGACTATGAACTTAGTCAAATTTGTTAGACTAGGATCCTAGTCAAAAATCACGGCCAGGAATGACTAGGGATTACTGTCGTTTTGCCTATGATAGTAATCATGTAGCTGCGCGCTAATAACAATGAAATGTAGTCATTATGACAATACTTTAGTTGGAAATATGCTTACTTTTTGACTAAAAAATAGTCATTGTGATTATGAAAGGCATGCCAAAAAAACTGAGAAACGTCTGTGGAACAAAAACATATATATTATCAATGAATTAAAACATTACATACAGATTAATGTGTTCAAAAGCAAATTGATATCTAACGTCATTAAATCTTATTAATCTATAATAAAGAATTACATAGATTAAGAACTTTTGACTCAGAAAAACATATAGCTGACGTAACGTCATGGAATCTTGAATACATATATATAACGAAGAATTACATACATTAAGAACTTTTCATTCACAAATGCATAGCTGACGTTGTATTTACCATATATGGTAAATACAATTTTCCGCTGAAATAGAATGAAGCTAACCAAGAAATAAAAAATTAATTCGGAAAACCGAAAAGACCTATGGATGGGATTTTAACGCGGCCGGAAAAGTATTAAACAAGAAACTAACCGCAGTAATATTCACTTAACTATTTCTATCAATGTAAAGCCCATACATGGCCCACCAAATCACGATTCTGTTAGTGTAAGTGTAGCGTTTTTTTACAAATCGTAGAAAAATTATCATTCGGCGTCGTAAGTTAAAGCGTTTTGGGTATTAAATTTTCAGCTAACCGTGATAGACAAATTCTTTCCAAACTAAATATGTACATTTGATTAT
>Ga0210040_10002264_pt1 | contig 27423 bp, 24 predicted proteins | sample CryGeyCG12114_NA_FD_185462 | JGI IMG/M metagenome (GOLD analysis project Ga0210040, IMG submission 185462) | Groundwater microbial communities from aquifer - Crystal Geyser CG19_WC_8/21/14_NA (SPAdes) (version 2) | ecosystem: Environmental > Aquatic > Deep subsurface > Groundwater | place: USA... | reverse complement strand
TCAGACCCCGCTCGAGGAGACCATGGCGGCGCTCGACACCCTCGTGAAGTCGGGCAAGGTCCGCTACATCGGCGCCTCCAACTACACCGGCTGGCAGCTGATGAAGGCGATGTGGGTCGCCGACAAGACCGCGACCGAGAAGTTCGTCAGCCAGCAGATCTACTACTCGCTGCAGGCGCGCGACGCCGAGAAGGAGCTGGTGCCGGTCTCGATCGACCAGGGCCTCGGCATCCTCGTCTGGAGCCCGCTCGCCGGCGGCCTGCTGTCCGGCAAGTACCGCCGCGGCCAGGACGACCCGGAGGGCACCCGCCGCTTCCAGGGCTGGAGCGAGCCGCCCGTGGAGAACGAGGAGCAGCTCTACGACACGATCGACCTGCTGGTCGAGATCGGCGAGGGGCACGGCGTCTCCGCGGCCCAGGTCGCGCTGGCCTGGACCCTGACCAAGCCGGCCGTGACCTCGCTCGTCGTCGGCGCCCGTACGGAGGAGCAGCTGGCCGACAACCTCGCCGCGGCGACGCTCGAGCTGAGCAGCGACGAGGTGGACCGGCTCGACAAGATCAGCCTGCAGCCGCTCACCTACCCGCACTGGCACCAGGCCGCTGCGGCCTCCGACCGGCTGGGCGAGACCACGGAGGCACTGCTCCGACCGCACATCGGCTGAGGTAGCTGGCGGAGGGCGTGACCTGAGCTCTGACGACCGGTGGCCGATCAAGAGGTTCTCCACCACCGTGGACTCAGGCCACGCTCACCTGCTGCTCGTTCTTGACCAGGCGCGGGTGCAAGGCGGCTGATCGCTCGTCAGCCGGGGTTTCCCCTGACGCCGGTGTCGCGGGGGTGGCCCAGTCCGGAGGCTCCGTGAGCAGCACCGCAACTCGACCCACCGAGACGTTCCGGCGTCTCCGTGCACGGCGTCGAGCTCAGCTGGCCTGACCGGTGAGCTCACGTCGGACGTCGACGACAAACCCCGGGTCGGTGTGGAGCTTCCAGATCGGTTCGGCGCTGATCACGGCGACGGCAGCAGCGTCAACCTGATCAACGGGGCGCTGGCTGCAACGTGTTCTGGCAGGTCGGAGGAGCAGGCCGGTTAGGGTCACCGCGTGAGCCCGACCGACCTGCCCCGCGCGTCCGCCGAGTCCCAAGGGGTCGATCCGGCCGGGATCGACGCCTTCCTGGACACCCTCGAGGCGGCTCCCGACGTCGAGCCGCACAGCCTGATGGTCGTGCGGCACGGCCAGGTCCTGGCGCAGGGCTGGTGGTCGCCGTACAACCGGGGGCAGCCGCACCTGCTCTACTCCCTGAGCAAGAGCTTCGCCTCGACGGCCCTGGGGCTCGCGGTCGGCGAGGGGCTGGTCGACCTGGACGCGACGGTGCTGTCCTACTTCCCCGAGCTCGATGCCGACATCACCGACCCGCGGAGCCAGTCGATGTTGGTCCGCCACCTCGCCGCGATGGCGAGCGGTCACCTGTCCGAGACCCTCGAACGCGCGCTGACGAACGACCCCGTCGACCTCGTCCGCGGCTTCCTGCTGGTGCCGCCGGACCGCGACCCCGGGACCGTCTTCGCCTACAACCAGCCCTGCACGTACACCCTGGCGGCGATCGTCCAGCGGCTCTCCGGCCAGACCCTCGTCGACTACCTCAGGCCCCGGCTCTTCGATCCGCTCGGCATCGGTCAGGTGGGCTGGCAGCAGCACCCGGTCGGGCGTGACCTCGGGTTCACCGGCCTGCACGCCACCACCGACGCGATCGCGCGGCTCGGCCTGCTCTACCTGCAGCGGGGGGTCTGGGACGGCACCCGGCTGCTGAGCGAGGCGTGGGTGGCCGAGGCCACGAGCGTCCAGGTCGCCAACCCGGACGAGCCGAACCCGGACTGGCGCCAGGGCTACGGCTTCCAGTTCTGGATGGCCCGGCACGGCTTCCGAGGCGACGGTGCGTACGGACAGTTCTGCATCGTGCTGCCCGAGCAGGACGCCGTCGTCGCCATCACGGCCTCGACGCAGAACATGCAGAGCGTCCTGGACGCGGTCTGGGCCCACCTCCTGCCGGCGATGGGTCCGGAGGCGCTGGAGCCCTCGCCCACCGCAGCGGCGCTGACCGAACGGTTGGCCGGTCTCGCCCTGGCGCCGCTCGAGGGCAGCCCGGAGCCGCTGACCGCTCCGGAGACCTGGTCGGACGTGACCTGGCGACCCGGTGCGACGGGTGACGCCCAGCGCAGCCTGACCGGCGTACGGCTGGTGCACGACGCCGACCGCTGGCGCCTCGTGCTGCTGGAGGAGGACGCCGAGATCAGCTGTGTCGTCGGGACCGGCGGCTGGGCGACCAACCTCGTCGAGACGGAGCACGGCGCCACCGGTGTCCCGGTCGCGGTCAGCGGGGGCTGGGTCGACGAGGACACGTTCCGGGCCGACGTGATCTTCCTGGAGACGCCGCACCGCCTTGAGCTGACCGGCTCGCAGAGCGCGGCGACCTTCGACCTCGGGTGGGTGACGGTCGCGCTGCGGGCCGGGCGGCTGTCCGACCTGCGCATGCCGCGGTCGGCGGAGACGTCGACCAGCGCGCACCTCGGATGAGCGGGAGCCGGAGCGAGGGCCAGGGCGAGGGCCGGGGTCGGCCGACGATCGGGCGCGGCCTGACGTTCCTGTTCGCGGTGGCGGCCGGGGCGGCGGTCGGCAACCTCTACTGGGCGCAGCCGCTGCTCGACCTCATCGCCGGCGACCTCGGCGAGTCCACGGCGAACGCCGGCTGGCTGGTCACCACCACCCAGCTCGGCTACGCGCTCGGCATCCTGCTGGTCGTCCCGCTGGGGGACGTCACCAACCGCCGCCGGCTGGTCCCGCTGACCCTGCTGGCCGCCGCGGTCGCCCTGAGCCTGTGCGCGCTCGCGCCGTCCTTCGGCTTCCTCGTCGCGGCGCTCGGGCTCGTCGGCCTGCTGACCGTGGGCGGCCAGCTGCTGACGCCGCTGGCCGGGGACCTCGCGACCGACGCAGACCGGGGCGCGGTGGTCGGCACGGTCGTCTCCGGGATCCTCATCGGCATCCTGCTGTCCCGGACCGTGAGCGGCTTCGTCGCCGACGCCTTCGGCTGGCGCTCGATCTACGTCGGCGCCGCCGTGCTCGACGTCGTGCTCGCGGTCCTGCTCTGGCGGGCGACCCCCGACCTGGAGCCCAAGGCTCGCGTCCGCTACCCGGCGCTGATCGCGTCGGTCTTCACCGTGATCCGCCAGGAGCGGGTGGTGCGCTGGACCCTGGTGCTCGCGGGGATCGGGTTCGCGCTGTTCACGATGTTCTGGACGGCGCTGACGTTCCTGCTCAGCGGGCCGCCCTTCAGCTACTCCGTGTCGGTGATCGGGCTGTTCGGCCTCGTCGGCCTGGTGGGGGCGCTCGCCGCCCAGCGGGCCGGGCGCCTGCACGACGCCGGCTGGTCCGTACGGGCCTCGGGCCTCGGCTGGGCGCTCGTCGTGGTCGCGTTCGGGCTGGCCTCGTTCGCCGGCCGTTCGGTGGTGCTGGTGGTCGTGGCGATCCTGCTGCTCGACGTCGCCATCCAGGGCGTCAACATCCTCAACCAGACGCGGATGTTCGCCGTCAGCGGCGAGGCGCGCAGCCGGCTGAACACGGCCTTCGTCACGAGCAACTTCCTGTGCGGGGCCGTCGGCTCCGTGCTCGCCAGCGTCCTCTGGTCCGCCGGCGGCTGGCGGGCCGTGACGCTCTGCGGCGTCGGGCTGGCTCTGGTGGCCCTCGTCGTCTGGGCGTTCGGTCGTCGTGGCCCGCTCGTCGTGCCCGCATCCTGAACCTGTCGGCGACCCCACCTACGATGGCGCGGTGCCACGGTGGATCGAGCTCGACGAACTGGCCAACCTGCGTGACGTCGGCGGCGTCCCCACCACCGACGGGGGCGAGATCGCGCCGGGACGGCTGCTCCGGTCGGACAACCTGCAGACGCTGACCGACGGGGACGTCGACGCCCTGCTGGCCCTCGGGGTGACCGACGTCGTGGACCTCCGCAGCGACTACGAGGCGGACGCCGAGGGGCCCGGTCCGTTGACCAAGACCGACGTCGCTCACCACCACCACTCGTTCTTCCGCGAGTGGCGCGAGGGGGCGGGGGAAGAGAAGCTCGACCAGGGCCTCGAGCCCGCCGAGGAACGTCCCGAGGCCGTCCCGGACGAGGCGCTCCCGTGGGTGGACCTCGAGCCCTCCGTCGCCCTGGAGAACGAGGTCGCGGGGGTCTACCTCTCGTACGTGGTCGACCGGCCCGACTCCGTCGTCGCGGGGCTGCGCCACATCGCCGAGGCCGAGGGGGCCGCGCTCGTCCACTGCGCCGCCGGCAAGGACCGTACGGGGACCCTCGTCGCCCTCGCGCTCACCCTGGCGGGCGCTGAGCGTGAGGCCGTCGTCGCCGACTACGCCGCCAGCTCTGAGCGGGCCCAGCGGATCGTCGACCGGCTGCTCGCCTCGGACACCTACGCGGAGAACCTCCGCGGCCGCCCGCTCTCGTCGCACCTGTCCCGGCCCGAGACGATGCGGGCGTTTCTCGAGCACGTCGACGAGACGTACGGCGGGGTCGAACCGATGCTCCAGCAGCTGGGCTGGACGGCCGACGACACGGCCCGGCTGCGCACCAAGCTCCGCGGCTGAGCCCGGCTTCACGGCAGGTTCCGGCTGCGGCTCAGTCCTCCCGCTGGGAGTCGTGCTGGGGACCGAGGATGAGGGCGAGATAGCGGCGCTGCAGCTCGAGGGCCCACGCCGGGCACCAGCCGTCCGAGGTGGTGCTGCGGCGGCGGCCGTCGGACGGGGGACTGACGCTGCCGTGCAGCGTGCCGTCCTTGGCCCAGTGCAGGAGGTCTTCCTCCCAGGGCCGGCGCTGCAGTGCACGTCGCTCGCGCATCGCGCGTCTCATCGCCCGCGGCAGTCGTCGGGCGCTCCACCAGATGTTCACAGACGGTCACATCGCTGTGACTGCGGTGATGTTTCACCCGAGAGCGGGTGCCGGGCAGATACTTACGGTGCGCACAGGATGACGGCGTCCGGGGTGGCGATCGTGAGCCGCAGCTCGACCGGCACCTCGTCGCCCACGACCGGTGGCGTGGCCGAGGCCGGCAGGAAGACCAGGCTCGACTGCATGTGCGGCGGCTCGAGGAACCACCGCTTGCGTCCGTCGATGGTGAAGGGGCTGAGCGCTCGGCCGGTCGCCTCCAGCGTGCCCGTCGCCAGCGCCGTGGCCCGCTGCCGCCACGAGGACGCGGAGGTGGGTGCCTCCAGGCCGACGCCGTGGGACGTCCCGCCGGCGACGACCACGACCCAGCCGTTCCCCGGCACGACCCGCCCGCGGTAGCCGGCGCGCTCGCCCCGGCGTACGGGGTGGACGTCGAGCACCGTCGCCGTCGTGCGCCGGCCGGCCGCGTCGCCCAGCCAGAGCCGGGTGCCGACCCGGGCCCGGACCGGCACGGGCCCGTCCGTACCGCCCAGCTCGTCGGCGAGGCGTCGCACCGAGTCGGCGGGCAGGTGGGAGAGCCAGAGCGTCCCCGGTGCGGCGGCGAGCGCGGCGCGGGCCAGCCGAACGGCCTCGGCGTCGCGCCCCTCCTCGCGGAGCGGCAGGTGGATGGTCCAGCCCTCGAAGGTCACGTCCGCCAGCAGCGGCCCGGCCGCAGCGAGGTCCTCCTCCGCCAGCCCGTGCCGGCGCATGGACGTCAGCACCTCCACGAGCACCCGCGGGCGGCCGCCCTCGACGGCGAGGGCACGGAGGTCGTCGAGCCGGGACACCGTGGTGATCACGCGCGGGTCGGAGGTGAGCGTGTGCGCGAGCCCGCCGTCGCCCTGCTCGTACGGCTGCAGCACCACGACGTCGCCGTCGAACACGCCGTGGACGACACCGACCTCCGACGCCATCCCGACCGAGATCGTGTCCACGCCGAGGCGCCGGCACTCGGCGGCGAGCCGGACGAGCCCGAAGCCGTAGCCGTGGCCCTTGACCACGGGCACGATGGCCGGGGTGTCGGCGACCACCGACGCCAGGTGGGTCTGCCAGCGCTCCTCGTCCAACCGGACCGTGACGCCCACGTCAGCGGTGCTTCATGTAGACGTCGAAGGCGCGGTAGAGCAGCGGGTTGAGCGGCAGGTCCCACTCGCCGAGGTACTCCACGGCCTGGCCGCCGGTCCCGACCTTGAACTGGATCAGGCCGAGGTGCGGGTCGTCGGCCTCGAGGCCCTCGGTGATGCCGCGCAGGTCGTACACGCTCGCGCCCGCCGCCAGCGCGTCGCGGATCATCTGCCACTGCACGGCGTTGCTGCCCCGGACGTCGCGTTTGGCGGTGCTGCTGGCCCCGTACGAGTACCAGGCGTGCCGACCGACCCTGACCCAGGTCGTCGCGGCGACGAGGTCGCCCTCGTGGTGGGCGAGGTAGAGCCGGATCCGGTCCGGGTCCTCGGCCCGCAGGGCGTCCCACATGGTCTGGAAGTAGGCGAGCGGACGCGGCGTGAAGTGGTCGCGCTCGGCCGTCTCGGCGTAGACCGTGTGGAACGCGGCGAGGTCGTCGCGGGTGCCCTGCGTGACCGTGACGCCGGCCTTCTCGGCCTTCTTGATGTTGCGGCGCCACAGCTGGTTCATGCCGGCGAGCAGCGACGCGGGCGTCTCGCCCTCGACGGGCAGCTGGAACACGAAGCGCGGCTGCCCGGCAGCGAACCCCTCGTCCTCCGACGGCGGGTGCCAGCCGAGGTCGCGCAGCTGCTGGCGCAGCGCGCTGGCCGCGTGCTGGACCTCGTCGGGGACGGCCTCGCTGAGGCGGGTGACCCGTTCGTCGGCGATCGCCCGCTTGACCGTGTCGGCACCCCACCGGCGGGCGACCACGGGGGGTCCGATCCGGATGCCGAACGCGCCGGCCGCGCGCAGGTGGGCGGCGAGCGGGACGAGCCAGGCCTGCACGTCGTCGCCGAGCCAGTCGATGGTGGGGCCCTCGGGCAGGTAGGCCAGGTACTTCTTCAGCCGGGGGAGCTGGCGGTAGAGCACGAGCCCGGCGCCCACCGGCGCCCCGTCGGGGTCGGCCTCGTCGAACCAGCCGACCGACTCCGCCTTCCACTCGCTCTTGACCTCACCCCACGCGGGGGTCTGGAGGAAGGAGACCGAGGGCTGGCTGGCGTTGAAGCGGCGGTGCTCCTCCGTCGTGATGGTGCGGACCGCGAGAGACACCCTGCGAGGTTAGTGGTTGGTCCGGGTCGCAGGTCGCACCGTCGGCCTCTGGCGTTTCCGGATGCCCCGGGTTCCTGGCGCTGACCAGGGCAGATCTGCCGAGGTCGCTGTCGGTTCACCACGTTAACGTGGTGCCTCGACCGACCGATGGCCAGCCGGGCACGGGTCGGCGGAGGAGGTCGCTCGTGAGCAGCACCGGGTTGCAGGTCGACGAGGCCGAGCTGCGGCAGGGCCTCACCGCCTGCCTGCACGTGGCGCGCTGGGTCGACGAGGTCGTCGCACACACGCCGTTCGACTCCATGGACGCGCTGCTGTCGGCGGCCGGCGAGGCGGCGGCGACGCTGACCCCGACCGAGGTCGACGAGGCGCTGGCGGACCACCCACGGATCGGGCAGGCCTCGGCCGGCACCGGGGCCGCCGCCTCCTTCTCGCGGGCGGAGCAGGCGTCGAGCGCGTCCGAGGACGCGGACCTGGCGGCGCGGCTCACGGCCGGGAACGCCGCGTACGAGGCGAAGTTCGGGCGGGTGTTCCTGATCCGCGCGGCCGGACGCAGCCGCCCGGAGATCCTCGCCGAGCTCGAGCGTCGGCTCCGGCTGGAGCCGGCGGAGGAGGTGGCCGTCGTGGGTCAGGAGCTCCGCTCCATCGCGCTGCTGCGGATACCGCAGCTGTTCGCCCACGTCGACGCGGTCGCGCTCGACCAGCCCGCGGGCTACGACGACGGGGACGCCGCGCGGTGAGCGAGCTGCGGAGCAGGGTGACGACGCACGTGCTCGACGCGGTCACCGGATGTCCTGCGGCGGAGGTGGCGGTCGTCCTGGAGCGGCGTGACCCCGAAGGCTGGCGCCCGGTGGCGGAGGGGCGTACGGACGGTGACGGACGGATCGGTCGTCTCGGCCCGGACGAGCTCGGCACGGGTACGTACCGGGTGACGTTCGCGGTGGCCGACTACTTCGCGGCGCGGGGGCGGTCGACCTTCTACCCGGAGGTGGTCATCAGCTTCACGCTCGACGACCCGGCCGCGCACTACCACGTGCCGCTGCTGCTCAGCCCGTACGCGTTCTCGACCTACCGCGGGAGCTGACGGCCCCGGACCCTGCTGAGGAGCTTCGACCGTCGGGCCCCCGAGCCTTTCCCGACGACGCTCATCGGTAACCCGGGATAGGGCGATGCGCAGGGGATGGGCCTACCCGCGCGGGGAACACGACGCAGGCCGGACGCATCACGACCTATCCCGGGCGTCCGATGGAGTGAACTCCCAGCACCAAACCTAGCGGACGCGCATGGACTTCGTGCCCCTTCACCACGACGGATGTGATGGCTTCTTCGCTCAGCTCCATCAGCAGCGTGAAGAGCAGGGCGACGTCAGCCTCGTCCGGGTCCTCGGGCCAGGCCCCGTCCTCCAGCCGACGGGCCAGGGCGGGAGCCGCGGCGACGTCGACGAGCACGACGTCGGCGTCCTTGCCGACGTCGAGGTTCCCGACGTGCGCGTCCTGGTCGAGCGCCTGGGCGCCGGCGAGGGTGCCGGTGTAGAGGAGCTCGGCGGGGTGCAGGGCGACGGCGGCCGGACCGGCTTCCGACAGGTGCACCTTGTAGACGTCGTTGAGCACGCCGGGGATCAGCCAGCGGTCACCGGCGCCCACGTCGGACCCGGCGGCCACGGTCACCCCGGCCGCAGTGGTGCGCCGCCACGGCATGGTTCCGGAACCGAGGAACTGCTGGGAGGTGGGGCAGTGGGCGATCGAGCTCTGGGTCTCGGCCAGCCGGGCGAGCTCGGCGTCGGTGCAGTGCACGGCGTGGGCGAAGACGCTGCGGCGCCCCAGCAGCGTCTCGCCGCCGGTCCTCGAACCGGGCTCGAAGCGTCCGTCGTAGGTGTCGAGGTAGCTGTCCACGGCGTACGACGAGCGCACGGCGGCGACCTCGCCGCCGTCCGGGCCGGCGTTCTCGCTGAGGTGGGTGTGGAAGTAGACGCCGCGGGCGCGGGCGTCGCCGTAGAGCTCGCCGAGGCCCCGCAGGGTCTGCCGGGTGACGGACAGGGAGAAGCGGGGCACGACCGCGACCTGCAGCAGCGCGTGGCCGGGGTCGTCGGCGCGGCCCAGGTCGGCGTCGCGCCCGTGCCAGCGCTCGATCTCGTCGGTGACGAGCCGGAGGGCGTCCGCCTCGCTGGTCAGCAGCGGTTCCGCGGACGCCGGGCCGGTCGTCTGGACGCCCCGGCCGCTGACGAGGCGGAGGCCGGCCTCGGCGTGCGCGGTGAACAGCGCGTCCTGCGCGGCGGGGAAGGCCGACCCGAAGACCAGGGCCGTCGTCGTGCCCACGGCGACGCGCCGGGCGACGAAGTCGGTCGCGGCGCGGGCGGCGACCGTCTCGTCGGCCAGCCGCGCCTCCGTCGGGAAGATGCAGTGGTCGAGCCAGTGCAGCAGCCGGCCGCCGCCGTACGCCGCCGTCGCGTGGACCTGGGGGTAGTGCAGGTGCGTGTCGACGAAGCCGGGGAGCACGAAGTCGGCCCGGGTGACCGGCAGCGCGGCGTACGCGGCGGGCAGCTCGGCGTACGGGCCCGTCCAGGCGATCAGTCCGGCGGCGTCGACGACGAGCGCCCCGTCGCGGATCGAGACCAACGAGGCCACGGCGTCCGCGAGCCGCGCGTCCCCGGCGACGTGGAACAGGTGGCCCCGCAGGACCCGGGCGGTCACACCAGCCCGGTGTAGGCGTACCACGCCGGACCGGCGTCGGGCGCGTCGTCGCGAAGGACCTGCGCCTGGATCAGGCCGTACGGACGGTCGTCGGCGTGGAAGACCTCGTTCGGGTTGTCGATGCCGAACCGTTCCAGGTCGTAGCGGAAGTGGTGCTTGTTCGGCGCCGAGAGCCGGACCTCCGCGACGTCGTCGTACGCCTCCAGCACGGCGCGGCCCATCTCGAAGAGGGTCTGCTGCAGGGCGAGGGAGTGCAGCGTGGCGAAGGTGCTGACCATGATCGCCCTGATGCCGGCGTAGGTCGCGTCCCAGTCGACGTCGGTGCTGGTGAAGCGCCAGCGCGCGACCAGCGAGGTCGCCATGACGCGGTCGTGCGTCGGGGCCAGCGTGGTGAACTCGTCGACGTAGAAGTCGGCGAACTCCGACCCCGTCGACTTGAGGATGACGAGGTCCTTGAAGCCTCCGGTGACCCAGGTCTGCTGCTCGTCGCCGCTGCCCTCGACGGTCACCGAGCAGGTCCGGGTCTCCTGGCCCTTGCGGACGAACGTGTGGTCGTGCTCGGAGCCGTCGACCTGCACGCGCTCCCAGGCGTACTCCTCGATCTCGATGCGCGCCCCCTCGACCGGCGGCACGTCGTCGACGTAGTGCCGCGCCAGCGCGAGGCCGTAGCCCTCGAGCGTCTCGAGCCCGACCGTCTTGGCGTAGGCGTACGCCATGTGCTTCTGGGTGTCGGTCGGCAGCACGTTGCGCTGGTCGCCCGCCAGGTACGCGGGGGAGAAGTCGCCGCGCAGCGCGCTGGACACGTTGAGGTCGCGGATCTCGTGGCGGGCGGAGTCGCGGTTGATCCGGACGACCCGGTTCTCCGCCTTGCCGTACTGGTACGTGCCCAGGATGATCGCCATGCTCGGGATGCTAGGACGCCCGCGTTACGGCTGCGCGACGGCCGGCGCCGCTTCATTGATGAGGATCTGGCACCGACATCGGTACTTTTCCACATCGTTGCGGCTGCTCATCCCCAGGACCGTCGTCCAGCGGCACAGAACGACCGAGCAGCAGCATGCTCCCGACGTGCAACCTCGCCAGGTTCTTCCTCCGGTGCTGCTCCGGCTGGGGGTGCACCAGGGCGGGGTCCTCAGCACCGAGCAGGCGCTGATCGCCGGGCTCACCCGCAGAGTGCTGGGGCGGTGCCGGTCGGACGGGACGCTGCTCGAGGTCGCTTTCGGGCTGCACCGGCTTCCGTTCGTCCCCTGGACCTTCGAGTCGGCCGTCTGGTCGGGATCGCTGCTCGGTGGAGCTGGAGCGAGGATCGGGGGGCTGGCCGCGGCCCACCTGGTCCGGCTCGCCGACGAACCTCCTGACGTCGTCGACGTCCTCGTCCCACCGGGTCGACGCGTAGCGCGGACGGACCCGCGCTGGCGGTTCCTCCACGAGCGCGCCGGCGTCCGTCGAGCCGGTGGTCGTGGATCGCCGCCGCGGATCGACGTCGAGGACACGGTGCTCGACCTCTGTGACAGCGGAAGCGAGCTCGAGGTGGTGGGGTGGGTGACGGCCGCGGTGCAGCGCGGGCTCACGACGCCAGAGCGGTTGCGCCGACGGGTCGAGGAACGTCACCGGCTGCGGCACCGCAGCCTTGTCCTGGGGCTCGTCGCTGACGTGGCGCAGGGCGCGCAGTCACCGTTGGAGATGAGGTATCTCCGCGATGTCGAGCGTCCCCACGGACTTCCGGACGGCACCCGGAATCGCCGCAACGGCTCGGACTACCTCACCGACGTGGACTACGACCCGTATGCGCTGCTCGTCGAGCTGGACGGCCGGATCGGTCACGAGGGAAAGGGTCGCTTCCGAGACATGAGGCGCGACAACGTCCACGTTGTGCTCGGACGTCCGACGTTGCGCTACGGCCACCCTGACGTGCTCGAGCGGCCGTGCCTGGTCGCGCTGGAGGTCGCCGGCCTGCTCTGCCGGTGCGGCTGGAGCGGGGTGCCGACCCGGTGCAGCCGCTGCCCAGACGTCCTCGACACCTACTGCTGAGCATCTGGCACCGAAGTCGGTGTCAGATGCTCAGCGATGCCGAGGGTCAGCCCTGCAGGAGGCGCCAGAGGCGGTCGCGGGACATCGGGAGCTCGTGCGGGCGTACGCCGATGGCGTCGGTGACGGCGTTCGCGAGGGCGGGGGCGACGGGGTTGTAGGGCGACTCGCTCATCGACTTGGCCCCGTGCGGGCCGAGCTCGTCGGCGGTGTCGGCGAAGTAGACCTCGGTGTCGGGCACGTCGGCCATCTGGGGGATGTGGTAGTTCCGCAGGACCGAGGTCGTCACCAGACCGTCCTCGAGGACCAGCTCCTCGAACAGGGCCGTGCCGATCGCCTGGACGACGCCGCCCTCGACCTGGCCGCGGCACTGCTGCGGGTTCATGACGAAGCCGGCGTCCGCGGCCTGCACCGACTGGAGGATCTCGACCGCGCCGGTCGCCGTGTCGACCGCGACGCGGAAGCCCTGGACGTTGAACGCCAGCGAGCGGACCGCGCCGTCGCAGCGCCCCTCGGCGGTGAGCTCGCCCGTCGGCCCGACGAGGTCGGCGAACGGGAGCAGCGTGCGTCCGCGGCGGAGCCCGAGCGGTTCGGGGACCCACTCGTCGGCCGGGCTTCGCGTCCGGGTCGCGGCGGCTGCCCGCAGCTGCGCCAGGAGCGCGGTCGCGGCCTCGTGGACGGCGCGGCCGGCGACGACGGTTCCCGTCGACCCGAACGCTCCCGTGTCGTGCTCGGTGACGTCGGTGTCGCTCTGCAGCACCGTGACGTGGTCGGCGTCCGTGCCCAGCGCGCTCGCGACCAGCTGGGTGTGCACGGTGGTCGTCCCGTTGCCGAACTCGGCCGTCCCGACCCGCAGGGTGTACGCACCCCCGGCGTCGACGCCCAGGTGCGCCACGGCCTCGTGCCCCCGCGGCGGGACGGTGGCGATCATCGCCATGCCGACGCCCTGGCCGACCTGCCACGTCGGCCCGGGCGGGGGCTCGACGCCGTTCCCGCGGGCCAGCGCGGCCTCCACGAGGTCGAGGCACTGGTCGAGCCCGTACGACCCGAAGCGCAGGTCGTCGCCCTCGACGTGGGTCACGACCAGGGGCTCGTCGGGGGAGACCATGTTCAGCCGGCGGAACGTGAACGGGTCGATCCCGAGCTCGCCGGCCAGCTCGTCCATCGCCGACTCGAGGGCGAAGATCACCTGGCCGAGGCCGTACCCGCGGAACGCGCCGGACGGCAGGTTGTTGGTGTAGACCGCCGCCGCGTCGACGCGCTTGTTCGGCACGGAGTAGATCGCGACCGACTCCGAGCACCCGTGGAACATCACCCCGCCGGCGTGGTTGCCGTACGCCCCGGTGTCGGAGAGGACGTCGATCGCCAGGGCGGTCAGCCGTCCCTCGCGGGTGGCGCCGAGCGTCACGTCGACCCGGAACGGGTGCCGGCACGGCGCGACCGTGAGCTCGTCGGTCCGCGTGAACGCGTACGACACCGGGCGGCCGGTGGCCAGGACGGCCAGCGCCACGAGGTCCTCGGTGAGGATCTCCTGCTTGCCGCCGAAGCCCCCGCCGACCCGGGCGGTGAACACCCGTACGCGGTCGCGCTCCAGCCCGAAGACGTACGCGATCTCGTCGCGCACGAGAAAGGGGACCTGCGAGCTCGTCCGCAGCACGAGCCGACCGTCGCCGTCCAGCCAGCCGAGGCAGGCGTGGGTCTCCAGCGACACGTGCGACACCCGCTGGGTCTGCCACCGTCCGCGGACGACCGCGTCCGCCTCGCGCAGGCCCGCCTCGACGTCGCCGTGCTCGCCGTGCAGCTCGGCGGCCACGTTCCGGGCCGGGTTGGCGATCCGCGACGCGACGGGGTCCTTGTCCCCGTGCAGGAGCGGCGCGTCCGGGTCGCGCGCGTGCTCCGGGTCGTGCACGGCCGGCAGCGGGGCGTACGTGACGTCGAGCGCCCGGCAGCCCGCCTCGGCGGCCGCCACGCTCTCGGCGAGCACGACCGCCACCCGCTGCCCGCGGAACCTGACCACCCGGTCGAGCACCCGGGTGTCGTCGGGGTCGTCGAGCCGGTTCGCGTGCCGGGCCGTGGAGAACGCGACGTCGGGAGCGTCGTCGGCGGTGAAGACGGCGACCACACCGGGCACGGCCCGCGCCGCCGCGGCGTCGATCCGCTCGACCCGCGCGTGGGCGTGCGGGCTGCCCAGCACCTTGAGGTGCAGCAGGCCGGGCACGGCGACGTCGAGCGTGTACGGCTCGCGCCCGGTCACGATCCGCCGGCCCGCGGGCGCGGCGACCGCCTGACCCACGCCGTCGCCACCGGCCTCGCGCGGCAGCGGTCCCTCGGTGATCGCCTCACGGATCGGGCGGTAGCCGGTGCACCGGCAGAGGTTGCCCTTCATCAGCCGCGGCAGATCGTCCGTCTCCCCCTCTTCGGCTTCTCCAAGAGCCGACGCCGTCACCACCATCCCGGCCGTGCAGAAGCCGCACTGGAACGCGGCCCAGTCGACGAACGCCTGCTGCACGGGGCTCAGCCGGTCGCAGGTCCCGAGCCCGGCGACGGTCGTGACGTCGTGGCCGGCCGCACGGACGGCGGGGTAGATGCAGGAGTGCACGGGGGTGCCGTCGACCAGCACCGAGCAGGCACCGCAGTCACCGGAGTCGCACCCCATCTTGACCTCGTAGTGCTCGAGCTCGCGCAGGAACGTTCGCAGGCACTGCCCGGGCCGCGGCGACGCCTCGACGTCCTGGCCGTTGACCGACAGGCTCACGCCAGCTCCTCCAGGATCTCCAGCCCGAGCACCACGCTGACCGCCCGCCGCCAGTCCGCCGCACCGTGCGCGTCGGCGAACCACGCGTCCACGCCCTCGACGTCGGCCTGCAGGGCGCGGGCGTCCGGGACCGAGGCGTACCGCAGCTGCACCGGCCGTACGGTCCCCGCCGTGATCGTCAGGACGAACCCGCCCGCCGGCGGTCGGCGCCCGATCAGCACCGTCCCGGACCGACCGATGGGGGACAGGGCGATCTTGCGGTACGCCGTCCGGCTGGCCAGCGCCTCGGCCGAGATCTCGACGGAGCGCAGCACCTCGCCCGGCCGGAGGTCCGTGGTGGTGTTGCCGGTGACGAAAGCCGCGGCGGGCATCCGCCGGTCCCCGCCGTCCGGGCCCCAGACCAGCACCTCGGCGTCGAGCGCGGAGGCGAGGCTCGTCATCGGTCCGGCCGGCAGCGCCGTGCAGAGGTTGCCGCCGATGGTGGCGACGTTCCAGACCTTGAAGGACCCGTACAGCGCGGTGCACGCCTGCCGGAAGAGCGGTGCGGCGGCCCAGTCGTCGGCGTACGTGCGGGAGAGGGCGGCGATCTCGACCAGCGGGCAGGTGGCGGCGAGGCTCAGCCCGGACCCGTCGACGGTCACCGCGGGCCAGCCCAGCGTGGTGAGGTCGAGCAGCGTGGTCAGGCCGTCGTGCGGCTCGGCGAACAGCACCGAGCCTCCGGCCAGGACCGCGACCCCCGGGCCGAGCGCTGCCAGGTCGGCGCGCGAGCGGACGGGCAGCACGGCGCTCACCGTGTTCTGGTCCACGATCCCATTAAAGGCGGGTGCCGTTTCACGCAGGTAAAGATCGCTCCGGCTCTTCGGCTGCCCGAGTCGCACCTGTTCCCCGAGCCGCGCCCGTTCCCTGAGCCGCACCCGTTCCCTGAGCCTGTCGAAGGGCCGGCGGGTCGGACGGGCCGGACGGACGCCCGGTCCGCGACCCGTAAAGGACCCCGCCGACCACGAGCACGCCGGCCACCAGCTCGACCAGGTCGGGGACCTCGTCGAAGAACAGCCATGCACTGAGCACGCCGACGACCGGGACGAGCATCGCGAACGGTGCGACGACGCTCGAGGCGTTGCGCGACAGCAGCGTGTTCCACAGCCCGTAGCCCAGCAGGCTCGCGACGAGCACGATGTAGAGCAGCCCCAGGACCGCCGGCAACGCCTCCGGCGTGAAGGCCGTACGCAGCGAGTCCCAGTCGCGGCGCGGGCCCTCGAGCAGGAACGAGAGCGCCAGCAGCGGCAACGGCGGGATGACGGACATCCACAGCGTCAGGTGCAGCGGCTTCGGCGCCCGGGCCTCGCGGCTGCAGATGTTGCCGACCGCCCAGCCCAGGCCCGCGGCGACGGTCAGCAGCACCGGGACGAGGGCGGCCGCCGAGCCCTCGGCCGCCCGGTGGACGGCGATCACGGTCAGCCCGGCCACCGCGACGAGGACGCCCACGACCTGCCGGGCGGTCAGCCGCTCGCGCAGGACCACGGCCCCGAGCAGCACGGTGAAGGGCACGCTGGCCTGCAGCACGAGCGAGGCCAGCCCGCTCGGCATGCCGACCGACATGGCCACGTACAGCAGGCCGAACTGGACGGTCCCGGTGCCGATCCCGAGCCCGAGGAACCAGCGCAGCGGCACCTGGGGCCGCGGCACGAGGAAGACCGTGGGGGCCGCCAGCAGCGTGAACCGCACGGCCACCATGAACAACGGCGGGAAGTGCTGCAGCCCGAGCGTGGTGGCCGGGAAGTTCACGCCCCAGCAGACGACCACCACGAGAGCGAGCAGACGGTCTCGGAGCGGCACCCGACCATCGTGGGCGACGCCGCCCCAGGCGCCGGCGAGTTCCCGAGGGGTGGTTCGCCGGGACCGCGGTGAGGCCCGTCTGCGCCCCCTGAGCTTGTCGAAGGGTCCGGAACGGGTTGCGTCGACGAGGAGAGCCGACTTCTTCGAGGCCCCCTTCGACAAGCTCAGGGGGCGTGAGGAGCCGCCGAGCTCCCGAGGGGTGGTTGGCCAGTCGGGACGAGTGCTAGACCGAGGTGATCTTTCCCGGGTTGAGTCGGTGGCTCGGGTCGACGGTGTCGATGACGCCCTGGACCATGAGCACGCCCTGCTCGGAGATGTCGTCGCCCAGCCAGCGGCTGTGCTCCGTCCCGACGGCGTGGTGGTGGGACAGGGTGCCGCCGGCCTCGATGAACGTCCCCTGCAGCGCCTCCTTGACCCGGTCGTACTGCGCGATCGGGTTCGCGTCGTGCGCGAAGGCGAACGTGAAGTAGAGGCAGGCGCCCGAGTGCTCGGAGTGCGAGAGGTGGCACATGATCCAGCCGGTGACCCCGAGGTCGGCGTAGACCTTGCGGACGTTCTCGACCACCGCGGTGTAGAGGGGGAAGAGCTTCGACCACGGTGCCGCGGTCTCGGACACGTCCGCCGCGCCGCCCCGGTCGAGCAGGAAGTCGCGGATGTACGGGGTGTCGAACTTCTTCTGGTCGTAGAGCACGGCCGGGCCCTTGCCCAGCCCGACCCCGCCGTGGGCCTTGACGATCGCCGAGACGATGCCCTTCTCGTGCGCGACGTGCGCGCGACCGCCCTCGTAGCCGATGAAGCTCAGGCAGGCCTGGTCGAGGTCCCAGCCGCGGCGCTCCAGCAGCTTGAACAGCTGGTTGCCGACGGTCGAGGAGATGGAGAAGCCCTTGGACGCCTTGCGGGTCGCGAGCGACATCTGGGTCTCGAACTGGTCGCTCACCCGCGTGACCGACGGGTGCGCGTCGCTGGACGAGATCTCCTGCATGGCTGCGAGGCCCGCCTCGAAGCTCGGGAAGAGGTAGGCCAGCATCAGCCGGTTCTCGGGGATGCGGTGCACCTGGACGGTGACCTCGGTGATCACGCCGAGCCGGCCCTCGGAGCCGAGGACCATCTCGCGGGTGCTCGGCCCGGTCGAGGTGCTGGGCACCGCGCGGACGACGAGCGTCTGTGCCTTCTCCGAGGGGGACGACCCCCCCGAACCCCCCCGACCAGCAGGACCGGGCTGCACCACACGCATGCCCCGTGCGATCCGGGCGATGTCGCCGTACTTGTCGGACTGCATGCCTGACGAGCGGGTCGCGACCCAGCCGCCGAGGGTGCTGTGGGTGAAGCTGTCGGGGAAGTGGCCCATGGTCCAGCCGCGCCGGCCGAGCTGCTCCTCCAGGTCCGGACCGAGCACGCCGGCCTGGACGCGCGCCAGGCCCGAGTCCTCGTCGAGGTCGAGCACCTGGTCCATCCGGCCGAGGTCGACCGAGACGACGGTGCGCGTCTCCTCCGCGAGCGGGTGCAGGCTGCCGGAGATGTTGCTGCCGCCACCGAACGGGATGAGCACCAGGTCCGCCTCCGCGGCCAGGTCGACCAGGGCGCGGACGTCGTCCTCGCCGCCCGGGTAGACCACGGCGTCGGGGACGCGGGGCAGGTCGGCGGCACGTAGCCGGAGCAGGTCGCGCAGGCTCTTGCCGTACGTGTGCACGACGCGCTCGAGGTCGTCGTAGGCCACGTTCGTCGCGCCCACCGCGTCGGTCAGGCGACCGCGGACGTCGTCCGCGATCTGCGGAGCGGGGACGTGCAGCTCGGCGATCGACTTCGGGGACTCGGGCGCCTGCGTGATGTCGATCCCGACGGCCCGGCTGACGAAGGCGGGGAACGCGGGCTTGTCCTCCCAGTGGAAGGACACGCCCTCGACGCCCCAGCCCCACCACTTCATGTGCTTGACCGCCGGCATGGCGCCTGCCTCCTCGCATGACCTCGGCCCGAGAAAGGACCTCAGACGAGCGTATCCGCTGATCCCGACAGGCCGGGCATCCGCGGGTGGGAGTCAGTCGCGGGGAAGGCGGCGCGGGACGTCGCCCATGCGGGCGGCGTGGTCCTGCGCCTCGTCGTACAGGCCCCGGACCTCCTTGGCGATCCGCTCCGAGAAGCCGGCCACGGACTCGCCGTCGTCGGGCCGCATGGGCTCGCCGAAGGTCACGTAGATCGGCGGCCGGCCCTTGCCGGGCCAGGTCCGCCCGTAGGGCATCGCCTCGGACGCGCCGTAGATCGCGATCGGGAGGCAGGGCACGTCGCGGCTGATGCAGAGCGCGGCGGCACCGGGCTTGAAGTTGGCCATCTCGCCCGTGCGCGACCGGGTGCCCTCGGGGAACAGCAGCAGCGGCACGCCGTCGTCGAGCAGGCTCGTCGCGAGGCCGCGCCGTCCGCGCAGACCGGAGCGGTCGACCGGGAACGCGTTGAAGAACAGCGCGGTCAGGCCCTTGCGCCACCAGACGTCGAAGAAGTAGTCCGCGGCCGCACCGGCGGCGACGTAGCGGCCGAGCTTGCCCGGCAGGGCGCCGATGATGAGCGGCGCGTCCAGGTGGCTGGAGTGGTTGGAGACCGCGACGTACGGCCCGTGCATGCCGTCGAGGCGCTCGGCGCCGAGGACGGTCACGTCCGCCTTGTGCCAGATGAAGGGCTTCAGCACCCCACGCTGGGCCACGAACCTGGCCCCGGCCATGAGCGGCGAGGTGTAACGGTTGCGGCTTGACACGGTGGTCACCCTATCGGACTCGTGGGTTCACGCCCCGTTCACGCGGGATCGACACGGAAGGTTCGGTGCCGGGACCTGTGCGGATGTCCGTCCGTCCGTCCCACGTGAGACGTGGGACGGAGCGCCCATGCACAGGCTGGAGGTCGTGCAACACGCGTACCTCGTGCAAGGCGGCGTCAGTGGCGGCTGGAGGAGAGCTTGCGCGAGGCGGCCCGGACGGCCGAGCGGGGCGCGTGCCGGACGGCCCACATCAGGGCGCGGTAGCGCCGGGACGGGATCGAGACGACCTTGCCGCGGGCGACGTCGTCGAGGCACTCCGCGACGAGCGCGTCCGCGTCGAGCCAGAGCGGTCCGGGGATCGAGGAGGTCCGGATCGACGCCCGCTCGTGGAACTCGGTGCGGACCCAGCCCGGCGCCAGCGCCGTGACCGTGACGCCGGTGCCGGCGAGCTCGTTCGCGAGCGACTCGGAGTAGGTCATGGCCCACGCCTTGACGGCCGAGTAGGACCCCATCGCCAGGAACCCGGCGGTCGAGGCGACGTTGACGATCGCGCCGGACCCGCGCTCGCGCATCGCGCGGCCCGCGGCCCCGCCCAGGACGAGCACCGCCGAGACCATGACGTCGATCCCGTGCAGGTGCGGGCCCGGGTCAGGGTCGGTGAGGGCGTGGTGGATGCCGAAGCCCGCGTTGTTCACGAGCAGGTCGACCGGACGGGACGGGTCGGTCAGCCGCTCGGCGACGCGCAGCACCTGGTCGCGGTCACCCAGGTCGGCGGGCAGGACCTCGACGGCCACCCCGTACGCCTCGCGCAGCGCAGCCGCAGACGTCTCGAGGCGTGCAGCGTCGCGCGCGACCAGCACGAGGTCGTCGCCGCGGGCGGCGAGCTGGCGGGCGAAGGCGGCGCCGATCCCGGACGTCCCGCCGGTCACGAGCGCGGTGGGCATGCGCACACCTTACGGAACGTGGACCGGCGACCGGCCCGGTCGGTGCTCGACGAGCAGGTCAGTCGTTGTCGCCGGCGCGGGCGCCGTGGGCGTAGGTGATGACGAGCAGCACGAGGGTGCCCATCATGGCCACGACCCCGAAGCTCACGATCTTGTAGGGCACCGGGACGACGTGGTCGTACGGGGTGGCGGCGAGCCCCCAGATCCCGACGACCCAGGCGGCGAGGCCCACCGCGAGCCCGAGGCTCAAGATCACCTTGCGCACAAAAGTCTCCCGTCGTCGGACTGATCGGGCCTCACGCTAGTCGATCGTCCCGCGTACGGCGGAGCGTGTCAGTCGTTCTGAGCGTCGTGCCGGGTGTCGAGCAGCGCGGCCGTCTGGCGCGCGATCTCGAGCTCCTCGTCGGTGGGGACCACCAGGACGGTCACCGGGGAGCCGTCGGGGGAGATGACGCGGGCCTCGCTCGAGGCCGCCTCGTTGCGCGCGGGGTCGACCGCCAGCCCGAGCCGGCCGAGCGTCTCGACGACCGCGGCCCGCAGCGCGGGGGCGTTCTCGCCCACGCCGGCGGTGAAGGTGAGGACGTCGAGCCCACCCAGGACCGCGGTGTAGGCGCCGACGTAGTGGCGCAGGCGGTGCACGTAGACGTCGAAGGCGAGCCGGGCGTCCTCGTCCCCGGCGTCGGCCCGGGACAGCACTTCACGGAAGTCGTTGACGCCGGCCAGGCCCTTGAGCCCGGACTGCTTGTTGAGCATGGCGTCGACGTCGGCGACCTCGAGACCGGCGGCGGAGTGCAGGAACGTGAAGACGGCCGGGTCGACGTCGCCCGACCGCGTCCCCATCACCAGGCCCTGCAGCGGGGTGAGGCCCATCGAGGTGTCGACCGCGACGCCACCGGCGACGGCCGAGGCCGAGCAGCCGTTGCCCAGGTGCAGCACGACCTGGTTGAAGGAGTCGAGCGGCCGGTCGAGGAAGTCCGCCACCGCGCGGGAGACGTAGCGGTGCGAGGTGCCGTGGAAGCCGTAGCGCCGGATCCGGTGCCGGGTAGCGACGTCCTTCGGGATCGCGTACGTCGACGCCGACGCCGGCAGGGAGGTGAAGAACGCGGTGTCGAAGACCGCCACCTGGGGGACGTCGAACGCGGCGCGCGCCGCCTCGATGCCCGCCAGACCTCCGGGGTTGTGCAGCGGGGCGAGCGGGACCAGGTCCCGGATGTCGGACACCACCGCGTCGTCGACGACCACCGGCTCGGAGAAGTCGGGACCGCCGTGCACGATGCGGTGCCCCACCGCGCGCAGCCCCGTCCGGCCGAGGTCGACCCCGGCCTGCGTCAGCTGGTCGGTGACCACGGTCATCGCCGCCACGTGGTCGCTGACGCCGCTGCCTCCTGAGCCGCTGCCCCCTGCGCCACCCTCCTCACCGATCCGCTCGACCAGGCCCTTGGCCAGCACCTCGGACGTCTCGGGGACGAGGACCTGGTACTTCAGCGAGGAGGACCCGGCGTTGAGGACCAGGATGGGCAGGCGGGCGTCGTCGGCCATCAGCTGTCCTGGGCCTGGACAGCGGTGATCGCCACGGTGTTCACGATGTCCTCCACGAGCGCTCCGCGCGACAGGTCGTTGACCGGTCGGTTCAGGCCCTGCAGCACCGGGCCGATGGCCACGGCGTGCGCGCTGCGCTGCACGGCCTTGTAGGTGTTGTTGCCCGTGTTGAGGTCCGGGAAGATGAAGACGGTCGCGTGCCCGGCCACCGTCGAGCCCGGCAGCTTGGTGCGGGCGACGTCCGGGTCGACGGCGGCGTCGTACTGGATCGGGCCCTCGAGGGCCAGGTCAGGAGCCCGTGCGGCGACCAGGGCGGTGGCTGCGCGCACGAGCTCGACGTCGGCGCCCGAGCCGGAGCTGCCGGTGGAGTAGGAGAGCATCGCGACGCGCGGGTCGATGCCGAACTGCCGGGCGGTGGCCGCCGACGAGACGGCGATGTCGGCCAGCTGCTCGACGGTCGGCTCGGGGATCACGGCGCAGTCGCCGTAGACCAGCACCCGGTCGGCCAGGCACATGAGGAAGACGCTCGAGACCGTGCTGACGCCCGGCCGGGTCTTCACGAGCTCCAGCGCCGGGCGGATCGTGTGGGCGGTGGTGTGGACCGCGCCGGAGACCATGCCGTCGGCGAGGCCGAGGTGGACCATCATCGTGCCGAAGTAGGAGACGTCGGTGACGACCTCGCGCGCCCGCTCGAGCGTCATCCCCTTGTGGGCTCGCGCCTCGGCGTACGCCGTCGCGAACCGTTCCACGAGGTCCGGGTCCGTGGGGGACTGGACCGTCGCAGCATCCAGGTCGAGCCCGAGCGCCGAGGCCCGGGCCCGGACGGTGGTCTCGTCGCCGAGCAGCGTCAGCTCGGCCACACCCCGGCGCAGCAGGATGTCGGCGGCCGTGAGGATCCGGTCGTCGCCGGACTCCGGCAGCACGATGTGCTTGCGGTCGGTCCGCGCCCGCTCCATGAGCTGGTGCTCGAACATCAGCGGCGTCCGGACCTCGGAGGCCGAGACGTCGATCGCGCGGAGCAGCGCCGCCTGGTCGACCGCCTCGGAGAACAGCCGGCGCGCGACCTCGATCTTGTTGGGAGAGTCCTTGCTCATCGGCCCGCGGACGCGCATCAGCCGCTCCGCGGTGGTGTAGGTGCCCAGATCCGTGAGCGCGATGGGCAGGTCGGACAGGACGCCGTCGGTCAGCCGGCGGATGGTCTCGGGCAGCTCGTAGCCGCCGGTGAGCAGGATGCCCGCCAGGGTCGGGAAGGTGCCCGACTGGTGAGCCAGCATCAGCCCGGGGATCAGGTCGGTCCGGTCGCTCGGCGCGATGACGGCGACGTCGGGGCGGAGGCGTGCGAGCACGTTGGGCAGGCTCATGGCGGCGACGATGATGCCGAGCGCCTCACGCCCGGTCCCCGCCTCGGTGCCGACCACGAGGTGGCCGTCGGCGGCCGCCACCAGCGCCCCGAAGGTCGGGGCGGACAGCAGCACGCTCTCCGGGAGCGCTGCGCTGAGCAGCCCGGAGGTGTGGGCGAGCGCCTCGCGGACGGCCTCCAGGTCGTCCGGCTCGACCCGGTTGGCGACGACCGCGACGGTGGCGGCGTGATTGGCCCGGAGCTCGGTCAGCGCGCTCTCGGCCGCGGCCTGCACCTGGCTCGGCGTCCGCCCGCGGCCGTGGACGACCAGCACGACGGGAGATCCGAGGTTGGCCGCGATCTTGGCGTTGAACGACAGCTCCGTGCCGGTCGAGACGTCGGTGTAGTCCGACCCGAGCACGAGGACGACCTCGAAGCGCTCGGCCAGCTGCCCGAACCGCTCGACGATCTCGTGCAGCGCCTCGTCCTGGTCCTCCCTGGCGAGGTCGTAGGTCACCCCGATCGCCTCGTCGTAGGTCTGCTGCATCCCCGGCTGCGACACGAGCAGCTCGACGATGAGGTCGCGCTCGCCCGCCTCCGGGTGCGCGCTGACGGTGGTGAGCGGGCGGAACACCCCCACGGAGCCGACCTCGCGGACCAGGGCGTCCAGCAGGCCGAGCGCGACGGCCGACTTGCCGGTCAGCCCCTCGGACGACGCGACGTAGACGCTGCGGCTCACCCCGGCATTATGTCCTCGCTCCGCTCGGACGCGGATCGCGCTCTGACCCGATGCCTTCCTCCCTCCCGCGCAGGACGGAGGAGCGTGTCCTGCGCGGGAGGTCGTCCAGTCACCGGCGCGCGCACCGGCAGTGGGGGAGCTGACCGATCTCAGTTTCTGCCGGGTTTCGGCCCTGGTCGCGTACGTCTTGCCCGGGGCGCCCCTAATGTGTGCGCGTGGTGAAGACGCCGCGGCTCGAGGGACTCACCGACTGGCGACCGCTGGCCCGTGGGGGCTTCGCCGTGGTCTGGGAGGCCCGGCAGGAGTCGCTCAACCGGCTCGTCGCCGTCAAGATCATCACCCGCAAGCTCGACAACCCCGAGGAGCGCGACCGCTTCCTCCGCGAGTCCGGCGCCGCTGGGCGCATGTCCAGCCACCCCGGGATCGTGACCGTCCACTACGCCGGGCTGCTCGACGACGACCGGCCGTTCCTGGTCATGGAGCTGTGCACGGGCGGTTCGCTGACCCGGCGGCTCGACGAGAGCCTCCGCCCGAGCCAGGAGTGGGTGCGCGACCTCGGCGTACGGATCGCCGACGCGCTCTCCGCTGCGCACGACCAGGGCGTGCTGCACCGCGACGTCAAGCCCGCGAACGTCCTCATCGACCAGTACGGGCACGCCGGGCTGGCCGACTTCGGGCTGGCCGTGATGACCGACGGCATGGACCTGGAGGAGCGGCTCGAGGCGCTCACCCCGGCGTACGCGCCCCCGGAGGCGTTCGCCCCGCACTCGCCCACCAAGAGCGGCGACGTCTACTCGCTCGCGGCCACGCTCTACGCGCTGCTCTGCGGCCACGCGCCGCGGGCGGTGGAGGACACGGGTGCCGACCCGGACATGACCGCCGCCCAGATCGTCATGGCCCACCTCGACGACCCCGTCGAACGGCTCCCGGACGTGGACCCCCGGCTGATGGACGTCCTGATGGAGGCGCTGGACGACGACCCGACGAAGCGGCCGACCGCGGCCGCGTTCCGGGACGAGCTCGCAACGCTGCCGCTGGGGGCGCCCAGCGTCGCGCTGCTGCCCCAGCTGGACGAGCCCGTCCCGTCGCCCGTCCCGGCAGCGACCTCGTCGGAGCCGGACGGCGAGGTCGCCGTCCCCCCGCGTCCGCGTCGACGACCGGGGTGGGCGGTCCTCGTCGCCGCGGCCGCGGTCCTCGCCCTCGTCGTGGTGGTCGTCCTCGCGCTCGCGGGCCGCGGTGGGGTGAGCGCGGCTCCGCCTGCGGCTTCGAGCGCGGCGCAGGGGGTCAGCGACAGCCCCTCGCCCAGCCCGTCGGTGGCCCCGCTCGCCGGGTTCGTCGACTGCAGCTCCGCCGTCGGGCGACCGGCGCAGTGCGCGCCGAGCACGCCCCAGTGCTGGGGCGGCGTGCCGTCGGCGTTCGACTCGTTGATCGTCGCGACGCCCGCGCGGTGCGACCGTACGCACGTCTACCAGACCTTCGCCGCCGGGCTCCTGACCGCACAGGTCATCCGGCAGTCACAGCTCGACGCAGACCCCGCGGCGAAGGCCGTCTGCACGTCTCGGCTCGTCAACGCGATGCTTCCCGCCCGCGAGCGTCGCGACAACTGGGAGATCTTCACCATCCCGCCGCAGAGCTCCGCCGACGACGAGGCGTACTTCCGCTGCGTCTTCGGGCGCGGGGAACGCAGCGCCCCGCTCGAGCTCCAGGCGCCGGGCTAGCGGCTAGCTCGAGGCGGTCAGCCGGGTGCGGAGCCAGTCGAGGTCGGCGCGCTGGCCCTCGGCCCCGCCCGGGGTCTCCACCACGACCGGAGCCGCCGCGTCGCGCACGATCGCGACCAGGGCGTCGGGGTCGACGTGGCCGTCCCCCAGGTTGGTGTGGCGGTCGGCCCCCGACCCGGCGGCGTCGCGCGAGTCGTTCGCGTGCACCAGGTCGATGCGTCCGGTGATGGCCCGGACCCGCTCGACCAGGCCGTCGAGGTCCTCGCCCGAGGCGTGGGCATGGCAGGTGTCGAGGCAGAAGCCGACCCCGGCGCCATCTCCGTCGCCGACCGCGCCCCAGAGCTGGTCGAGCCGGTCGAGGTGACGGGCCATGGCGTTGTCGCCGCCGGCCGTGTTCTCGATGAGCAGCGGGACGGGTATGTCGAGCCGTTCGACGCACTTGCGCCAGTTGTCGATGCCCTGAGCCGGGTCGTCCGCCTTGAGCACGTGGCCGCCGTGCACCACGAGGCCCGAGGCCCCGATCTCCGCCGCGGCGTCGAGGTGCTGCTGCAGGAACTTGCGGCTCGGGATCCGGATGCGGTTGTTCGTGGTGGCGACGTTCAGCACGTACGGGGCGTGGACGTAGAGCGCGACGCCGGCGTCGGCCGCCGCCGTCCGCAGCGCCTCGGCGCCGCCCGCGAAGGCGACCTGCGGACCCTTCCACGCCTGCGGGTCGCCCAGGAAGAACTGGGCGAGCTGAGCGTCGCGTGCCTGGGCCTCGGCGACCGGGTCGACCTGGTCGCCGTGCCCCCCTGCCAGCAGGTCCGTCATGGCGCGAAGGCTAGCCGGGCCTGCTGACAGGTCGTTCCCTCAGCTGCGCGGCGGGTCGTACGGCTGCTGCCCGTACTGCTGACCGTTGTCGTACGGCGGCTGGGGCTGCTGGTCGTACGGCTGCTGCGGCTGCCCGTACTGCTGCGGAGGCTGGCCGTACTGCTGCGGAGGCTGGCCGTACTGCTGCGGAGGCAGCTGCCCGTACCCGCCGTAACCGCCCTGGGAAGCAGGAGGCCCGTACTGCTCGGCGCTGGGGGTCGTCTGGCTGGCGAAGAACACGATCAGGATGATCGGACCGACGAGCGGGATCAGACTGAAGAGGTAGTTCCACCCGGAGTGACCGGTGTCGTGCAGCCGCCGCCAGGCCAGGGCGAGGCTCGGCACGATTGCGGTGAGGTAGTAGAGCCCGAAGATGCTGCTGATCACGGTCGCCAAAGGGCTCATGCTGCCGTTCTCCGAGGCTCCAAGAGCGCCGGAGGCGCCGGAAAGAGCGAGGAGCACCACGTACACGACGAAGTTGAAGAGGACGACCCACCAGTACTCCCCGCGGCTGGCGCGGCCGCTGAAGGTCGCGTACTTGGCGAAGAAGCGCTTGATCGCGGCGCCGAAGCCGATGCCGTAGTAGGGCCAGTCGAGGGGAGGTTCGCTGCCCTGGGTGGTTGCGTCGTAGGACATGAGGCTCCTCAGCGGGGCAGGTACTGGGTCGTCAGACCCGTGGCGTAGGCGATGATCGCGAAGACGAGCCACACCGCGCCGACGATGATCCCGGCGAGGGCGGGGGTGTTCCGCACCCCGACCTTGCGCGACTGGACGAACGCGATGATCGAGATGACGAGGCCAGCCCACCAGGTGCACGGGATGATCGCCAGGATCAGACCGACGATGCCGAGGGTCTTGCCCGGGTAGGAGGCTGCCGCCGGCGGCGGTGCGGCCTGGTACTGAGACATGCTCGGTCTCCTGGTCTGTAGGGCGTGCAAGGGCAGCGAGCGTAACGGCTGGGCGGGTCGCCGCAGGCGTAATCAACAGGTCGGATCCATCGTGATCGAAACTTGATCCCGGTCGGGGAACTCGGCCACGACAAGGGCGGGAGACTCCGGATGATC
>Ga0210040_10002263_pt1 | contig 27435 bp, 24 predicted proteins | sample CryGeyCG12114_NA_FD_185462 | JGI IMG/M metagenome (GOLD analysis project Ga0210040, IMG submission 185462) | Groundwater microbial communities from aquifer - Crystal Geyser CG19_WC_8/21/14_NA (SPAdes) (version 2) | ecosystem: Environmental > Aquatic > Deep subsurface > Groundwater | place: USA... | reverse complement strand
GCGTCTCCACCGCGAGCGACTTCGCCACCCCCGGCACCCCCTCCAGCAGGCAGTGCCCCCGGGCCAGCAACGCGACCAGCATCCGCTCGACCATGCGGTCCTGACCGACGACGACCTTCTTCACCTCCATCAGGGCGGTCTCGAGCGCGGGTCCGGCGCGGAAGGCGGAGGTGGTGGTCATGGGAGCTCCTGGGGACGAGAAGGGGGAAGGGGACGGGTCAGACGAGTCGCGAGGACCAGAGCAGGGACGGCACCGCGGTGCCGAAGAGCAGGACGAGGCCGAGCCCGGCGAAGACGTCGGACACGTCCTCGCGGCCCGGCTCCGGGACGAGCGCCGAGCCGATGTCGTCGTAGACCTCGCGCAGCTCGGCGGCGGACCAGGCGTCGTAGGCCGTGCCGCCGGTGGTCTCGGCGACCTCGCGGAGCGCCGAGAGGTCCGCGCCGACGGGGGTCTCGACGCCGTCGACGACCGTCGTCGCGTCCGGCGTGCCGAACGCGATGGTCGACACGGGGATGCGTGCGGCCGCGACCGCCGCGGCCGCCTCCGCGAGCGAGCTGCCGGCGGTGCTGTCCCCGTCGGCGAGCTGGACGATGCGGGCCGCCGGCTCCGCCTCGTCCGCGCCCGGACCGAGGGCGTCCACGATCGCGTCCAGCGACACCAGCAGGCCGTCGCCCGCTGCGGTGCCGCCGGTGAGGGTCAGCCCGTCGACGGCCGCCGCGACGAGGTCGTGCTCCGTCGTCGGAGCGGCCACCAGCTCGGCGGTGGCGTTGTAGGCGACCAGGCCGACCTCGACCTGGTCGGGCAGGTCCTCGATGAACTCCTGCGCGGCCGCCTTGGCCACCGTGATCCGGTCGGGGGCGACGTCGGTGAGCAGCATCGAGGTGCTGGTGTCGATCGCGACCATGACGACGGCCCGCTCGCGCGGCTGCTCGCCGGCCACCGAGGGCCGGGCGAAGGCGGCGGTCATCGACACCAGGGCCAGGGACAGCAGGCCCGCCGTCACAGGACGCCGCCAGCCGAGGCGGTGGGGCGCGACGGAGGCCAGCAGGGCCGGCTCGGCGTACTGCTCGCGGCCGGCACTCCTGCGCCGCTGCACCAGCAGGGCGCCTGCGCCGGCGAGCGCGAGCACCGCGAGCACCCACAGCCGGACGGGTGCGTCGAAGGCGAAGTCAGGCGGCACGTCGGTCAGCTCCTCGCAGGGCGGGTCGGTGAGGAGGACCACGCTGCGGCCGGTGCCTGCGTGCCGGCTGCCGCCTCCCTGGCAGCTCCCTGTGAACCGGAGGCCGGTCCTCGCTCACAGGCAACGCACAGCGGACGCCCAGACGAGCCCCAGCCGGACCGCAGACTGTGGGTGCACCCCAACGATCGGAGTCCCCGCATGACGTCCGCCCCTGCCCCGGAGGCCCGGCTGCTCGTCGTCGACGACGAGCCGAGCATCCTCGAGCTGCTGTCGGTCACGCTGCGCTTCGCCGGCTTCGAGGTGGCCACCGCGACCAACGGCGCCGACGCCCTCAACCGGGTGCGGGAGTTCGCGCCGGACCTGCTCGTCCTCGACGTCATGATGCCCGGCCTGGACGGCTTCGCCGTCGCGTCGACGCTGCGCGGCCGCGGCGACCAGGTGCCGGTCGTCTTCCTCACGGCCAAGGACGCCACCGAGGACCGCGTGCAGGGCCTCACGATCGGCGGCGACGACTACGTCACCAAGCCCTTCAGCCTCGAGGAGGTCGTCGCCCGCATCCGGTCGGTCCTGCGCCGCACCTCCGGCAGCGTCGTGCCGGCTGCGCAGGAGGCGCCCACGGCCCGGCTGCAGTACGGCGACATCGTCCTCGACGACGACACCCACGAGGTCTGGGAGGGCGACCGCCAGGTCGACCTGTCCCCGACCGAGTTCAACCTCCTGCGCTACTTCCTGCAGAACCCCGGGCGGGTGCTGAGCAAGCGCCAGATCCTCGAGCACGTCTGGAACTACGACTTCGGCGGCGACGGCAACGTCGTCGAGTCGTACGTGTCGTACCTGCGCAAGAAGGTCGACCTGTCCGAGCCCCGGTTGCTGCACACCGTGCGCGGCGTGGGCTACGTCCTGCGCCAGCCCAAGTCGCCCACGGCGTGAGCGCACGCGTGACCGGGCGGCTCGCGCGCTTCCCGCTGCGCACGCAGCTCGTGGTGCTGCTGCTGCTCAGCGTCGCGCTGGTGGTCCTGGTCACCAGCCTGGCCGGCACGGCCGCGCTGCGGAGCTACCTCGTCGACCGCATCGACGACGAGCTCGTGGAGGTCATCCAGGCGCCGCCGCAGGACGACCGTGGTCCCGGCCGGGGAGGCGGCCGCACGGGCGACCGGCGCGACGTCGCCGTGATCGTCCTGGTCTACGACGCGTCGGGCGCCCTGCTGACCGGCTACAGCACCGGCCCGGACGAGGGCGGGCCGGAGCTGTCCGACCCCACGGCGCTGCCGGCGGAGCCGACGGACGTCCCGGACGTCGACGGCGGCGAGGACTGGCGCGCCCTGGCCGTCCCCATCGCAGGCGGCGGCACCTACGTGGCAGCGGTGCCGCTCAACGGCGTGGACGACACCGTCTCGCGGCTGCTCGTCATCAACGGCGCCGTGGGCGTGACGGCCCTCGCCGGCGTCGGTCTGCTGGCGGCGTGGGCCGTCCGCCGCAGCCTGCGCCCCCTGCGCGACGTCGAGCGCACTGCGGAGGCGATCGCCGCGGGCGACCTCAGCGTGCGCGTCCCACCCGCCGACCCGCGCACCGAGGTGGGCAGCCTGGCGGCCTCCTTCAACGTCATGGTCGACCGCTTCGAGAGCGCGTACTCGGCGCAGCAGCGCTCGGAGGTCGAGGCGCGCGCGTCCGAGGGACGCATGCGGCGCTTCGTCGCGGACGCCAGCCACGAGCTGCGCACCCCGCTCACGTCCATCCGCGGCTTCGCCGAGCTGTTCCGGCAGGGCGCCGCACGCGACCCCGCGCAGCTCGCGCAGCTGCTGCGGCGCATCGAGGACGAGGCGTCCCGGATGGGGCTGCTGGTGGAGGACCTGCTGCTGCTGGCCCGGCTCGACCAGGCCCGGCCACTGCGCTCGGAGCCCGTGGACCTGCTGACGGTCGCCGCCGACGTCGTGCACGCGGCCACCACGGTGCACGCCTCGACGCACGAGGTGCACCTCGACGCCGACACCGGGCAGGGGCTGCCCGTGGTGGTCGGCGACGACGCGCGGCTGCACCAGGTGGCCACGAACCTGGTCGGCAACGCCGTCGCCCACACGCCCGCGGGCACGCGCGTCGACGTGCGGGTCCAGCGGCGCGACGGCGACGTGCTGCTCGAGGTGCGCGACGACGGTCCGGGCATGGCGCCCGAGGTGGCGGCCCGCGTCTTCGAGCGCTTCTACCGCGCCGACTCGTCCCGGACCCGGGCCGGCACGGTGACGAACGGCAGCGGGCTCGGCCTGTCGATCGTCGCGGCCATCGTGGCGGCGCACGGCGGTGCGGTCGACGTCGAGAGCTCGCCCGGCCACGGGTCGCGCTTCGTCGTCCGGCTGCCGGCGCTGAGCGGCGGCTGAGCGGCGGCTGAGCGGATTGCCAGCCGCGTCACAGGTCCGTCCCAGGAACGGTGCCGATCCTCGACGAAGACGGTGGGCCGCCCGGCCCGCCCGGACGAGGAGTGCTCCATGCGCAGCAAGCTCGCGACCGTCGCCCTGGCGGGCGCGCTCGGCATCACCGGTGTCGTCGGTGCGGCGCTCGTCGCGCCGGCCCTGTCGTACGCCGCCACCGGCGACAGCTCGGCGCTCGACGACCGCGTCACGTCGCTCAAGGACGCGCTGACGGGGCTGGTGTCCGACGGGACGCTCACCCAGTCGCAGGCCGACGAGGTGGCCACGACCCTCGCCGAGCGCGGACCGCTCGGCGGCCGCGGCGGCTCCGGCGGCGGTCGGGGCGGGTTCGGGGGCGGCGGGGAGACCGCCGCTGCCGCCGCCGAGGCGCTCGGCCTGACCCAGGACGAGCTGCGCACCGCGGCGCAGGAGGGCATGACGCTGGCCGAGCTCGCCGAGCGCGAGGGCGTCGCCACCTCCGCGGTCGTCGATGCGGTGGTGGCCGCCGCGAAGGCCCACCTCGCCGAGGAGGTGACCGAGGGCGACCTGACGCAGGCCGAGGCCGACGCGAAGGCCGCCGAGCTCGAGACGCGGATCACCGAGTCGGTCGACGAGCCGCTGCGCCTCGGTGGCGGCCACGGCGGTCACCGCGGGCACGGCGGTCCGGGCCGCGGTGATGGACAGGGTGACGGACAGGGCGACGAGGCGTCGCCCACCCCGTCGGCCTCGGCCGAGAGCGACGACGCCTGACGCGCGTCCCCCTGCAGGTCGTCCCTGAGATCTCCCGCGTCAGGCCCGCCCGCCCACCTCTGCCTGCGGGCGTGACTGCCACAGCGCCCAGTCGGCGCTGACGTCGCCGGCGGTGCGCAGCAGGTGGGGGAGGTGGTCCGACAGCAGCCGCTCGACGGACGTCTCCGCCGCGTGCACCGTCACGTTCAGGGCGGCGCGCACGGCTCCCGTGCCGTCGCGCACCGGCGCGGCGACCGACCGGACGCCTGGTGCGAGCTCCTCGTCGGCGAGGGCCCAGCCGCGGGCCCGGACCTGCATCAGCTCGGCCTCCAGGTCCGCGCGCCGTCGTCCCGCGTACGACGGCAGCCCGGAGCGGCTCGGCTCGGCGAGCGTGGCCCCGAGCTCGTCGGGACCCAGCGCGGCGAGCAGCACCTTGCCCTGCGACGTCTGCGGAGCCGGGAAGCGGGTGCCGACGTCGACCCGCAGGGTGACGAGCTTGGGCACCGCCACGCGGGCGACGTAGACGATGTCGGACCCGTCGAGCTGCGACATCGACGACGACTCGCCGGTCCGGGCGACGAGCGCCTCGAGGTGGGGCCGGGCGAGGTCCCACAGCCCGAGCGAGGACACGTACGCCGTCCCGAGCGCCAGGACCCTGGGCGTCGGGGTGAAGGCGCCGCCGGTGCACCGGACGAAGCCCAGCTCCTCGAGCGTCAGCAGCAACCGGCGCGCGGTGGGCCGGGGCAGGCCGGTGGCGGTGGCCACGTCGCTCAGCGACATGGTGCGGGACCGGGCGTCGAAGCAGGCGAGGACGTCGAGCCCGCGGGCGAGGGCCTCGACGAAGTCCGGGCCCCGGCCGCGTCCTGCCATGGGCCTGCCCCGTCCCGTCGGTGGGTCGCTCAGTCCCGGCTGCCCGACCCCGGCTCACCGAACACGGTGCCACGCGCACCGTGCGTCGAGTCCGAGCGGTACTGCGTGTACTGGTAGGGGTTGTCCAGCACCTTGTCGTCGTCCTCCGGGAGGGCGGGCGACATGCCGTCGGTCCACACCTGCTCGCCCATGGTCGAGCGCAGGTGGTCGACCGTCGCGGCGATCCGGCTGCGCACCGCCGGCAGGTCGGCCCCGACGAGGCGGTGCTCCCACTTCACGACGCGCCCGTCGACGACGACGGTGTGCACGTCGCCGCGCTGCGCCTGGAAGGCGACGTGGCCGTAGGGGTTCAGCAGGGGGAACGACACGGGGGAGTCGTCGTTCTTGATCAGGACGACGTCGGCCTTCTTGCCCGGCTCCAGGCTGCCGAGGTCGTCGCGCCCGAGTGCGCGGGCGCCGCCACGGGTGGCCCAGTCGACGACCTGCTCCGCGCGCAGGTGCACCGACGTGACGGTCTCGCCCTTGGCGTGCGCCTCGAGGTGCTCGCGCGAGCGGTCGGCGCCCAGGGTGGTCCGCATCGCGGAGAACAGGTCGCTGCTCCACCACACGCTCGTGTCCATCGACAGCGAGACCGGGATGCCGTGACGGCGCACCTGCCAGGTGGGCGGGTACCCCTGCCCGGCGCTCTGCTCCGACTCCGTCGACACCGACACCGACCCGCCGGTGGCGGCGATGCGGTGGTAGGAGTCGTGGGTCAGCGTCGCGGCGTGGACGTAGACGGTGTCCGGCGTCATGAAGCCGGAGTCGTGCATGAGCCGGATGCCCTCGTCGTTCGTGGCGCCCCAGACGCCGGCGTGCGTCGTCACGGGCAGCCCCAGCTCGCGGGCGACCTCGAAGGCGGCCCGCTCCGGGAAGGCGGGGTCGCCGGTCACGTCGAAGGCGAGCTGCAGACCGAGCAGGTCACCGGCCTCGTCCCGACGCCGCCGCAGGAACGCCTGCACGGCCGGGTCGGCTGTCCACTCCCACGGCGCGGCCTGGATGTTGCCGTAGGCCAGCACGAACCGTCCCGGCACCGCACGGAGGGCGTCCACGGCCGCCTCCGCGTGGTCGACGGTCTGCAGGCCGTGCGACCAGTCGACCGTGGTCGTGACACCCGCCTCGAGGGCGTCCCACGCCGACACCAGGTTGCCGGCGTGGACGTCCTCCGGCCGGAACGCCCTGCCGTGCTCGAGGTAGTACCAGACGAAGTACTGGGTGAGCGTCCAGTCGGCGCCGTAGCCGCGCATCGCCGTCTGCCACATGTGGCGGTGGGTGTCGATCATCCCGGGCATGACGATGCCGCCGCGGGCGTCGACCTCCTGCGTCCCCTCGGGGAGCTCGAGCGCCGTCCCGACCGCGGCGATCCGGTCGTCGACGACCAGCACGTCACCCTCGGGCAGGACCGTGTGCGCGTCGTCCAGCGTGAGCACGGTGCCGCCGCGCAGGACGAGCGGGCGTCCGGCCTGGGGGACGGGGAGGTGCGGCTGCGTCATCGCGGTCTGCTCTCGTCGTCGGCGGACAGGCGTCCGCGAGACGGAGCGCAGCGGACGGGGCGTCACGATCTGCCCGGCGTCCGGGGACTGTCAAGGGTGGTCGTGTCGGTTGACACCGCGAGGACGCGCTGGCCATGCTGCCGTCCCGGCACGGGCGGACGAGCGTCCGCGCACCAGCAGAGGAGCGATGTCGCGCATGACGACCGACGGCGGTGCGCCCGGTGCGACGTCCCCGCCCGGCCCCCTCTCGGGCCTGCTCGTGGCCGACTTCTCCCGCGTGCTGGCCGGGCCGTACGCCACCATGCTGCTCGCCGACCTCGGCGCCGACGTCGTGAAGGTCGAGGGCCCGAAGGGCGACGACACCAGGTCGTGGACGCCACCGGTCCGCGAGCAGGTCTCGACCTACTACCTCGGCATCAACCGCGGGAAGCGGTCGGTCGCCCTCGACCTGCGGGACGAGACCGATGCCGGTCTGGCGCGCGAGCTCGCCCGGCGCGCCGACGTCCTCGTCGAGAACTTCAAGCCGGGCGGGCTGCGCAAGTACGGCCTGGACGCCCCGGCGGTGCTCGAGACCAACCCCGGCGCGGTCTACTGCTCGATCAGCGGCTTCGGCTCGGGCGCCGGCGCCGACGTCCCGGGCTACGACCTGATGGTGCAGGCGATCTCGGGGCTGATGAGCCTGACCGGCGATCCGGACGGACCGCCCTACCGCGCCGGCATCTCCGTCTTCGACGTCATGGCCGGCAACCACGCCGTCATCGGCATCCTCGCGGCGCTGCGCCACCGGGACGCCACCGGCGAGGGCCAGCACGTCGAGGTGAACCTGCTCTCGTCGGCGCTGAGCGGGCTCGTCAACCACAGCTCGGCCTACGTCGCGGGCGGCGTGGTGCCCTACCGGATGGGCAACGCCCACCCGAGCGTCTTCCCGTACGAGCCGCTGCACACCGCCGACGACGACCTCATCGTCGCCTGCGGCAACGACGGCCAGTTCGGCAAGCTGGCAGCGGTGCTCGGCATCCCGGAGGTCGCGCAGGACCCGCGCTTCGCCCGCAACGCCGACCGCACCGCCAACCGCGAGCAGCTGCGTCCGGTGCTGGAGCAGGCGCTGTCCCGGCGCGGCGCCGTCGAGTGGTTCGACCTGCTCGTGGCGGCGGGCGTGCCCTGCGGTCCGATCAACACCATCGACGGCGGGTTCGCCATGGCCGAGCGCCTGGGGCTCGAGCCGGTGGTCGAGGTCGGCGAGGGCGACCGTGCGGTGCCGACGACGCGCCACCCGCTGCGCCTGTCCGCGACACCGGCGACCTACCGGCTGCCTCCGCCGGAGCTCGACGAGCACGGCGCTGACCTGAGGGCCTGGCTGACGGACGACGAAGGGGCCGGACATGGCTGACGAGCCGGACTACCCGACGGCGCTGGGCGCGTCGACACCGACGGCGATCCGACTGCTCGGGCAGGACCTCGCCGCCGACCTCATGGGGGAGGTCGGCTTCGGCGAGCTGGCGTTCTGGCTGCTCACCCAGCGCCGGCCGTCACCGGGGGAGCTGCGGGTCTTCGAGGCCGTCCTCGCCGCCCTCGCCGACCACGGCTTCACGCCGACGGCGATCGTCACGCGGCTGACGTTCCTGTCGGCGCCCGACTCCGTGCAGGGCGCCCTGGCCGCCGGACTGCTGGGCGGCGGGTCGCGCTTCCTGGGGGTGACCGAGGACTGCGGCCGCTTCCTGCACGACGTGCTGACGGCCGTCGGCGACGAGCTGCCGCAGGACGACGCCGGCTGGGACGCGCTGGCCCTCGAGACCGTCCGGGAGCAGCGCGCCGCCGGGCGCTTCGTGCCGGGGCTCGGCCACCACGTGCACAAGACGGGCGACCCCCGGACGCCGCGCATCTTCGAGATCGCCGAGGAGGGCGGCACTGCGGGTCCGCACCTGGCGCTGTTCGCCGCCATCGGCCGGGTGCACCCCCAGGTGCTCGGGCGCACGCTGCCGCTGAACGGCGCGGGTGTCTGCGGCGCCGCCCTCGCAGACCTCGGCCTGCCGTTGGAGCTGCTGCGCGGCGTCGCGCTGCTCGCCCGCACCGCAGGGCTGCTGGGCCAGCTGGCGGAGGAGCTGCGCCGCCCGGTCGCGAACGACATCTTCCTGTCCGTCGACCTGCACAACCGGCCGGTGGACCCCGAGCCCTACCGCCCCTGAGCCGCACTCCGATCGACGCCGTACCCCACAGACGAGGAGCCCCGCATGGCGCAGCTGGCCGCCGTCATCGCGTCGACGCACCACCCCTTCTACTACAAGGCGAGCACCGCGCCTCCGGACGAGGCGCCGCCCTTCGCCGCCGAGTGGGTGCGCAAGATCGAGGCGTTCCGCGAGACGCTGACCAAGGCGCAGCCGGACGTGCTGCTCATGGTCGGGTCCGACCACTTCCACCAGCTCTGGCTCGACAACATGCCGCAGTTCCTCGTCGGCCACGCCGAGCAGTACGACGCCAACTGGTACAACGAGGAGCGCGAGTTCGGCCTGCCGCGGATGCTCGTGCAGGGCGACCGCGACCTGTCCGGGCACATCCTCAGGAACGGCCTGGACGCCGGTTTCGACCTCGCCTTCAGCAACGAGCTGCGGATCGACCACAGCGTCACCTGCCCGATCATCACGCTGCGGCCGCAGAACGACCTGCCGATCGTGCCGGTCTACACCAACATCTTCGCGCCCCCGCTGCCCCAGCCCAAGCGCTTCGTGCAGCTCGGCCACACGCTGCGCGAGCTCGTCGAGTCGTGGCCGAGCGAGCAGCGCGTCGCCATCATCGGCACCGGCCACCTGTCGCTCGAGCTCGGCGGTCCGCGGCAGTTCGGCCCGCAGGGGCCGGACCCGGAGTTCGACCGTCGCGCGGTCGAGTGGATCGCGCAGGGCGACCTCGAGGGGTGCCTGTCGGAGGTGACGCTCGACAGCCTGCACGCCCCCGGCAACGCCACCCACGGGTTCATGGACTTCATGCTGATGATGGGCGTGGCCGGCGAGGGCGTGAAGGCCGACTTCGTCGAGACGGTCGACCTGTTCCACACGATGGAGGCCTACTTCACCTGGTACCCCGAGGGAGCGCCGTCGTGAGCACCTACCTCGTGGACAAGTTCCTGTTCACCGTCGACCGCGATCCCGAGCTCGTCGAGCGCTACCGGGAGGACCCGCGCGGGACGGTCGAGTGGTGGGAGGCCGAGCGGGCCAACCAGCTGCTGAGCTGCACGACGCAGGAGGCGTCGACCTGGCTGCGCTTCGCCGACGGCGAGCGGGAGGCGCTGGCGGCGCACGACTACCCGGCGCTGTTCGCCCTGGGTGCCCACCCGTTCCTCACCCTGACCCTGTTCATCGCGATGTTCGAGCGCGACCACGAGGAGCCGCTCGGCTTCCAGCTCGAGTACGCCAGCCGCCTGGGGCACTTCACCCTCCCCTACCCCGACATCAGCACGTGAGCGCCGCCGGGTGAGCACCGTCCGCGCCGCTGTGCTGCGCCGGCACGGCGGCGCCCCCGAGGTCGAGGAGCGGGACGCCGTCGAGCCCTCGACCGGGCACGTCGTCGTCGAGGTCGCCGCCGCGCCGGTCACCCCGCTCGACGTGCTCTGCGCGAGCGGGACGTCCTACTTCGGACCGCCAGCCCTGCCGTACGTGCCGGGTGTGCAGGGCGTCGGCACCGTCAGGGCGGCCGACGGGCTCGCGCCGGGGACACCGGTGTGGTTCGCGACCTCGGCCGGGATGGCCCCGGGCGACGGCAGTCTCGCCACCGTGGTGAGCGTCCCGGCCGCGGACGTCGTCGCCCTCGAGCACGACGTCGCGCCGGCCCTGGTCGCGGCGCTCGGCCTGTCGGCGGTCGCGGCGGAGCGCTCGCTGCTCGGCCGGGGAGCGATGCGGTCCGGCGAGACCGTCGTGGTGCTCGGCGCCGGCGGTGTCGTCGGCCAGGTCGCCGTGCAGCTCGCCCTCCTGCACGGGGCCGCCCGCGTCGTCGCAGGCTGCCGGTCGGCGGCCGCCGCCGAGCGGGCGCGGCGCTCGGGCGCCGCAGCAGTCGTCCGTCTCGACACCGACGACGTGGCCGTCCTGGCCCGCCGGTTCGCCGACGCCTGCGAGGGAGCAGCCCACCTCGTCGTCGACCCGCTGTTCGGTCCCCCCGCGTCCGCTGCGGCGCTCGCCCTGTCGGACGGCGGCCGCCTGGTCAACCTCGGCAGCGCGGCCGGGGCGAGCGCGGCCCTGGACAGCGCGGCGCTGCGGAGCAGGTCGCTCAGCGTCCTGGGCTACACCAACAACGCGCTCACCGCAGAGCAGCGTCGGGCCGCGCTGGCCGTCGTCGTCGGTCACGCCGCTCGCGGCGAGCTGACCGTCGACCACGAGGTCGTCGCGATGCCGGCCGTGTCGCAGGCCTGGACCCGGCAGGCCGAGGGCCGCGCAGACCGCCGGCTCGTCGTCGACCTCACGTCCTGACCCGTCCCGCCGAGGAGGCCCCGTGACCACCCTGCCGCTGTTCCCGACGACGCTGGTCGGCAGCTACCCCCAGCCCGAGTGGCTCATCGACCGCGCGAGGCTCGCCGGCCGGTTCCCGCCGCGCGTGCGGGCCCGTGAGCTGTGGCGGCCGGCTCCGGAGCACCTCGCGGAGGCACAGCAGGACGCCACCCTGCTCGCCGTGCGCGCCCAGGAGCTCGCCGGGCTCGACATCGTGACCGACGGGGAGGAACGGCGGGAGAGCTACTCCAACCACTTCGCGACGGCGCTCGAGGGCGTCGACGTCGACCACCCCGGCGAGGCGCTGGACCGCAGCGGCCACCCCAACCCGGTGCCCCGCGTCGTGGGACCGGTGCGCCGACCCCGGCCGGTGCAGGTCGACGACGTGCGCTTCCTGCGCGCTGCCACCGATCGGACCGTCAAGGTGACCGTGCCGGGTCCGTTCACGATGTCGCAGCAGGCGCAGGACGACCACTACGGCTCACCTCGGGACCTCGCACTCGCCTACGCCGAGGCGGTGAACGCCGAGGTGCGCGACCTGTTCGCCGCGGGCGCCGACATCGTCCAGATCGACGAGCCCTACCTGCAGGCCCGCCCCGACGCAGCCCGGGAGTACGGCCTCGCCGCGCTGAACCGGGCGCTCGACGGCGTCGAGGGCACCACCGCCGTGCACCTGTGCTTCGGCTACGCGGCGATCATCCACGAACGGCCGTCGGGCTACTCGTTCCTGCCCGAGCTGGCCGACTCGCCGGTGCAGCAGGTCTCGATCGAGACCGCGCAGTCGGGGCTCGACACGAGCGTGCTCGCCGCGCTGTCGGACAAGACCGTCATGGTCGGCGTCGTCGACCTGTCCGACCCCGCGGTGGAGGCGGTGGAGACGGTCGTCGCCCGTGTCCGGCGGGCGCTCCCGCACGTCGACGCCGAGCGCCTCGTGCTGGCACCGGACTGCGGCATGAAGTACCTCCCGCGCGCCTCGGCCGACGGCAAGATGCGGGCCATGGCCGAGGCCGCGCAGGTCCTGCGGCGGGGCTGACCCGTCGTCAGTCCGTGCTGCTCAGCGTCGCGGTGGTCGTCCGCGAGGCGCCGCCGCGCGTGTAGGTGATCTCGACCTCAGCGCCGACCTCGTGGTCGCGGACCGCGACGATGAGGCTGTCGGCGTCGACGACCGCGCGGTCGCCGACCTGCGTCACGACGTCGCCCGCCTGCAGCCCGGCGTCGGCGGCGGGGCCACCCGCGGTGACCGCCGTCAGCACGGCGCCGGTCGACGCTGCGCCGGTGCTCTCGCCGACGCTGACGCCGAGCAGGGGGTGGTCGGCGGTCCCGTCGGCGATGAGCTGCTCGGCCACCTCGACCGCGTCGTTGCTCGGGATCGCGAAGCCGACGCCGATGTTGCCGCTGCTGCCGTCCCCGGCCGTGGCGATGGCGCTGTTCACGCCGACGACCCGACCCTGGAGGTCGACCAGCGCACCGCCGCTGTTGCCGGGGTTGATGGCCGCGTCGGTCTGCACGGCGTCGATGACCGACGACTCCGACGCGCTGTCCCCGGTCCGGACCGCGCGGTCCAGCGTCGACACGATGCCCTCGGTCACCGTGTTGGACAGCCCGAGCGGCGCACCCACGGCGAGGACGGCCTGGCCGACGGCGAGCTCGTCGCTGTCGGCGAAGACCGCGGCGGTGAGGTCGGTGACGCCCTGCGCGCGCACGACGGCCAGGTCGCTGGTCGGGTCGGTGCCCACGACCGTCGCCGGCACCGTGCTGCCGTCGTCGAAGGTGACGGTGACGTCGGTGGCGCCCGCGACGACGTGGTTGTTGGTCAGGATGGTGCCGTCGCTGCGCAGCACGATGCCCGAACCGGTGCCGGACGTCGTCTGCGCGGCGCCGAACGGACCGGAGGCGCTGCTCGTCACCGCGATGGTGACGACGCTCGGGGCGATGGTCGCGGCGGCCGACTGGGCCGTGCCGGCCGACGTGGTGCCGGTCGGCTGCAGCGCGCCGCTGCTGCGGGCGATGGCCGACGTGGGGGCCGAGGTGGCCGGCGCGTCGTCGTCCACCAGCAGTGCGGTCGCCGCCCCCGTGCCGCTGCACAGGAGCGCACCGCACAGCAGCAGGGCGGCCGTCCGGCGGCGTCCGGGGCGCCGCTCGGCAGGCTGCACCGGGGGCGTCGGTGGTGCGGCGGGCGGCGTCGTCGTCGCCGCGCTGCCCGGGAGGTAGCTGAAGTCGGGACGCTCGGGCGCAGAGGTGGACATCGCAGGCTCCTTGGAGGGCTGGGCGGTCAGGCGGCGGGTGAGGGCGACGACATGGGCGGCGATCTCGCGCGGGTCGGTGCCGCGCACGCAGGCGGCCGCGCCGGCGGCGAGCACCGCCACGGCCTGGGCGCTGTCGGCCTGCGGAGGCAGGACGGCGAGCAGCCGCGCGTGCGGGCAGCGCGAGCGGGCTGCCGTCACGTCGTCGGGCGAGGACACCGGGACGACCGCGACGTCGGCGTGCTGCTGACCGGCGGTCAGCAGCAGCCACCGGTCGTCCCGCAGGTGGTCGGACCACGACGTCGCGCCGTCCAGCACCGCCACGCGCGGCCGGAAGGGCGTCGGCGCGGGGGGTGCGGCCGGAGGGGCGGTCGGTGTCATGGACCAGTTGTCCCTCCGCCGCCTGGAGGGTCGCTGTCGGTGTGCTGTGGGGAACCTGTGAGCGCGTCGCCGTCAGTCCCGCAGCGCTGCCACCGCCGCCGACACCGCGTCCTCGAGCGAGGTCGCCGGCCGGCCGAGCAGCCGCTCGAGGTCACCCGGGTCGACGAGCAGCTCGCCGTCGGCCACCCCACGGTCACCGTCGGCGTAGACCGCGGCCACCGGCTCCGGCAGCCCGGCACCGACGAGCACCTGCGTGTAGGCCTCGACGGGGAGGTCGGTGTAGGTGACGGTCCGACCGGTGGCGCGGGAGACCACCTCTGCCAGCTCCTGCATCGTGAACGGGGCGCCGCCGAGCTCGTACGTGCGGCCGGCGTGCTCGTCGGGCGCGCCGACGACGACGGCCGCGGCCTCGGCGTAGTCGGCACGCACAGCGGCGCTGACGCGACCGTCTCCCGCGGCGCCGGCGATCCCGTGCTCGAGGTGGACGGGGAGCTGCCCGGTGTAGTTCTCGACGTACCAGCTGTTGCGCAGCAGGGCGTACGGGATGCCCGACCCGGCGAGCAGCTGCTCGGTCGCGCGGTGCTCCTCGGCCAGCAGCAGCGTCGACGTGTCGGCGTGGGCGATGCTCGTGTAGGCGACGAAGCCGACGCCGGCGGCGGCCGCCGCGTCGATGATCGCCGCGTGCTGCCGCGTGCGCGAACCCACCTCGCTGCCCGAGACCAGCAGGAGGCGGTCGACGCCGGCGAAGGCCTGCGCCAGCGATGCCGGGTCGTCGTAGTCGGCCCGGCGGACGACGACGCCCCGGTCGGCGAGGTCGCTGAGCCGGTCGGTGCTGCGGCCCGTCGCGACGATGTCGGAGGCCGGTGCGCCGCGCTGCAGCAGCGCCTCGACGGCGAGGCGTCCGAGGTGTCCGGTGGCTCCGGTGACGGCGACGGTCATGTGGGTCTGCTCCTCGGGCTGGGGCCGCCGTGTGCGGCCCGGCACAGGGGGAACGGGCCGGCGCCGCAGGCGCTTCCCGGAGCCCGGACTGCCCGCAGGTTCGACGGGTGACGACCGGCGCCAGGGCGTCCGGGCGCAACGGCGGGGTCCTGCGGGCCGGCCTGCCGGCCGCTGCAGGTCAGAGGCCGAGGCGGTGCAGGACCGGCTCGAGCGCCTCCTGCAGCGCCGGCGGCGCCCACGACTGCGCGGGTGAGCGCGAGGCGTCCGTGAGGACGCGCGACCACTGCTCCACCGCGGACCGCCGGGTGAGCAGCCGCTGCGCCAGCTGCTGCCCGGCGCGTCCGACGGCCTCGGCCTCCTGCGGGTGCTGCTGCACCCAGCGGGCCTGCGTCACGAGGTCGGAGAGGTCACGCCGCACCGGTACGAAGTGCTCCATCGGGACGAGGCGGTTCCAGAACCACTCGCGCCAGGGCCGGTCCTGCACCAGGACCGGCCGGCCGCTGTGCAGCAGCAGCTTGAGCCGCCCGCTGTAGCCCTTGCCCTCCACGTCGAGCAGCGCGGACCAGCGGCGGGCCTGCTCGTCGAGGGTCAGCGAGTTGCCCGCGGACGTGCGCAACCGGTCCTGCGCCGGGTCCGCGACCCAGTCGACCTGCTGCACGTCCAGCAGGTCGGGGTGCTCCTGGCCGAGCCGGAGCAGGACCGAGCGCACGGGATGCGTCCGGACGCTGCCGATCCAACCGGTGACGGGCAGCTGCGCGGCCTGCTCACCGGCGGACCGCACCGCCGAGCAGGTCTGGTCGAAGTCGTCGATCCCGACCTCGGGCCACCCGCCGAACACGAAGTCCGGCACGGGCACGTCGAGGTGGCCGTCCGCGGTGCAGAAGGCGTACGACCGCCAGGGCTGCTCGGGCGTGCTGACCGGCCGGTCCAGCGTGTGCACCAGCACCGGGCCGAACTCCGGCAGGTCGTGCGAGCGGTCCGCCGAGCCCAGCAGGCCGAGCACGGCGTCGTGCCGGGACTGGAAGCCGCCGAGCCCCACCGCCTGCAGCCCGCGGCGGTCCCGCCAGACGACGAGGGTGTCACGCACCCCGGGCAGGTCCCCGACCTGGTGCGTGATCACCAGGTCGAGGCTACCCAGCGGCACCGGTCCGGTGGACTCGTAGTCTGGTCCGGCACGTGCCGGACCCCACGTGCGCCCTGTCCTCACCGGGTCCCGCGTGGGTCGGAGGCGGCGGGTGCGGGACCTGGCGGACTCGGCGGCGCTGGCGGCGGAGGGTCGGCTGCTCGGCGGCCTGATCGATGCCGCGCACACCACCACGCCGGCGGGGCTGGCGCAGCTGGCGGCGGAGCACTGCGCCGCAGTGGGCCTGCGGGACCTGGTGCTGCTGCTGCAGGACTACGACCAGCAGCAGCTGGTGGCGATGCCGGTACCGGGGCGGGAGACGCCGAGGCCCGAGGCCCTGGACGCGTCGATGGCGGGGCGGGCGTTCACCACGCACAGCATGGTGGAGGGGGCCCGCCCGGACGGGGTGCGGCTGTGGTCGGTGATGCTCGACGGCACCGACCGGGTCGGGGCGTTGGCGGTGACCGTCGACGAGGTCACCGAGCCGGTGCGCCGGCTCGTGCAGCGGCTGGCCGGGCTGCTGGCCGACCTGATCGTGACCAAGGGCATGTACACCGACGTCTTCTTCCAGCTGCGGCGGCGGCAGCCGATGTCGTTGCAGGCGGAGATGCAGTGGCACCTGCTGCCCCCGCTCGTGATGACCACGCCCCGGGTGTCGGTCGCGGGCGCGCTGGAGCCGGCGTACGAAGTCGGGGGCGACGCGTTCGACTACGCCCTGAACGGCGACGTGCTGCACCTGGCGATCCTGGACGCGATGGGGCACGGCCTGCGCGCGGCGGCGATGTCGGGGATCGCGACCGCGTCCTACCGGCACGCCCGGCGTGCGGACGTCGGGCTGGAGGAGATGTACGCGGTGATGGACCGCCGGGTCGCCGAGCAGTTCGACGTCGACGAGTTCGTGACCGCCCAGGTCGCCGAGCTCGACACCCGGACCGGCGTGCTGCGGTGGGTCAACGCCGGCCATCCCGCGCCCCTGCTGGTCCGCGGCAACCACGTGGTGCGGGCGCTGGAGAGCGAGCCGACGCTGCCGGTGGGGTTCGGCGGCGCGGCTCCCGTGGTGGCCCGGGAGCAGCTGCACCCGGGTGACCGGGTGCTGCTGTTCACCGACGGTGCGACCGAGCAGCGCACCCGCCGGGGCGGACGGCTGGGGGACGTGCTGTTCGTGGACCTCGTGGACCGGGCGTGCGCCCCGGGTCTGATCGTGGCCGAGACCGTCCGGCGGCTGGTCGAGGCGCTGCTCGGGCAGATCGAGGGCACGGCGCCCGACGACGACGCGACGCTGCTGCTGGTGGAGTGGGACGGTCCCGGCACGGACTGACGCGCCGAGGGCCGCACGCACTGCTGCTCGCGGGGACGTGACGGGGCGGTCCCGGCGACGCCCGCCCGGGCGGCGAACACGCCGAGGGACGAGGACGCCACCACCGCTCAGAGCCCCGTGCGCAGCGCCTCCACTGCTCGAGTGAGGCGGCGGCTCACGGCAGGAGCTCGCCGCCGCGCACGCCGGTGAGCAGCAGCTGGTCCACGGCCGATCCGCCGGTGAGCACGCTCATGTCGCCCGTGGTCTCGAGGACCACCGCCGTGACCTCCTCCAGCGAGTGGACGCCGGCCGAGCGCAGCTGACCGAACAGCTCCTCCCGGCTGACGCGGGCCTGCCGCAGGTGGTCGTCGAGGATCTCCGGCCCGGCCATGAGCAGCAGCGGGCTGTTGTCGACGAGCCCACCGAACATCCCCCTGCGCCGCAGGACGGCGATGACCGCCTGCATCCCGAACAGCAGCACGAGCGCGGCGGCGCCGTCGGCCAGCGGGATCGAGGCCACGGCGGTGGACGCCAGGGTGGAGCCGATGGCGACCGTGGCGGCGAAGTCGAAGCTGCTCATCTTCGCCAGCGACCGAGGCCCGGCCAGCCGCGTCAGGACCACGACGAAGGCGTAGACGCACAGCGTCGAGACGACGACCGCACCGAGGGCGGGACCGCTGGTCCCGAGCCGTTCGAGAACTCCCATGGCGGCCCCCTCCCCCTCGGCGGTCACCGTCACGCCGCGGGCCCGCCTTCCGTGGCGGGAGCCCGACGGGCCTCGACATCCTCGCCGGCAGGAGCGTCCGGCGGACGGAGTGCGGGTAGCGCGCCCCCATGAGAGCCCTCGTGGTGGAACCCGGACGTGCTGGCTCGGCGCGCGTCAGCGACGTCCCGGAGCCGCCGGAGGCGGACGGGTCGGTGCTGGTCCAGACGCTCGCCGTCGGCGTGTGCGGCACCGACCGGGAGATCGTCGCCGGTGAGTACGGCCAGGCGCCGACCGGCCAGCCGCACCTGGTCCTGGGGCACGAGTCGCTCGGCCGGGTGCTCTCCGCACCGTCGGCCAGCGGGCTGGTCGAGGGGCAGCACGTGGTGGCGATGGTCCGACACCCTGACCCCGAGCCCTGCGTCAACTGCGCAGCCGGCCAGTGGGACATGTGCCGCAACGGCCGCTACACCGAGCACGGCATCACGGGCCGGCACGGCTTCGCCAGCGAGCGCTTCCGGGTCGACGCCGACCGGCTCGTGCCGGTGGACCCCGCGCTCGGCCTGGCCGGCGTCCTGCTCGAGCCGGCCAGCGTGGTCGCGAAGGCGTGGGAGCTGGTCGAGCACGCGGCCTCGCGATCGGCCTACCGCCCGCGCACGGTCCTCGTGACGGGAGCCGGCCCGATCGGGCTGCTGGCGGCCCTGCTCGGCGTGCAGCGCGGACTGGAGGTGCACGTGCTCGACCGGGTCGAGCACGGCCCCAAGCCTGCGCTGGTCGCCCAGCTGGGCGCGACCTACCACGCCACCGACATCGCCTCGACCGGCGTCACCGCGGACGTCGTCATGGAGTGCACCGGCGCGCCGGAGGTGGTCCTGGACGCGCTCGCGAGCACCGCCCTCGACGGGATCACCTGCCTGACCGGTGTGTCCACCGGCGGCCGGTCGCGGCCGGTCGACGTCGGCGCGCTCAACCGGTCGCTGGTGCTGGAGAACGACGTCGTGCTCGGCTCGGTCAACGCCAACCGCCGGCACTACGAGCAGGCGGCCGAGGCGCTGGCGCAGGCGGACCCCCAGACGCTCGACCGGCTGCTCACGCGCCGCGTCCCGCTGGACGCGCACGCCGACGCGCTCGCCGGACCGCAGGACGACATCAAGGTCGTGCTCGACCTCGAAGCCGGCACCCGAGCCTGCTGATCGCAGGTGGGCGGGGCGCGGTCGCGGCCGGCACTACGGTCGATCCGTGTCCGAGTCAGCGCGCTGGAGCCTGTCGGTGCACGGGGTCGAGCACCGCGTGGAGGTCAGCGGCTCGTTCTCGCGCACCATCCGCTGGTACGTCGACGACCGGCTGGTCGCCGAGACGACGTCGTCCGACGACACGGTGCGGCTCGAGCCGGGGGACCGGTCGGGGGTCCGCGCGGGGGCGGCACCGCCTGGGCTGCCCGAGCAGCTGGGACCAGCCGCCCTCGGCGCCCTCTGCGCCCGGTTCACCGCTCTCGGGCGTGCCCGCCGCATCACCTGGTACGAGCCGGAGGGCGTTCCGAGCGCCTCAGCACGTGCCCTGCTCGGGACGGGCGGGATCGACCTCGATCCGGAGCCCGGATCTGCGGCGGCGCGCCGCGAGGACCGGATCCGGCAGCACCCTCGGCGGCACGCCGCCCTGGCCGTGGCCGTGGGCGTCTGCAAGGTCGTGCTGCCCCTGGTGCTCGGCGCGCTGGCGATCCGGTTCGCGGTCTCGCTGCCCCGGCCCGACTGGGACCTGCCGTCGATCCCGTTCCCGTCGGTCGACCTCCCCTCGATCCCGTGGCCCGACGTCGACCTCCCCGACTGGGAGGTCCCGGGCTGGGTGTCGTGGCTCGCCGACAAGGTGCAGTTCGTCTGGCCGGTGCTGCTCGCCGCCGGCCTCGTCCGCGCAGACATCACGCGCCGGCGCACCCAGGACGAGCTCAAGTCCCGGCTCAAGGCCGGTGCCGCGCGCACGCCGCCGGCAGCGACGCCGCGGGACGAGGACGGCAGCGTCCAGCGACTGCACGAGACCGAGGACGGTCGTGGTGCGCAGCCGTAGGGCTGCCGCTGTCAGCGGGCTGGCGCCCGACGAGCTCGGGGATGAGCTGTGGGAGTGCGTGGAGCGGGCGACGAGAATCGAACTCGCGTTCTCAGCTTGGGAAGCTGCGCCGAAGGCTTCCGAAGGCTTCCGAAGGCATCCGTCGGCGTGCAAAGCCGCAGGTCGGCGCCTTGATCGCTTCCGCGGCCGTCCGCCGGCATCCCTGCCCGTGCCCGCCGATCGGGCACGTAGCGGGCACGTCGATGTTGGTCTCGCGGTGCTCGTGCAAGGGGTCGAGCATCGAGCTGGCATGTCCCGCGCGCCGCGCGGCTCGCACGACTGGGCGACGTGGCCACACGTTCGCCGTCGGGACGGTGAGGACTGCCGTCAGGGCGAAACTGCCGCTCCGCCCACCTCGGCGAGCAGCAAGGCCCCGGGGCGCGTGGTCCCACGCAAGGGTGCGCCAGAACAGCAGGAAGTTGGCCTCGCCTTCGATGATGCGCGGGTTCTCAACGCCTGCGCAGGTCGCGGCCGGCCTCCGGTCGCCGAACCGCGGCTCATGCGCCTTGACCGCCCGTCGGGTGTCCGGGTCGAGAAGGCCGCGCAGCACACCGCCCCGCAGACGGGTCAGGTCGCCCGATTCCGCCGGATCACGGCCCAGGAGCACCCGTCCCGCCTTGTACCGCCGCCCAGCTCGCCATGTAGGTACGGCCGTACTGTGACTGGTGCACGAGCGCCGCCACGTTCGGCCCGGCCTGCACCAGGGCGACCATCACCGCATGGTCGGGCGACCCGGCGAAGAACTGCGGCGTCCCGTCCAGCGGGTTCAACAGCCACGCCGCATCCTCCTGCCGCAGCGCGGCAAGCAACGACCGGTCGGCGCTGGCGGCCTCGCCGACGACCGGCACGCCGGGCGTCAACCCGCGCAGTCCCTCGGTGAAGAGCAGCTCGGCCTCCCGGTCGACCCGGCTCACGAGCTTGCCGGGCGACTGCTCCTCGCCTTCCAGGCCGGTGCGGAAAAACGGGACGTGGACTTGCAAGGCCACGGCCCGGGCAAGGTCAGCCACCAGTTCGAGGTCAGGCACGACTGGCAGACCGATCCAGGCTGAGTGGCACCTGGGCACTGGAGGTCATGGATCGGATCTCTTAGAGCGCCTGCTTTGCAAGGTCGAGGGCCAGGGTGAGCGCGTGGCGCGCCTCGGGTGGCCACTCGCCCGGCGCGTTGACGGACGCTTGGGCGTGGTTGATGAGGGGCCTGGCTCCTCGCGGCGGGATCTTGCCCTGGTGTACGGCGAGCAGCATCTCGGGCAGCAAGATGTAGAGATCCTCGTCCGTCGCTCGCTGCAGGATGGCGTGGACGGTCTGTTCTGCCTCGGACTCCCGGCGGCCCCACCAGACCTCGTGCGGCTCGAGCCAGCGCAGCATGCAGGCGATGATGAGAGCGTCGTAGTAGGAGCTGACGATGGCCGGCATCTCGAACGCGTACCAGCCGGCTCCCTTGGTCGTGACCCGCCGGCGGTGCACGGATGCGCCTACGGCAGCGAACAGCGCGGGCAGCTGGAGCTCGTGCCCGAAGAGCGAGTGCTGTCGGACGCGGGTGCGAAGTTCTGGCGTGGACGGTGCGCCCCACAGCACCGGGACGTACCCGTCGGCGACCGGGTCGGCGGTTCCGGCGGTGACCGCCCGACGTCCCGCGATGAAGGCGTCGAGCTCGGGGCTGTCCGGCGGCGGCAGCCCGTCGAGCAGCGTGCTCTCGTCGGACAGCGGGCCCCCTGTCGGCAGCACCATGTCGAAGACGGCGTGGAGGTTGAAGCCAAGGGAGTTGCGGAGCGTCGTCCACTCGCGTTCGGCGGCCGGCCGAGCGTGGACGACGAGGCCGGCGAGGTCGTAGGTCGCTGTGCGTCGTCGCGCGTTCTGGACTACCAGGAGGGCTCGCTGCAAGCTGAGGCCGCTGACGAGCCCGAAGTTCAGCAACAGGATGCGTCCGGCGGCCTGGATCTTGGCGAGGTCCTCGGCGCTTGGTTGGTCCTTGTGAATGTCGAGGGGGACGATGACCGGATCGGGCGTGTCCAGCTCTGCGCTGAGGCGTCGGACGAGGTCGTCGGCTCCTGGCCAGCCGAGTTCGTGGGCGGGGATCACGACTGTGTCCGGCGTGCCCAGCCACTCGTGCGGGGGGCCGGCCAGGCCGATCGTGCCGCGGCCGGCCCTTGAGTCCTCGAGGTCGGCATGCAGGAGGGCGACGATGTCGTCGCGGAAGTCCGTGTCGGCGACGAGGGTGGGCAGGTCGACTTTGACGGCCATGCCGTTCGAGTTGGCGCGCTTGGGGCGGTGCGCGGCCGCCGTGATGTCGGGTGTGCCCTCGAGCATTACGGCCCCAAGCCGGTCGCATGCCTCCCACAGTCTCGCGTTCCGTTGGGCGTCGTTGATGTTCGGGGTGACGAGGGTTGGTTCCGGGAGCGCCAGGCCGCCGAGGTCGCCTGGGTCGACCCGCAGCAGCGGTGCCCGGTCGGGGTCCCGGCAGGTGCTGCACTCGGTCTCGTCGACGGGGGTGCCGTACTGGCCCAGGCCCAGCCACACGTCGACCCGGGGGAGGCCGCCGAGTCCGCTGTCGGACGGGTCCACCGCTTCCCCGGGTCCGTTGGGGCGGCTGCGGTCCCCGAGGACTTGGATGGCGCCTGGCACGGCTTCGTCCTTGAGGGACCGGTGCAGCTGGCGGAGCACGCCGCCTTTGCTGCTGAGACTCAGGACGGCGAGGAGCCCGTTCTGTCCGCCCAGGGCGTCGCGGATGGCCTTGCCTGTTTCTAGGGCGGTGATCGGGTACCGCTCGAGGTAGGTGACGGGTCCGAGCTGGTGTCCTTGGGTGGCGGCGAGCACCCGAAGTCCGAGGGCGAGCGGGGTTAGGCCCCGCGTGTCGAGGACGAGTCCGAGGTTCGGGGTGAGGGCGGGCGCGACCCAGGTCGCAAGGGCGACCGCGTCCCGCTCGGAGCGGAAGGCGTCGGCGAGCCGGATGAACACGTCGCTGTGCTGGCCGTTGGGGACGCGGAAGTGGTGGCCGGTGGGCGCCCACACCCCTCGGCCGTCGGTGAGGACGGCGTGCAGTTCGACGGCGCGGGCGCGCCTGAGCGCCTCGCCCTGGTCCAGCGGAGGGGTGCCCGTCCACCGTGCCGTGGTCGGTTCCCCGAAGCCTGTGGCGACGACGCCGAGGTGCTGTGCTGGCAGACCCATGTCGGCGGCGAGGCCGTCGAGTCGCTCGGCGAGTGCTTGGAGGTGGTCGGAGTCGGCGTCCGCTGGCGCCCGGACGAGGACCGCGCGGGTGTCGAGGAACATCGCAGTGGTGACCTCGCGGAGCCGGTCGAGGGTGACTGGGGCCTGGGCGGCGTCGCAGTCGAGGTCGACGAACAGGAGGTTGCGAGGTCGGGTCGGCACGGTGATGTGCTCGAGGGGGAGGGTCCGCGCGGTGAGGCGGACGTATCCGTCCTGCTCGACCTCGGGCTGACGGGCGCCGCGCCGGCCGACCGGGAGCGGCCTGAGGGTGCGCGGCGCGGGCGAGCCTGCGCCGTCGGCCTCCGCAGGAGTTGTTGTCACATCGACAGTTTGCCCTGCGGTGCCGGGGCTGGGTGGTCCGCCGGGTCAGACCAGCAGAGAACTCGGCGTCTGGTCCGATCCGGACGGCTCGGCGACGGCGGCGTCGTCGGCCGCGGCGAGCACGGGCAGGAGGTCGCGGCGGGCCGCGCAGGGCAGCTCGACCGTAAGCATAACGAGCGTGCCGCCGGTCGTGAGCCAATCGGCGGAGAGCGTCTCCAGGCCGGTTCCTGCGACGTGGGCGAGGACGGTCCCTCGTCCGTTGCTGCCGGCGGACACGACGGTCGCCGTTCCGCCCCGCTCCCGCACGACCTTGATGGCCTCCGCGAGGCCCTTGCCGCGTCCTCGCCGGTACCGCAGGCGGTTCTCCAGCAGTTCGGCGAGGAGCTCCTCGTCAGCCAGTTCCGACCCTGCCTTCGCCCGGAGTGTGGGCAGCAGGCCGAGACCGTTGTCCCATACGGTCAGGTGCAGCCGGTCGGGCGCATCGTTGGACGCCCGGGTGGAGAACAGCTGCACGTAGGAGCGGGCCTCGGAGTAGCTGTCGAACGCGTGGTCGGCAAGATTGAACACGAGCTCGTCGAGCAGCCAGGCTGGCTGGGACACGTCCGGCAGTCGCACGCCTTCGGCAAGCGCTCGGTTGATCGGCGGTGGCTCCTCCACGAGCTGCTGCAGCCACGGGACGACGACGTTGGAGGTGAGCTCGATGTTCACGCGCGCTCGGCTGACCATGTGGGGGTTGACGAACGTGACCAGACGGTCTTGCACGGGGCCGCCCCCGGTGCCGCCGTGCCGTTCCTCATGCTGCTGGGCCAGAACCCGCCGGCGGAACGCGTAGTCGGCTGGGCGCCAGGGCTTCCGCCACTCCTCGAGGACGTCGTCGAGGGCACCGCCCAGGACGTCGCCGTCGCGCTCGACGGTGACGTGCGTCCGGCCGGTCCGCTGGGCGAGCGCGAACAGCAGACCGCTCCTCGCCAGCCGCAGCATCGCGACCGGGTCGGCGGGCAGCACCGCCAGAACGGTGACGTGGGCGTACCGGCGGTTGAGCAGCAGCGAGGCGAGCAGCGCCCGCGCGCGGCCGAGCGCCCGGCCGGGCTCGGGCTCGTCCTGGGTAGGGTCCGGGCCCGGCTCGAAGGCGAAGGCAAGCGGATCGGCGGCCCCGCGAGACCAGGCGGCGGCGGCGGCGTCCATGCGGTCTGCGGTGGCGCGGAGGCTGTCGGGACCAGCGATCGCGGCGAGGGTAAGGACATGGCCGGCGAGGTCGTCGGGCGGCGGCGTGGGGTGGTGCTGCTGCCACAGGCGCGCGACGGCATCGAGCATGCGCGAACTCCCCAACTGCGGCCGGCTGGCCTTGAATCGGATGAGGGACAGCGTGTCAAGGCGCCCCGCCGACGGGCTCGCCGACAGTTCAGTATGCCTGACCATCGGCAGCTCCACCTTCCGGTTGGGGTAGGGGGGGTCCCGCCTCGCGTTCCAGGAGACCATAGACAGCTGTGACACATTTTTCTGTGTGACGCGCCGGGAGTCGTCTAGGGGTGTCTCGTCGCCTGCCCCGCGCCGACTCCCGCCCCGCTCCTTCCTCATCGGAGGAACGCTTCGCGAGCTGAATCCGCGCTGGGTTGATGTCGAGCCGGAACGGCTGCATGACGCGGCCCTGGCGCAGGTGCAGCAGGCGGTTGTCCGCGCAGCGATCGAGCGGGGCGTGTCACGGCGCGAGCTGGCCGCGGCTCCTCGGCAGGACCCGCGCAATGTCGACTCCAAGCTGCGCGGGTCCGCCTGGCTGCAGCTGGGCGACCTGCTCGCCTGGGCCGACCGGCTCGATGTCCCGGTCGAGCGGCTGCTCGCCGTCCCGCTGGCTGCGCATCTGCCGGCCGAGTGGCGCGCCGCCGGTGGCACTGGTACCTACGTCCCGGCCGTGGACAGCCGAATGGTCGGCGCCGTTGACCACGTGACGCAGAAAATTCTGCCTGGCTTCAAGCACCTCTTCGACGACGCCGCACTGTCGTACGCGCTTGCAGTGGCGCTGGCGGAAGGGGGCGTTCCACCGTCGCGGCTGACGGTGGAGGACACGCGCGGGCAGGGCCGGCTGCTCGTCTGCAGGCACGGCAGCGTCCGCATGACGGTTGTCTGCATCGCGCTGACCACCTTTGAGCACGCCCGACCGCAGTGGACCGATGCTCTCCGTTCGACGCTCACCCGGACCGCTGCGTCCCAGGAAGAGCCCGCGGACGTGCCGCTGGTGGTCGTCGCGGCCGGTCCGGCACTAATGGACCAGTTGGACGCGGTCGTGCCCGGTGTCGTCGGCGCACCGGTCGGAGCGCGGTTGGAGGCTCACGCTCGTGAGATGGACAGGTTGGGGCTCGACCGGCGCACGCGCCCGGACCCGGTGGGCCTCCACGCGCGTGCCGAGGCAGCGGGGACGTCCGTGCTGCTGCTTGGGCCGGCTGGGGCGTCCGGCTCGGCGTGACCAGCCTTGCGCGCCGGCCCGACCGCCCTGGCCGTTCCGGTGCCGGGCTAGCGCCGGTCTCGGGGCGGGTTCGGGTCGTTGCCCGGCGGGACGGTGTCCGAATCGCGTATGCGGCCGTCGCGCCCGTGGGTCCGGACTTCGCCACCCCCGGCGTTGCGGACGATGTCGCGGGCCCGGTCCTGTGCCTCGGCCTGTGTGCGCGTGTGCGCGCTTGCCCGGGAGGCGCCGGGCTTGCGGACGTCCCAGCCGTCGCCGGTCTTCGACGGCACGACGTGCCTGTTGTTGTTGCCCATGGTGGGCTCCTCTCGACGTGGGGGACGGTAGAGGGCCCCACCGACAAGACCGGCTGACCCGCGATGACCGGGTCCCGGCTGGCGCGAGGCGGCCAGCCGGGAACACGCCGCTGGCGCCTGGCTCGGCCGCCGGCGGCGTGTGGCCGGTCGGTCCTGGGCTCACATGACTGGGGCCTGAGGGCAAGCTGATGAACCGTGGTCAGGCGCGTTCGTCGTAGTCGTCGAAGTCGAAGCCCTCTTGGTCGAACAGCTCGTCGTGGTCGTCGTCGCGCAGGACCTCGGACAGGTTGCGTTCCGCGAACCAGGCGTCGTCGACGAGGCTCGCGTCGCGGGCGCTGACGGCCAGGCTCAGGAACCGGCGGGGGTACCGGGTTGCGGCGGACGGCCAGGCGGTAGGGGCTGGCGTCGGCGAGCAGGCGGCTGCGTGCGGCGCTGCCGAACAGTCCGTTGTTCTGCAAGTGCCAGCAGAGGCTGACGTAGCTGATCCCGTACTCGAAGGCCAGGGCCACGACGTGGGCCTGGTCGTTCAGGTCGATCTGCCCGCCCTTGATCCTGCGCTCGAGGGCGGTTCGCGGGACGAGCAGGTGTGCGGCGAACGCGTTCGCCCGGGTCTCGGGGACGGAGTCGCCCTGTGCCAGCGTCGCGTCGACGTGGAGGGGCCCGCGGTCGCGGTCGAACAGGTAGTGGCCGAGTTCGTGGGCGCAGGTGAACCGTTGGCGGGCGAGCGTCGTGTCGTGGCTGTTGACGACGATCAGCCACTCGTCTGCGCCGTGCAGGAGGGCGCCGACGGGCCCGTTCGGCATGGGCAGGATGTGGACGAGCGGGGCGCCGTCGACGCCTTCGGCGAGTGCGAAGACGTCGGGGATCGGCAGGTCGCCGAGGCCCATCGTCGCGCGGAGCAGGGCTGCCTGCTCTCGTCCTTGCCTGACGGCGCGTCCGGTCACCGGTGCTGGTCGGCGTCCGCCAGACGGCGGTTGAGGTCGTGGACGGCGGCGAGGAGGGTGGTCGCGGGTTCGAGGGCCCGGGCCTGCGCGGGGTTCTCGTCGGCGAGCCGTAGGGCGACGAGCTGGTAGTCGGGCACGTCGCGGGTGGTTGCTCGTGTGGCGGGTGCGGCTGCCTCGGCGAGGTCGGCGACGTCCACGCCGAGCTCTGCGGCGATGGTGACCAGTTCGAGGAACTCGACC
>Ga0210040_10002262_pt1 | contig 27436 bp, 36 predicted proteins | sample CryGeyCG12114_NA_FD_185462 | JGI IMG/M metagenome (GOLD analysis project Ga0210040, IMG submission 185462) | Groundwater microbial communities from aquifer - Crystal Geyser CG19_WC_8/21/14_NA (SPAdes) (version 2) | ecosystem: Environmental > Aquatic > Deep subsurface > Groundwater | place: USA... | reverse complement strand
CTTATGACTCAATTACGAACTATAAACAGTTTGAATGATGGTGGAATATAAAAAGTGAGGACGTAGAATAGTCACATCGCCCCAACAAATGCATTTTTTGCACTAAACTGGAAAATAACTCACTCGTGGATAGTGTGTATTTAGTTGGTTGGAAAGAATATTCTACATCATATATCAAGTATGTAACTCTGGGTATGCTTACCACTATTTGGCAAAGGATAAATTATTCATGAGCGATGGTTTAAGTATAGATTTGTAACTAGATTATTCTAGATAGGTAGAATCTGTGTGTCTTTAGATTAAGAATTCATTTAACATGTAGCTAGCGCAAAAGGGATATTAAGATTCGCTATATTTAGTAATAGCATGCCATTACATAGTAAATATAACTGTACCCATGGGAAAGTAAAATAGTAGAAATGATTGATGATTGTATAGCTCATAGCCTCACATACATGATTTTTACGTTATAGAAGAAACCCCAACTCAACGAAAGGTTACACACGTGAGCTGCATCTTTTGTCCATCCTGTCCAACTAATTGCTTGCTATAATGTATGCAAAAAGTTCGTGTTCTTAGAAAATGGGAAGGTGAGATATTATGTGCTGTCAAAATCACATAACTTTAATGCAATAATTGAATTTTCAATTCAACATGCAATTTTTACCGTCAAGATATAGCTAAGTGTTTACAGTTTTCAAAAAACGTTTCATAAAAACCGGGTAAATGTTAAATGATGGAATGGAAACCAATATTTATAGCGTTTCATCGACCGATTTTATTGACTGGTTTGCAAACGCAAAGTAATTGAAATTTCGCTTATAGTATTTAACAAGTATGGTTTCTTATAAAATAATGTCTCTTGAAATGCATGAGTTTTAAACTGTTTTATTAGTTAAATACTGAACGGAAATTGCTTTGATATTTAGATATACAATTAATGCGGAATGCAGGCGTCAATTACATTTCTTGTTTTCCAAACTGCATTCGAGTTTTTAACAAGAACTTACTATGCAGATGTGGTGTCCATTCCAGGCGCCTCTAACCTATTAAATCGGCAAAATACTACTTTCCCAAACTGTCATATCAAGTGAGAATATATTCTTGACATGCTGCTATTATCAAACGAAAGGAAAACGAGCAGAGCTATACCGCAAAATATTCCTCTCTGCGATCGATTGATTCCTTTATTGCACACATTCAATTCATAAATTCTCATTCCCCGTATAAATCTTGCTTGTTTATGTTGAGAATATTTTTAGACCAGAATACTTGTGACTGACATGTGAGCCGCTTATGAAATGGCCATAAAACAACACTTTCTTATACACTATCGCTAAAGTGATTGGAACATCCAGGGAGGTCTAAATTTTTATATACAATGAAAAAACGGCTGTGTTCTGCAATGAATGAAACGAGTATTTGTAAACACAAATATTCTTTTACATATGATAACGATGTGTTTTGTGTTGATTATCAAATAGTGGAGAGGAGCGAAGAATTTATAAGTAGGTCGATTCAGTTTTTGCATTTCATTCGAGTAGGCTGAACAACGTTGACGAAACACTGCGCGCCATCTATCCACAAGCATACCAAAATGGTAAAAGTGACGCCTGAGCGTTGATTGCATTACATTGCATTGCAAATCTAAAGGACGTCACTTCTACCAAAAAGTACCCCAAATTCAGTTTTCCTCAATGTTGTATTTTCTTTGCTCATTTCCTTCAATTATTTTGAAACTTTTGATGTATCCATATTTCATGGAAATGTGTTATCCAAGATTTCAATTTCAATCATGGGGTCTTACAGGACAGGTAGGTTCAAACGAAAAGGGAACTGGGACACCCAAAAAGAAAAAAATATTATAAATGGTAACTAGGAAGAAACTAAAATGATGATACGGGCATGTTGCGACTTTTTTCATTTTTAAGTTGAACTAAAACAAAAGCCATGATGTAAAAGTAGCAGGAGAAGAATAAAATCAATGAATGAGCAAACTTTAACGCATTGTAATAGAAGACCGGCAAGCGCAGCTATAGTATTATAAGCCTAAAATATATTAGTTTAACAATGGCATTATTGTATATGGGACAAAATAAGAAGTCTTCGGTTCTCATTCAGAAACAAGAAGTGGACAGCAAGTTGCTAATCGTTCCATGCACATGCACAGAAACAGAAATGTAAGATTTTTAGTTATATAGAACATTTTACGCAATGCAAAGGTTTACAAGTTTAGATTAGGCGTTTCTGAATCAGGACGCATAACAATGATTGAACGCAAGGCAAAATGATATGATAAACAGGTATGTGGTATATTTTCCACTGGATTCCCAGCAATCGCTTTTTAAATATTTTATCTAAACTTCTTTTTGGGATCAAACAACATATTGCTGAAGGCGCAGGTATACATCATCATATCACCTATGGAATAGGACGGAGACTCATAGGATATTTGGGAATCGGGGCTATTTTTATGCTTACCGGAATTTAACGAAACATTGAAAGCAGTCTAATCTACTTATGAGTAAATGAAGGAGTAAAAATTAGCTTTTGGGTGCAAAATACAGGTTGCAGTCCGACTTCTCATGTACAGTTTATAATATAAAGAAGCCTAAGAACTTTAGAACATAACATTTTGGTTTTGGTTCTGGTTTTAGCTACAAAAAATACAGAGGATATTCAAGGCAATGGGAATGGAAGAAAGGCAAATACACGGGAGCGTCTACCGTAATTGATATAAATAAGAGCAGCACTTTTTAGTGCTTTGTCAATTATGTGCATGATTGTAAGATGTTTGTTTATGTGAAGATAAGAAGTTTTAAAAAATTTCGGTTCTTCACTAGATTTACTCAATTTTAATTCATAAATAAATCGTCCTATAAACAAAGGATAATTTTATCTGGGCCGCAGTGGCTTCACAGCCCTCACTTTTAAGGATCTCGCACTCAGAAATATATAATTTGTAGGATGCCAAAACAACCGCACGTATGGTTTGGTTGGTGACTGGCCAAAATTTGTCAAAAAATTCTTGATGATGACTAATGCCGCTAATCAAGGAAATTGTATGCTAAACTAAAGATTTTTTTAACTTATGAAAAATTTCATATCATTGATTGCAACACTTAAAAATTAAATTTAAGATTTCATCAGTTCGTCACAAACCACCCCATACATGAATACACCATTCAATCAATGCATTTCAATATTCTCTTCCATTGATTGAATTTTCGAACCCACCGTTTTTACAACTTTCCGGTAGATATTCCAAAAAAAATTGGACATGATAGCACTATTTTTTAAGCACCTCAATTTTCCTGTCATGTGTGTTCATATGGCAGTTCAGTAGTTAGTTCATGAGCTAAATGATCTCACAATTGCCGTACCTTTGATGTTTTGGTGCATCAAACCCTTTCCCATGCACTGAGCTCGTTCATAAATTACGTCAAAGCTAAAATTCTACAAACGAAGACAAACCTTACTTTAATCCTATATTTTAACAAAGCCAAATCCAAAATCTAGCAAAAAATACTCCCTGGACGTAAATCGAAAATAAATAATAATAAAAGCAAGCAACCCTCAATTAATTTGAACTTTTAGCAACCACTTTGGGATTTATGGACAGCCCTTTTGCAACTTCAACCTCGTCCTCTGTTCTTCCATGCTAATAGCCAAGCCGTACAATCCACTCACTGTACTAACTGACTGGAGCAGAGTAGTAATAGAAAAATATCGTAGACGCAGGCAAAAGAGGTGGGAAAACGATAATACCTTACTGGAATGCAAGAAATACATGTAGAGATTGAAACGCAAGCGTTGTTGGTCAATCGGCCGCCCAAAACTCCGCCTGAAATGGTTCGACCAATGCGCAGTCCAATGTCTCGTTCCCAAACCCTCGTTCCATTGCATCCAGCAGATACTCTCAAACCCCTGCTTTTTCATAAAACTTAATGACAAAACCTCCTAAAAACTATATTTAAAAATTTGAAACTTTGCTATTCTAAATAAAAAACTATATTAGTTACTAATCCAGAGTCAAAATATTTTTTAAAAAATTATTATTTGAGATAATTTTGGGCGAATGGTGGAGGAGTGCTGCTCCTGCCGCGGTACATGAGCCGCTTTGAAAGGAAAGCCAAGCTGGAGCCGCTCTTTCAAGCTCATCTCTCACTTTCATTCTACTTTCGTGCTTGCAACAGTCAACTTTTCGTCCTCTCGATTTTCCAATTGTTTTTACTCTCAACAATTAACTATCTCTCAACAAATAACTTAACAATGAGTTCAAACGATAAAGCCGATGTCGCTGTCGACAAAGTCAGTGAAAATAACGACAAAGTCAGTGATCCTAAAGCTGAAGCCAAAGGACAGAAGAGAGCGGCAGAGGTAAGCAAGATTTTGAAACTTTTTTCACGTTTTTGTAGTGTTGATTTTATTGACAGGGGTGATATTCTGGTGCATTTCTGTGAGGATAGTGTTGGTGCATATAAATTACCGGTTGTCATCAGTTAGTTTGGTCCGAAAAGACCGTTTCGACGCTTCTTTCAATCTACTATATAGTTAGTAGTAGCAAACTACGGTCAGTGAACAATGCACATTGCCTATAGGGAGCATGCCGGCCGGCGGTCTTTCTGGATTGTTCACCCGATAGGTGGGAATAGTTTCAAGTGTTGATTTGGTTTTCATTCGCTCTGGTGGATGCAATTTCTGTTTTGTAAATATCATTTGCATGGATAATTAGCTTTGAATTGATTTAAGCGAGGATGTAAAAACCATTTAGTTGCCCTAGTCCTCAATTAAGGGTTTTTTACTTATGCAGGAGGGTTGTTAGTCCTTATTAATAATCGCAAGGCTAGATTAATTTTCAAATTTTTTGCGTTCAGTACTTACTATGTATGTTTTCTTTTTCACATTTTTTCTTGTTTATAATGTTTGTTTATTTATTGTGGGTTTTTATTCGCTAGAGTAGTTAGTTGACTTTGTTGACAGTGTTGAGGGCCAACGGCTTTTTCATAACTGTGATTACTCTGTTTGCATACACTTCTATAGAAGTTTGTATGCAATTGTCATGCATGAGTATTGCACATGTAATTGGCACTTAACATTTTTGGGGCTATTTAGAGCTTTCGTCATTTGTTATATTCACCTTTTATGAATCCTTAAACTCTTCCAATCTAGAACTATCTAGCTAGAGTGTTCATGACAAATTAAGTTTACTCATTCAGCATAAATTTTATTCTACTTTATATATGAACTCGCCCAAGGTTATGTATATAGTTATTGTCCATTTCCGAAAAAAAAGAAATTTTTTTTTCGGTAGGTTATCTGGCATTTTTTGTTATTGTTGCCACAACATTTTATAGATAATTTGTATAAATCCACCATTTATCGGGGATAGCCGAATAACATGGGGCAACTTCTTTTTCCAATTTTTAAATGAACAGTAGTTTAGGTTTGATTTGTATAAAATCTTTAATTTACCATTCTCTTACCTATAAATCAATCATATCACATCCCATAAAATCTGCATATCTACCACTAATGATAAAAATTGATCAACACAGACTACACGGGGCTGTAAACTTTTTTTTAGGACATGGTTTAGACTATTCCACCGATATAGCACAATAACCTAACCTATATAGCGTTATGATGATCATTGCATTCATTTGCTCCGTATAGGCAGAAAAGGAAAAGGAATTTATTTCGGAGAGTAGAGTTGTAGACTTTAGTAAGTTAGAGTAGTAGAATAGAAAGGGGAAAACAACGCTAGCTCTTTTTCCCTGGTTCATGCTTAAACTTATGGAAACTGCCTCTAGAGGCCGCTCGTGGATCGATAGTATAGCAGTGCATATTGGATGTGTACAAATGCAGTAATGCTTTGAATAAGATTTGACAGGAGGAGAGAGGATGTTGTTCTTAATGGAGCTTTGCTTTTACTTAATATATTCTTGTTTGTGGGCTTGCAGGAGAAGTTGGAAGATTTAAAAAAGAAGAAGACGGAGGAGAACGGTGAAGAGGAAGACGTTGAAGATGACGAAGAGGAGGTAGAGGGAGAAGAGGAGGAGGAAGAAGAAGATCTTCCAGAAGGAGAAGGTTTGTTACACTTTTGACTTTTTGGAAAACTTTTTACTTATGTGTACTTTCTGCCTGGGCTTTGTTTAGTTTTAGTGGTAAAGCAACCAACCAACTCATGGGTAGTGAGCGTACAGTTACCGTTCCATTTTAACAAAACTAGATAACTTTGAGGTCTACTGTACCATGGGAATTGTTTAGTTAGCGTTTTTGTATGATACATATTTTATGTTACCGGTGGATGTCTCATTATACCTGTTATCCGGTACTGTAATTTTTAGTTGTATCCATAGTGCCAGTTTATTTAATTTCGTACAGTGAGTACAGCGTAGTGCGTGATAGTACAGGTCAATAATAGAAATTGAGTGAAGCAGCTTCAACTACATGTTGGACTTGCCAAATGTACTTAAATTTTTGCAGTTTTTTTAATTTCATTTTTACAATATTAATGACATCTTATTTGCTGTTCATGTAATTTGGTATATAAAGACCCGGTGTAGCTATTATCCAAGGTATGTACCGGTAGTGTAAGGACTAATGCTATTTACACGTCTAGAAAGCGGAATAAAAGGAGGCTCAGCGTACAAAACATGTTTTTTATTATGTATATTGTGGCGGGACTCATTTTTTAACAAACAGTCCCTCACTCCCTAACTAACTAAACCGTCCATGGTAGTGGAGCAAGAGAAGATAAGTTTTATCGGTCGATGCAATGCAAGCGCAAGAGCTCATAGCAGCATAGGTAGTACTGCGTGTTTAAGGCGAATTTTAACGCCAGTGAGATGCATAAGAATTTTGTTTAAATTATGATCTCTAGTTTACTAAACTTACATAAGCGAAGTATTTTTCTAATTTCCACTGTAAAATGTGTACAATATGTACTAATTTATACTGGATGCCGGGTTTAGCGAGTGGAATGCTAATGTAAAGTAGTCATGCTATTGCCCACACTACGTATGACAAGGGATAGTGGGGCTCACCTATCTAGTTTCCTTTCATACAAGTAGCTTATGTATTGATTTAGCCAGACTGAGCATGGATCTTGTGTTATGTAGTAGAGGGCCCAAGCTACTATTACGCACTGTCCGCACAAAAAAAACGTTAAAGAGCTCGGGCATCTCCGATTGGCTGTAGTATAAAATGCCAAGACCTATCACTGATCTGGAACGATTAATGCGCGAGAATTCGAGAAACTTCAGTAGTAAACTAGTATTTGAATTCACTGGCAGTTAAGTTAGTGAATTCGCAGAATCCCGAGTAGATAGCAGTCAGTGGCTTCTCACACATACACAGTAGTATAGTTAGTTAGTACAATCAGAGTCTATGTTTCGTACGCATGAGTTCGTTGATACTATAGGAATTGTGTACAGCACTGTCCTTATTACCATGCACTGACTCACTTGTATTGTATACGAGAGCTTGACTTGTGTGACTTTGGGACTGTTGAGAACATATGAATCAGTGAATCAGCCGAATTCCTTGCTGTGAGTAATATGGGTTTGACAGTGTGTAAAACTGGATGGCTTTTTTCCATTTTGGGCTTTTTGGGGCAATGTGGTCTTCTCATTTGCTAGTCCAAAGTCGCACACAAGTTTACGCTTGAGGAGGATTGCGTAGTAACTGAGAGTGGTTGTTTTGCTAGCAGAGTTTTAGTTGTTTTTGATTAGTATTTAGTAGTAGTGATGATGATGATGACTTTGGGGATTTTAAAACTAAAATTGGTTGAAGACATGAATGACTTGGTGACTTGACTAACATGTTGGTTTGACTTTGTTTTTGTGTAGAAGAGGAAGAAGATGAAGGCGATGAAGCGGGAGATGGAGAGGGTGACGACGACGATGATGATGCGTAAAAACCAGCTCCTAAGTAGAACTTAAGCTACTACTACCTATTATTAAATAGATGTACTTTGTGCGTTTTGTGTACATTACAAATTAAGTTAAGAAACTGAACTTTATAAATAAATGAAATAGGTGAGAAAAAAATTTTTGAAGGAGGTTTTTTTTGTTCTTTTTTGTTAACAACATCAGTAAGATAATTGAATATAATAAGTAAGACAAAAAGATAAAACCAACAACAACAGCAACATCAAAGTTTTTTGAGAAAAGAACAGCAGTAAAAGGGGAAAATGGGAAAAGTGGGGTAGCCCTCTGAAAATATATACATATATATATAAATATTAGATATTAAAAAAGAGCAGGGAAGACACACTTGAACTGATGTTGAGAGAGAGGGGACAGTACCTATACTCTAATTTATAAGTATCCATGATTATTATTATTGATTATGATTATTATTACTATTACTACTACTGTTAGCATATTTTCCAGGGATGATGTATCTTTAGGGTATATAATAGTCTAAAGCAAACTTGATGTTGATGATAATAATAGTAATAATGGTAGTAGTACATACACAAGCCAGGTAATAATAATGATGAATGAGTCAAAGTGTATATGGTGGGTGAGCTGTTGTGATGATGCAAACTTCTACCATATGATAAAGTAAGGTGTTTAAGGGATGCTAAAAAAGTTGCAGATTAATGGAAAGAATGGTCACCACTTGGGTTTTTTTTTCTCTCTCTCCACTTGAGTTATCCTATGCCGGGCAGTTTGGGAACCGACTCGAGAACTGTCTCGACCCCTACCTATTGTCATGTTTTTTTCTCCTTTCTGTCTATGTTGTTATTTTGTTGACGTGCGAGTTGCAGCACACTGTTTTCTTGGGAAGAGTATTGTTACTTGCATCTAAATTAAAGTTTCACTAAGACAGAGAGAGGTGAATAGAAAGGGATGGAGTTTAGTAGCAGTATACATATGAGATGTGCTAAAAGGTGTTGTTGTTTTTTCACTTTTCTGTTGTATGTGTTGTGTAGTCTGGTATGTGCAGACAGAACGAATGAGAGGAAGAAGATGTGACCAGGTGACACTGTGTGAGTACTGAATATACTACAACTACTACTCTACTCCTTTGGTGATGTCTTAAAGTTCAGATTATATAATCAATCAATTAATTGTCATCTTCATGAGACCCGCTCCCTTATGCTATGTTCAAGTTGTGTGTGGTTGCTGTTGTAGATGTGTTTTTATTAGACTGACTGAAGTTATATATGATGTATGTGAGCTACTCGAACCAATAATGATTACACACATTATATTTACTACATCTAGGGATATATGTTAAGTATATATCATCATCTCATATAGTGGTATGGTACTGACTTTTTTACATGTTGTGAAAAAAGCTTATAATTTTAAGCCCGTCGTCATGTTTTTGTTTTGATGTTTTTCCCCTCTGTGTAAAAGAAACAGAATGTGTAAACATTGTGTTGGTACACACGACAAGTGAACTGTTAAATTCAGATAGCCCAAATAACTAACGAAACTTAAACTACACACACTCTCTCTGTCTCATTTGCATTAGTACTACAATTGCTATTTTGTTTGTTGTTATTATTGTTCTCAAACAAATAGGAGGAGGATCATTTCTATTGTTGTTATTATTATTATTATTATTATTGTCACCTCACCACATTGATTATATACGTTGGTTACTCTTTTCATATGATGTTGATAGTTGTTTTTCATATGCTGCATTACAAACTGTACAACTACTTGCTAGTTTTCAAAAAGGGAGGGAATTTGATTTATACACGTTGTCTTATAAGTATGTCATAGATACTTCTTGCAACAGCATGCATGATGTGAATTGTGCTTGCTGTTCTCCTGGGTATATGTATTCCATTAATATTTTACAAGCAAGCATCTACTACTAGTATAATATAATTTTTATCAATAAGTTTTGTTTTCCACAAGACATTTTAATTTCCTTATACGTTGACTTACTGTTGTGTCTATGAGTAGCTGTACTACTTACTACTACTAATGGTCTTCGATCGACAAGAAATCAAAAACCACAGTGTAGATTTGTATCACATTTTGATGGTCGTCAAACATTAAAGCAGAATTCATTTCAATTGTTACAAAAATAATTGTTGCCCTAATTATTCTTCATCCAAATTCATGCCGTATAGCTGTTTACAAATTGCCTATCTTTTTGCTGACGATTTTATCACTGATGCTATGAAAGCCTAGACTCAGTTCAGTTTGCTCACATTCTAATCTCAGAGTCAGTTAGTTAGTATCTATATCATGCTGATTGTGCGAAAAAAACTATCAGCATAGATAAGGGAAGAAAACAGTGGCTTCAACAAACAAACCTCATTTTTATTCCACGTGATATCTGCATAATACCGGGGCATAGTAAGAATGATATTGATTCATTAAAAAATCGTACAAGAATGTAACAGTCCGCATGCAAGAGAACGATCAGTAACAGAGAATTTACATCACATTATTATTGGCACAATGCGTACATAGAGTTTGTTGTTCACAATGGGCATAATAAAACATTAGAATGTGATTAAGATACATAGAAAAGAAATTGATTAGAGGGACGTATAAACAAACGGGTGGCTCTCAGCTAAGAATCGTATCATCAATATCGGGCTCTTTTCCTTCCGGTTGGTTAGAAACTTTCTTCAAAACTTTATTTACCACATCTGTCAACGATTCTCGAGCACCCGCATCCAAATAGTCCAAGCAAGTCTAAAAAATTACACATAAAATCAGTTTTCACCCACGTAAGGTCATACAGTCTTATTCATATGATCGTGGGATACTAACTAACTAACTAGAACTAGAAGCCCGATTCTTTTACTTACATTCATAGTGTTCTCTCCATGTCTCAAATGTAAGAGCCAAACTAAAGCTGCTTCACAAGCCGCACGAACCATAGAATTTTTTTCCTTTGTTCCGTTCACTAATGCAGGCAGCATGTATCGGTACATGTCACGATTCAGAGTGCGTGGGAATACACGACGTGCCAGAACTTCGGAAACATTACCCACCAACATTTTCACTTCGTTACTTGTATTATTCAAAGCCTGTAGAGCAAAACACAAATAAAAACGGAAGAAACTAACAGAAATGATTAAACATGCCACATTTTAACTCACCCTACAAAATGGATGTAACAAGGCAATGGACACTGGTTTTTCGGATAAAAGACTGTATTGGAATATATAGCCGCAGGCTCGGACTCCATTAGATGCAATTACAGGCTGCAAATGAAACATTCAAATTGTAAGACGGTAGCTTGCAAATTGTCTGCAACAAAAGCTAAATTGCGATTCCTGTTGTATTGAATTACCTTATCACTAGCTAACATAGTCAAAACACATTTGTCCATGCGTTCTCTACGGGTATCAGAGTAGGCTATACTTGGAGCTTCTTTTAAAGCTATCACAACGGCAGTAGTTTTAGCGTGACGTAAGTTCGTATCAGATTCACCATCTGAAAAACAGAATTGGTTCACAAATATAAAGAATCTGAAATGCTAAGATTACAATGATTGAAAATAATGTTAATGAAAACAGTTATAAACTTTACCGGTTAATATGTACTGGAAAATGGAGTCGGAGTCAATTTCTGGCGCCCATTTAGCAATAGCTCCTAAGCAAGTTCCGGCAGCCAGTCGCGTTGTGGGTGCTTCACCTGCAAAATTGCAAATTCCAATTAGTTCCTGAATGAAATAATGTTTATTCTAAAGTGAGAATCTGGTTGAAAGAGAGCCATACTTGTTGAATTTAGTATACAATACAACGTAGCTAGAATAGTTTTCCGTGTAGCGTCAACCATTTTTTCACCCCCTGGGATAACAGTGGAACGAATTGTGTATAACATGGTGTCTCTAATATAAAAAAATAAACGTTATCTTTTCTTTTGCATTGCAAAAATCCCAGCGAATCTCTGTACGACATGTTTGTTAAAAATCATACTTTGAAGACACATCTTCTGCCGATTTCACACCAGCAATCAAGTCTTGGAAAAGTGGATCAGGTTTGCTATGAATAGGCACTAGTTGAGCAAGTGCTGATGCAGCTTTCAGTCTAACATTTCTCGCAGGATCCGCTGTTGCTTTTATAAATGTCGTTTGCAATTGTGGCAAAAATGCTTTCAAGTGGTTTCCAACCTATGAAACGAAGAAATAATATTACATACAGATCATAATTTTTCTAAACAAGCTCTATATTTTACCCACATATTAATCATACCTTTTGGAGGAGTAGAGTCAGGGTTTCTATGACTGCAACTTTTACGGTCGCTCCATACCGATCTCCCAGAATACGAATTAACGGGCCAGTAATATGAATTACAGAGGGTTTCAAAGCCAGTTCATTGCTAAGGGCAATCATTTCTCCCATTCCCATTGAAGCCTGTTCTTTAGCATCTGCTGTGCCACTTAATAACGCTTCTCGGAAAATAGGAAGTAATGGTGCAATTCCCTAAACAAAGAGATTGTAAATTAGTAACTTACACTATGTAGACAGTGTTGACCCAATACATTTTTCATTCACTTACCTTAGGAATGCAAAGTCCAGGTAGTTCAGTTTTTCCTTTCAAATCACTTTGCACAAATCGTAAGGCTTGTCGGACATCTGACACGTAAAGTAATTTATCTGCGCTTGACAGTGACTATAAATCATAGAAAATTACATTATAGTCTAAAAATGGCTGATGATTGATAATAAGTTGGCAAATGCAAACTAAATGTACCTTCACAATAGCACCAATAGCGTCAGACGATAGCTTCAAAACGATAGGATCGGGATCATTCAGTAATAAAATAAAATTTCGCAGCAACTGGGCTACAAATTGACTTAAATCAGCCTTAGTGCGAACACAAAACAAAGAGAGAAGAGTGATAGAAGCTCTTCGGATTGTATAATCATCACTGGTTTTCAATTCCATCAGTTCATCAATCAAAAGTCGCACACCATATTCATCATTAATGGACAGCAATACTTTTTCACAATTGTCCAGTTCCTAGATGTTAAACATATCTGATTAGAAAAACTTGTTCCAAACCAGTATTTTGTCCTGTTTTCTTTTGAATGACAAACAAAAAAATCAAGCTTTACCTGTTGCTCTTTACTAGTTCCAGCAGTTTCGTTTAATACGCTGATTAAACATGGAAGAATTTTGGAGACATGCCGGGACATTGCGTCTCCAGCCACAGTAGATAAAATGGCAAGAGCTGAAGTATTTGGTGGCGGAGCAATCAATTGAGGAATCAAGTAAGGCAAGACGGATTTTGATTTTACAAGCAGTACTTGCCCCAACCCATCCAATGCATATTCTCCTTCATCTGGATCATCCTGAGAAATAAAATATGTTCCAAATTACAAAGCAACTTACAAAACACAACCCTTCTCAGAGCATTCTATTTATGAAACAAAAACTTACTAATTTCTTCATCATGAAAGGCAAAATTTCATCCAAAGCCCTACTTCCCACAGTGGAATGAAGACTTCCAAATGTTTGTGCAGCCGCTTGTCTCACAGCAGGTGCTGGATCACATAAGGCTCGCCTGAAAAACATGACAGTATTATCGTAACATAATCAAAGCTAGTCCGTGTGTGACAGATTTGTTCATTCCAGGAAATAGTGAGTTTTCGTTGCCAGCGGTTTTTTAATAGCTCTGCTTAATTTTTATGATTTTTATAATATTCCAGGGGATTTTTAATGTTTCGCATAGCTGAACGGTTGAATCGACTTGATTAGAGTTTGTTGACAACTTAATTTAACTAACTTAAACGGCAGACTAGTCATTATTACTTTTCATCAGTAAAAATTCAATGGAAATATAAAATATTTCAAGTTTTACCTCAAAGTCGGCACCAAATTGTCCACGAAAGCCATCACCATATCCCTATTTGTAGAGGCCATGATTTCAGACAAACCAATACACACTCCTTGCCTCTCCTCAGCTTTCGGAGACTCTAAACCTCTCTCCAAAATCGGAATGATTTCTGGTAAAATCTTTTCACCAAGTTTCCGGACCAAGTCTCCAAGAGTTCTACGCAATGGATAAAAACCAGAATAAATTGTAAAAACCATTGATAGAGGCCATGGGGCTAATCAATGAGTGATTACCTAGCGGCAACTTGACGCTTGTCATGTGAAGGACTCGCTAAACATCCCAGCAGTAAAGTAAACAATGTTGGCAGAATTTCACGCAGAGTTTTCGGAGTATTAGCAACCACAACTTTCCATACGTGGAGGGCAGCTTGACGTACCATGAGGGCAACATCTGATCGGCCCATGTACAATCCAGCGAGTACCCGATTTCGTCTTTGCAGTCCCAGGGCTGCTACGATTGTCTAGAAAGAGATGAAGCGAATTGCATATAAAATAACTTTAAAGTTTAAAAGCACAAAAAGAAATTTGGCAAAGAATTTACCTTTTGAGATTGTTCGGTGCCGAAATTGTCATCATCACTAGCAGACTCTGTACTCATCTTGCCAGAAACACCCGAAATCTTGTACAATAGGTCTCCCAAAAGTTGGACAGAGGAGAAACGAATTCTCCAGTTATCATCAAAGACTCCTCTTTCAAGTTCTGGAAGCAATAGTGTGATGGCGGAATCGGCAAACCCTGTTACAATCCTTTGACCTGCTCGTAAAGCTGTTTCTCTCACAAACTCATTTTCATCAGCCAATGCCTATATAATGAAACAAAACAAACAAATATGGTCAAAAAGGCATGTGCATTGAAAAAAAGCATTTTGATGACTTCAGTAAAACTTCAGTACTTCAGTGACTTTGTGTCAAGCTACCTTAAGAATAGGATTGATGATTTGTCCAATATAAGGCACGAAGGCATCCTCAAACACGGAGGGTACATAAATGAACATCATCATGTAGCCATCTCGTACATGTGGAGCTAAATCATCGCAATCGGCCTTCCTAATGATTTCTGTGGATCACGGAATTGAATAGTGCAATGCATGAGTTACTCCCAATTATTATTCATTCATCAACTACTTTTTATAAAGCCAATTATTTTAGGACTCACCAGGCATAAACTTATGCAACTTGTCTTCTCCTAAAGCACCAATAATCTCAGCAAAACCTTGGGCTGCTCCAGACCTATCCACTGAATTTGCTTCAGAAATCAAAGTCTTCATGAGCCAAGGCAAAAGTTCTTCGTAGCAATCTTCACCCAAACTCTTAGCCATTGCTCCCAATGCCTTAGCAGCCACGGCTCTGACCTAAAAATTGCATTCGATCGTAATGGTGAAGCATAATATTATCATAGTGTCCCTTTCATTTCTTATGTACAAACCTCAGGCACAGGATCCACTAAAGAAGTCTTCAGACCCGGCATAACCTTATCTAAATATGGACCTAAATCAGTAGGATCCGTTAGTGAGTACATATTACCAATGATTTGAGCCGCCATTTTTCTATTTTCTGTAGACCGATCATTAAACGCCCGTTGTACAACTGGCATGATTAGAGCCAAAGATGGAGGATCCACCATATGTACGAATTCAGTTTGCAATAGATGTTGCAAACATGTGTTCGTTTGTTTCCCAGGGTCTTGCAAAGCCTAAAAATAATAATTCAGTGTTTCATGTTTAATTTAACAGGATAACTAAATTTTACCTTCTACAATAGACGAACTAACTAACCTTCAACAAAATTGGAACAACTGATTGAATTTCAGGATTTCTGATCACAGAACCAATCAGCCCTAAAGCATTATGAGCCGCCTCTTGAACTCGTACGTGAGAATCTCCTAATACCTATGGAAAAATATGGATATTATAATATTACATTCTTCCCATTTTCCTTCAATAAATATGCTAAACTATAGGTATTCCAAAAAATCTCACTTCAATCAACATGGGAACAATCATAGGCAAACATCCAGAAAGTTGCCGAGGGGCACAATAAGCCATTCTACCCAACAGGTCTACAGATCCACATTTAGTTCTCCATGAATCTTCATTCAAGGCTGTGAGCAATGCAGGCAACACAAGTTTAACTCCATGACCTGAAAGTCGACTCATGACCCGTTTGGCTGTGTTTTCTGTGGCCTCTCTGACATATCTACAAAAATAAAATTGTGCATATTGCTTAGAAATGGTCACACGTCACACTCATTTTGGAATGAAACAATCCCGCTAACTAACTGATTAGAATCGCCCAAACATTGTAACAAGTATGGCAATACATGGACAATGTAGGGTTCGAAAAGTCTTCCCAAGAAATCACACAGGAGTTCCAAGGCCATAAGGGATCCTAAGAAAGACATTTTGTTCCAATTATGACATGGATTACACAGAGTAGAAATTCTGTTCCATATTTTCTTATTTCTTTTTACCTTCTCGTCTTTTAAAATTCTTTTTATCTTGCATTCCTTCTGCAAGCAAATTCATCACATCGTGTTGCTTTAGAGATAAGATTCCTAGACCTTTGATCATTCCTGCTAATCCATACGCAGCTCCACGTCTAAATAAAAATTCATGCACATTTTATTCCAATCGGTTCCCAAAAATTTTAAATATCAGATCCTAAGCACTGAAAACAGTGAAAACTGGAAAAAAAACTTACCTTTCACCATATTTATCTGCAGTCATCAACTTGTTGCACAATCTATCCAGAATTTGAGCAGATTCGGCCTGGACTGCCGGCACCAATGGCGGTAAACAATTTGCAGTGGCTTCTTGAACCTTTGTAATAAAGAAATCTATGTATAGCTACCACTTTTAGCAATAAGTTGTTTTCTTTAGAAAAAAGTTTACACCTTTTCCGAAGGAGTCGCCAGAGTATCTAACAAAGTTCCAAATATCGATTTAACACGTTCATCTGCAGGATCTAAATGGCGAGCTAAGCAGCCCATAAGAACGACACATGCTTGCCGAACGTTGTCAAATTGTGAAGAATCCCCCGTGGCTTCCAACTGTTTCTCAATAATGTCGATGAAGTCATTTAGACATTCTAAACAAAATCAAAGAGTAATGCCAACTGAAATGTTAAAAAATATACATCACATGTAGCTAATTTTTGCTTTCTTACTGCTTCCATGTACTTGAACAGCTTCTACAGAAGCTTCCAGCATCACATTGTGTACACCCAAGCTCCGATCTGCTAAAGTGTCGGTAACCAGCCATGCAAAACATGTTTTGGCCTGAAAAACATTTAAAAAACTAATTGAGCCAACCATTTCCAAACAGTAAATTTTTTTTGCTCAATGCAAACTGACCGCCTCAATGGAAAGCAAAGGAGCAATGGCATTAATTGCCAATCCAACCCCACATCGGGCTTCCCATCTATCAATTTCGGGTTCCAAAATGCGTCCCAGTTCATCTTTTACAGGCGGAATGATCACCAGACTTTCATAATAACTTGTAACCAATCCTTGCATCACAGATTCCACTACTTCAGGATCATAGGTTTTTAAAACATCTCCTAAGCCTTTAGCGGCAGAGCTACGTACTTCTTCGCAAGAATGGAGCACATCTACACAAATCAGAAATAGATTTCAGCGCATTCCTAAAAAACCACTAAAAGCACACCTAAAAATTTTACTATGAATGCTAACCTTTTTGCAACTCATAAATGAGATTTTCACAAGTTTCAAAGTCATACTTGTCCCAAATAGTTTGAGCTGCAGCAGCTACATTCGAATCGGAATCATGAAGAGCCCTAAAAACTCCGGTGAGCATTGAAAGTCTTAGAGTTTCATCTGGTCCTGTCCAATATCCAGGCCTCAAGGACATAAAGATGCACTAACCAATTTAAAAAACTCCAATAAACTATCAATTTAGTAAGTTAATGTTACTTATTTAGTTCCCTCTACCTTAGCAGCAGTCTCCCGTACAACAGAAAATAAACTGTACAATGCATTCACATGAGCCTTAACCTCCGCAGTAGTGATAAAATCAAATTCGTAGGAAGTATTAAATGAGCTAGATAAAGATTTTTCATCTGGTCCTTCCGTAAGAATCAAAAGAGAAGACACAGCGGTTCTTTGTACTAATCCTGAAAAATTTTCTGCAAAACAAGAACCAAAAATAATCATTAAAATTCACAATGAACCAGTTTCACAGTCCAACTCGAAAGTAATTTCTTACCCAAAACATCATACAAAAATCTGGAAGTATAAGTCCGTCCAAAGCACTTGGCGCTATCTGAAGTCAAGTTTTTGTCCCGATTGATTTTTTCCAACATGATATGCACATTAGTTATCACAGCAGATACAATTTTTTGCTTATCCGAGTATTTTATCAGCATGCGGTCATACAAAGGCAACATGTAAGAAAAAATGGGAGCAGCCGCTTTGTGAAAATACTCGTCTCCAGCCATTTGCTGTGATAAACAAAAACACACGATTCGTTCATTAAGTCTTCAACGCAACAAAAATTCAAATAAATGTATACCAATTGCATTGCAAACAACCTTCTCCAGCTTTACTAGCATATCATAGACCACTTGATCCAAAGTCATATGTGGACTGATTTTCACAAAGTCACATTTCGGATCCAGCAATCTTAATCCAATTTGGGGTACAAGTGAAACTATCCATAGAAATACCAAATGATTTAGCTAACTAGTGCATCTTTTAAATACTTTTTCACAAATTTTTAGTGTACTCACTATTTTAAGTATAGTTTTGATAAACACTTACAAATACTCTTGAATCCAGCGTCGCAAGACTCTGATAGAACAGACGCCAAATCCAAATAGAACTTGACCGCATAAGGAGCAGCCACAGGACTATTCATGGTCAACAGAAGATCTTCCATGAAACGGTGCACCGTTGTAGACAAACAGATCCAGCCTTTCATATCCCCTTGTAAAGATGCACGTAGTAGAGAAAATGTTGCACTCAATTTCTCGTCCATCTACATGAGTTATCAAAAAGCCTGGTTATCATAAGGCAAGGAGCCAAATGGATAAGACATTGCACGGACAAACTAAATTGTGTACCTTTTTTATGTCAGCCCTTATCTTTGATTCTTTTTCTAGTTGAACTTTCATAGCCTCTTTTTGCTTCGCACTTAATTTGGTTTCTTTGCCAGATTTTCGCTGTTTTTCCTCTAGTTCTTTACGTAGCTGAATTTCTTCCAGTTGCTCTTTGTACGAGTACACTTTACTCTCACGTTTCAGGTTTTTCTCCATTGATGCCTCAGAACTATGTACACAAAATACGTTGTGCTGTGAATGAAACATGCAGACACCCCATTAATTCGATACTCGCAGCAAATTTTTACTTACGTCTCTAAAACAGAAGTATCATAGAGATGGCCTTCAGCTGTTCGAAATATGAAATAGTCATCCCGAGTGATTTTCATGATTTCTGGGTCTTTAAAAGTCCTATTGATAACAACCACCAAATCCCTTGTAAACACATAATGTAGACATTTAAAAACCACAAGTTTAGCAAAAAAAATACCTGAGAGCTTCGGAAATAATTGCTTCCGTGATGGGTTTACCCACATGAATATTTACAGTGGTCAACGCAGGAGCTTTCCATTCCTCAAAATTCGTGACGTATCTTTCAATTAGTTCCGCATTAGTTGCAATCTTTTTGAAATCAAATGTCATCGCAGTGGCAACTTGAGACCATAAATTATCATCCTTAAGGCGGTGAGCCAAATCCACAATGTCTAAAGAACACGCATGCCTACGTTGAGGCTCTGTTGACAGTTGAGCCAGAATAAGTAGCGTCTCTTTCACCAATTTAGTCTGTTTTCAAGAAAAAAAATCCAAATTATAATTAGTATCTTGTAATAGATAGATACAATAAACACACCAAGACACAAATCATTTTAAGATTTGTTCGACTTACCGGTATATTTTCCCTTTTTGCTTCCACAGAATCCAGTCCCAACAGAAGTTTTCTAAATACTTCTGGGTTCTTTTCGTTCTCAAAAAACTTTATAACTTGTTCGTTCACTTGAGCACGAACCTATAGTTTGCAGTCATTGATTAAGATCTTAAAAACCGATGTGAGCAAATGCAATTCTAACTCCTACTTACCGCATAATCTGGAGAACAGGTAACTAAAGCCCATGCAAAGTACAATGTTTCAGAAGTCTGATCTCTCTTCAGTCGGAGCAAAACAGTACACAATTCAGCCACATGGAGCAGACTCCAGGAGAAGCAAGAACCCATAAATTTTTCATTGATGTGAGAAAGAATGGACCATGACTGAGCCAACGCTGAGTCAGGAACAAAATGCTTTTCTGAAGCTTTTAGCAATAAAAGGGATAAGGACACTGTCTCACTCACAGAGCTGACCTACAGAAAAAAGATGTCCTTCATATTAGTGATGCTAGCTTTATAGGAGAAACAAATTGATATGGACAATCGAGATTCAGTGAAAATAGTTAATTTTTATTACCTGACTATGCAAAGCAGAACTTTTCTCCAAAGCTTTTACTAGGATATCTTTCAAGCCTAAGACATGATGAAATCGCTCCGGACTAAATAGAGACACTAAAACTTTACAAATCAGTGTTTTTACAGGACTTTTAGCAATAGGAATTGTAGTTAAGAAGTATTTTTTCAGTTTATCAGGGTAATTCTCTCCTAAGTGAACAGTCCATTCTGATATTAAATCTAAGCATTCGACTACAGTTGCTTCGTGGCCTGAAATTAATAGTTTTTTTAATACATGGATTAATTTTAGTAAGTCTTAGGCTCTTAGGGCTAATATGAAAATATTTTAACAGAACTTACTTTCTGACTGGAGAACTGCTACGGACGTTTCTATCACCCACTCAGCTAGTGCAATCAATTCCTTACCTTTCTGAACACCAGTTTTGCTCATTTTTTTTATAGTCTACAAATATAAATATAAATAACGTAAAGTAAAATGTCAGGCATTTCGTTAAAAATTTGGAAATAAGATCATAACTTCACGCGCTAACTATGGAAGACGTACCTCTAAAATGCAGATTTTGTGTTCCGCAACAGTTAGCTTTCCATTGACTCCATTGAAAATTTCAAAAAACCATGAAATGCATGACTTCAGGGGCTCGCATTTAGAAACCTGAATTTAACATTATAAAAAAATAAAACAATAATATTATAGAACACTGTATGGTCTTGGCATTTTCAGCTAGTACGTCAAATACACACAAATGCATATGACTCTCCCATGTTATCGCATGCTAGCTGAAAATGCCAAGACTATACCATCATAGCATGAAAATAAAATCAACATCAAGTATGTCATTGCATCACCAACCTTAGTGGCCACCATTACTGCAGCAAAACTGGATTCAGTCCGTGTCAAATCACTTTGTGAATGTAAATTAGGACCAATTATCTTCCCTAACTCCAGTGCCGAATCACTCAAATCTATGTCAACATTCTTAACAGTATAACCCACAGCCTACAAAAGATCCAAATGATCGAAACAAAAATGTATAAATTCAGCCAGTGAAAAAATCGTTTGTTTGCAAATCATCAACTCATACCTCCATGGCAATTTCAGGTGACCGAAGTATAGATTTCTGAAGAGCTGGCATTAAAGTTGCGGTGAAAGCAGAGCTATCCACAGCATATTTCAAAACAGGAGCAGATCGTTGTAAAGCCCAACTACTTTTCTTCACTTTAGTAATCAAAAAATATTTGATATACATATCCAGCAAAACCTTCTTTTCCACTATCGCAGCATTCTCTTCCCCATAGAGTGATATTAAAGTTTTCACAATCAGTCCGATGCATATGATCCCTCTGTCTTGGGTGAGCAAGTCGTCTACAACTTTTTTCAAAGTTTCTTGCGACACGGATTTGCAAAATACGAAAAGCTTTTTGTCTGTCGCATTTTCTAGACGAGGCCCCTGAATTGCTTGCACAAGAAGGCCCAATAAACTGGGGAAAGTAGGTGGCAACATTGGAGCAGAAGCTCCCACTAAAATGGTCCACTTCAACGCTTCCGCAGCCGCTTTGCTTGTGGTGTGACTAAATAATCCAAGAAATCTGATTATACTGCAATCCAAACATATGAAATATCACGTACAAAGAATAAAAAGCTTTATGCACTTACGTTACAACCGCATTCTGCCTCTTCGTACACACTTCATTCAACATGGGAATAAATACTTGGGCAAACATATCGTTATAATTAGTAGCCAAAAATTTAATGAATCGGAAGACACGAGACCTGGACCTTCCATCTGTATAACAGGGCAGTGTAGATATGATGATTTTGGACAATCCTTTGAGTAAAGGCTCTATTGCACCAGCTGGAGAAAACAAATCATTAACACTTAGAATTACAGTTTTCAGTTGTCAGTTACAAGACTTTTCGGTACAGTACTTACCATCCATCTGTTCAATAGCTTCTGTAGCCCTATCAAATGCTCGAAATCTAACTTTGACACTCGATTGCAGGACATCGTAAGGAAATTCCCGGGGAATCCTGACCGGCACCGGGGTTTGCTGAAAAATCAAAACGCATTCAAACGTCACATTTCATTCCAATATGTGAAGAAAGTTATAAAAAAATTTCAGATCGTAAAATTACCTCCGCCATGGTAGAAGTCATCTTGATTGGAATTTCTGCTGTATTTTGACTGCAGAACGGGTTGTCTGGCCTTTTCACGCGAATCAATCAACAACAAAATTTTGTGGCGATAAGCCGGCGTAGACACAATTTCTTTATATGAGCCTAGCTATTATGTGAAACTACTAATTTACAGAACATATTATAAACTTAAATATTTCAAGTTAACTTCGCACTTAAACTAACTTGAAATTCTTGATCGAGAAAATTTGGGAGCACTCACACAGGCGAGGCGAAGGACAAACAGATTTCAAACTTTAACCACATGAAAATAACCGGAGAGATTAAAATACCCGCCAATTTCTGAATACATTTATTTAAAGCATTGAAATTTAACCCGCGAGTTTTATGCTTTTTGTAAAAATATCTTTGTCTTCCACAAAAACAAATAAACAAATAAACCGTTTTTCTGCACAAGAAAAGGTTTATTGTTTTCATCGATTTAACATTCAATTTAGGAGACAGAATGACCTGGTGCTTCATTTTCTTACTTTTTTAATCGAAAACTTATTTTCAATTCAACTTAAGGGAATCGAATATTAATTGACGGCCTCCGCTATAAACTACCTTCCCCCTCCTGATTCTGTGGGTTATTTACGTATCCTGTGAAGTCCATTAAAGAGGAGAAACAATGGATTGCCTATCCTCAATGGTATGTCCATCAGTAAGTGATGAACAGATTGAATTTTTTAGTTCTGTTCATATAGAAACACTGATGGACTTTCTGACGAGCCGTGATAGAATTATTCACGAGTTGAGAGTAATGTCAATTTTGGTTAGTGAAATTACTTTAATTTCGTTGTTGTCTAAAAAAGTACATTGCGTAAAATTAAACTGAAACTGAATTCCAAATCCTAAAATTCTTTTAACAAAGGAATATGAAATAGCTGCTGACGAAGTGAAAACATTTTTAAGGCCAGGCGTTGTTAAGGGAACCCATTACTGTTCTCATCATGAGGAAAAAGTATATTCCTCTGGAATCCCCAGGTAAAATTTTCTAGGTTTTAATCGTGGCGATTCAATTTAGTCATGTTTAACTTGCCTACTTTTGCATGATAAAGTTTAGATCAACTGTTGCATGGAGGATTGATTGGGGGTGAAGTGATTGAATTGTATGGAAGATCGGCTTGTGGGAAAAGCATGATGTGCATGTGGCTAACTGCTCAATTTTGCCAGCATTCGGATTCTTCCGTTCTCTACATTGACACTAAAAATGATCTCTCTGCAATAAAAGTTGCTGAAATGTGTTCCAAACGTACTTCCAAGGTCTGTCATGATTCTCATGATATGCATTATTCATTTCACATTATATCATATTATGTGTATATCTACGCAATTGGGGCGTGGTGAAGTTGTAAATCCACCCAAAACACTGTTCAACAGATTCTAGATCGTGTTCGAGTTATAAAAGAGGACAATTTGGAAGACATAATAGAATACTTGCAAATGGTATCCAAGGAATACACCTATCAACAATCAAGTTTTGCCAACAATTTGAAGCTTCTTGTCATTGATTCTATTCCCAACCTGATTTATCCCTCAGTGACGGATGACTCACAATGTATGTGCACTTTTTTTTGTATTTTCTTCAGGAATGTTTGGTCTGGCTTTGTTTTTTTAAGCATTTTTTATCTTAAGCGTGGAGATTTCATATGGAGAGGCTTCACAATGAGATCGTTATACTGACCGGAAAGCAGAATGTGGTGGTGGTGCTGGTAAATCACGCTGTGAACAAATATAGTGGAAATTTTGGAAGTGGAAGGAAAAATAAAATTATTGGAATCAAGCCTGCAATGGGAAAATATTGGTCTCAAATACCTGACATCAGACTAAGAATGCAGAAAAGTCGGTCGGGGGAATTTTCCATCTGGATGGATAAATCTAAAAGATTCTCCGTAATTGGGAATGAAAGCTGCAGTTTTTTTATGCATTGTAATGCTGAAAAAAGACGAGTGGCTTTAAGATAACGGTTGTTCAATTTTAATTCATTCATTAGCTTAAATAAAAACAACAGATTTCATGTAACCTCAAGACTGATCTAGATTCAACAACTCTCCCGATTAATATATAACTTATGATTAATTTAATTAATTTATTTTTAGTTAGTTATTTTGCTATCATATTAGTTGATACAATAAATTAATTTTTGGGACACATGTGTGATAAGAAATCCAAGAGGAAAGTTGATACTAGTATGTTTGAGCAAGATTTGGTCACAGCTAAACAACAAACTATATGAATCAACTATTGAAATAAATAACAAAACTTGCTTTTATCAAAGTTTAAAAGTTGAAAGTAACCATAAGATTCACTAACAAATCGTAAGTCTGAGAGTCTCATTTTCAGATCACGAAAAGTCTCAAGCTATTACTCTAATCAGTCTTTTTCTTATCCTTCTTGTCCTTCACAGTTTTCATTTTTTCATCAATGGCTTGCATTTGGTTCGACATCCGATCCTTTGAAGCTTTCGAAATGCTTTTATCCTCTAGCTGCTTTTTGTATTCTCGAACTTGTTCCATGTAACCAGGAACGTTATGAAATAGACGAATGTTTTTATCTCCAGAAGTTATGAAGAAGTCGTTGTTAACTGAGAACCGGATGTCTGTCAATGGTTCTGAATAGGCAGCAAACAACAATTAAATACATCTAAACATATATCTGATTAATGAGTAGAATCAACATTTCAAAACAAACCAAATGACGGCTGAAACCTACCATGATGAATGTCACTAATAATGGTAATAAGCTGTTCCATCAGCACAGAGTAAAGGTACAAATCATGACCCAAGGTAACAGCAACCAACAATGAACCAATAGACAGTCTTGCAATGCTGTTTTCACATGGAGCTTTCTCCAAGTCCTTACATTTACTGAAATAAAGGCTTGATCCTAAAATTCAGAAAACAAACTGCCTGAAAATGTACTCACAACTTACAACTCTCAAAATAAAAAAAAATTGAAAATTATGTTTTATATAGTTACCGTTTAAATGGAAAATTTTCCAGGAATTCTTGTCCAAAATGATCAGATTGTCGCTTTCTATGGAAAAATCTAAGCTCAAAGCACCTTTCACATGCTGAGAAAACTTGAATTGGCTCAATGCTAATCCAGAAAAATTTTTCTCTGGGCCATACGTGACTTCCCAGAACCGTACTTCACCGCTCCCTTCTACTATAGCGAAAAAATGGCCACAAAGAGATAAAGCACAAGAGCGAATATGATTTCCAGCAGAAACTTCTTGAGCGGTCTGTAATGAGCCTTTGAGATCCCAAATACACATGGTTCCGTTTTGTGAACAAGTCATCAAGAACTTCCCATTGGAGGGAATCGATATGCCTAAAATCGGACTGTCGTAATTCTGCAAATACACCAGGTGAAACGTATTACAATTTTGTTTACACATCAATCAATTGAATTGATTAAATCATGGTGATTAACTTAACAAACCTTTGCAAACACAGTGCCAGCTTGAATTCTTCCCTGCGATTCATCTGTTTTTTTGCTCAACTTATATACCCCAACAGTTTTTTCTATCTCTTTAGACACGATCAAGGCTTTCTCATCTGGGCTCCAAAATATTACGTTGGCGTGGTCATGTCGAACATTCAGTCGAATGTGCTTATGATCACTGGATGTTGCATCCTCCATCATCCAAATGAGAATAGATTGATCTGTTCAAATACATTATCCATGTGTTATATACCACCGAAATATTGAAAGCTACAACCACTTGACTGTTAATAATACACACACCTCGGGCACATGAAGCCAAATATTTGCCATTTAAACTAATTGCCATAGAAGTAACAATATCAGTATGAGCTTTGAAGGTTGCAGCCAACCAATCATGGGCAAACTCTTCCTTTGGAACGATTTTCTTATTGTCCTTTTCCTTGTTTACCTTCTTCTTACTGCTCGTTTTTTTGCTCCGATTTTCTGCTTCTTTCTCGGATTTTTCTATGAAGAAGATATGACAATTTGCACAAAGGTTCAGGTTTGTCTTTCGTTAATCGTGAGTAATGTACTAACTAATACTACACACAATGAATTATGCTTACCATTATCGTCTTTGGAGACATTCAATTCTGCTTTAAAGAACGTGAAGTATATAGCCAATAAAAATGTCAACACAGCGCCTGCAACAATTGCAGCCCTCAGAACAAAATCGTCGATCCCCACCATCATTGCAGTTGGTTAATTAACGAAAATTATGATGGAATCAGAAAGCTTTCGAAACGTAACAAATAGTCCAAACGTAAAATTAAAGGGCCAGAAACTAAACTGAAAAAAAAACCCCTGGATTTATGATTATACTTTTGGTTACGATTTGGTTTACGCAGCTGTCAGTATCGATTAATTAAGCTGTAACTTTGAATATTCACAAACGAGATTGATTAAAACCTGCTTATCCTCATGAAATAGATATATAAAGTGTAAAGTATGGATGGATGATTTATTTGAAGAAACGTAATATTTGTCAAATAACATGAACGTGAATTCAACCGGTCTCCCGCAAATGTGTACAAGCTAACATACAGTGTTCAATGGTCATTGAACCACCTGTTGAAAACATGGATAAATGGTTTTTATGTGAAATAAACCTGAGCAAGAGGGTATACCGACGAAGCCGGGTTATAAGGAATTATTTATATTAATATTACAAAAAACCAGTAATAATAATTAAGGGTTTTTATCGTTTTTCGGTAGTCTCATCAGCTAGTCTTTCTCTGTTCACCAACTTGCAATCGCAAATGGAATCATCAATCAACATCATTTTGATTTTCGCGCCAACAATAATACTACTACAAGTAATTCCAGTAAACTGATCAGATGACCAAAAAATTACCCTAACATTTCAAATTGAAACATTTAATTACAAAATTAAACCATTTTGGTCACGGTTGGGGTTATTCTAAAACCTGTCTGAAAACTGCGCA
>Ga0210040_10002261_pt1 | contig 27445 bp, 20 predicted proteins | sample CryGeyCG12114_NA_FD_185462 | JGI IMG/M metagenome (GOLD analysis project Ga0210040, IMG submission 185462) | Groundwater microbial communities from aquifer - Crystal Geyser CG19_WC_8/21/14_NA (SPAdes) (version 2) | ecosystem: Environmental > Aquatic > Deep subsurface > Groundwater | place: USA... | reverse complement strand
GACCCGGTCGACCGACCGGTCCCGTCCCCGCGGAGCGACGGCTACCCGGTCGCGATCGAGTCGGACGCCTGCACGGTCTTCACCGCGCTCACCGTCGAGGGGCTCGACCCGTCGCGCCCGAGCCCGCGCTGGTTGACCCGTCGCGTCCAGCTCGCCGGGATGCGGCCGATCTCGCTCGTGGTCGACGTCGCCAACTACGTCATGCTGCTGACCGGCCAGCCGCTGCACACGTACGACGCGAGCACCCTCTCGGGCACCGTCGTCGCTCGTCAGGCCGTGGTCGGCGACAAGCTGCGGACCCTGGACGACACGGTCCGCGCGCTCGACCCGGCCGACCTGGTCATCGCCGACGACTCCGGCCCGATCGGTCTCGCCGGCGTCATGGGCGGCGCGGCGACCGAGGTCCGCAGCACGACGACCTCCGTGGTCATCGAGGCCGCCTGCTTCGACGCGCTGACCCTGGCCCGCACGTCGCGGCGCCACAAGCTGTCGTCGGAGGCCTCGCGGCGCTACGAGCGCGGCGTCGACCCGGCCGCCGGGTACGCGGCCGCCCACCGGGCCGCCGCCCTGCTCGTCGAGCTCGGTGGGGGCACCCTGCAGACGGGGGAGACCGTGGTCGGCACCGTGCCGGTCCCGCCGGTCACGCGTCTCGACGCCACGCTGCCCGAGCGCATCCTGGGTACGCCGCTGGACCGCGCCCGGGTCGAGGAGCTGCTGGTCGCCGTCGGCGCCGAGGTCCGCGTCGGCCCCGACGACGAGGCCTCGGGGAGCCTCGCCGTCCTGCCGCCCACCTGGCGCCCCGACCTGCGGGACCCGTACGACTTCGTCGAGGAGGTCGGCCGGCTCGTCGGGTACGACAACATCACCCCGGTCCTGCCGCTGGCCCCGGCCGGACGCGGTCTCACGCGCTCCCAGCGCGACCGGCGTGCCGTGACCACCCGGCTCGCCGCGGTGGGTGCCGTCGAGGTGCTGAACTTCCCGTTCATCTCGGTCGGCGAGCTCGACCGCCTCGGCGTGCCGGCCGACGACCGGCGGCGCGCGCTGAACGTACTGGCGAACCCGCTCTCCGACACCCAGCCCGCGCTGCGCACGACGCTGCTGCCGGGTCTGTTCGGGGCGGCCACCCGCAACACCAGCCGTGGTCTCGACGACCTCGCGCTCTTCGAGACGGGATCCGCCTTCTTCGCGGCCGTCCCGTCGCTCGTCGCCCCTCGTCCCTCGGTCGACCGCCGGCCGGACCCGGTGGCGCTGGAGCAGATGGACGACGCGCTGGGCGACCAGCCCCGGATGCTGGCCGCGGTGCTCACCGGGAGCTGGGTGCGCGCCGGCTGGCTTGGCCCGGCGCAGCCGGTGACCTGGACCCACGCCATCGCGCTCGCCGAGGAGGCAGCCGAAGCCGTGGGCACCACGCTCGACCGCCGCCCGACCGAGCAGGCTCCCTGGCACCCTGGGCGGTGCGCGGAGCTGCGGCTGACCCAGACCGACGTCGTGATCGGCCACGCCGGCGAGCTGCACCCGCAGGTCTGCGCAGCCTTCGGCCTGCCGCCGCGGACGAGTGCGCTCGAGCTCGAGCTCGACGTGCTCCTCGCCGGCGCGCCCGACCGGGGCGAGGTGGCGCCGCTGTCGTCGTACCCGGTGGCCAAGGAGGACGTCGCGCTGGTGGTGGACGAGGCCGTGACGGCCGAGGACGTCGCCGACGCGCTCCGCCGCGGCGGCGGCACGCTCCTCGAGTCGCTGGAGCTGTTCGACGTCTTCCGCGGCGCGCAGATCGGCGAGGGCAAGAAGTCGCTGGCGTACGCGCTCCGCTTTCGGGCGTTCGGGCGCACGCTTGCCGCAGCCGAGGTCAACGCCGCTCGGGACGCAGCCGTGGCCGCCACCGCTGAGCTCGGCGCGGTGCAGCGGACGGAGTGAGGGGCGATGCCCGGCCCCGATGGGTCGGGCACCGTAAAGGCGACCTGAGCGTCGGCGGGTCGTCAGCGTCCCGCCGACGACGAGCGGGACGACATCGGCGGAGCCCGTGAGGGTGCTGGAGCGCGAGCGCTTGTGCACCGTGAGTCAGAGGTGAGTCGGTACCGGCGCACTTCCGCAGCCGAGGTGGGCCGCTGACAAGCTGGTGACGGTCACCCGGTCGACGAGCAGGACCGAGCTCTGAGTGGGGGCTCCATGCCCTGCGAGCTGTTCCCGACGGCGTTCGTGAGGAGCACCCAGTTTCGGGCCGGGTCGTCCGGCCCGAAGCCGTACGGCTTGTTGCCGGCGAGGTCGACGTCCTGCGAGTCGAACGCTCAGCGGACCTTGCCGTCGAACGAGAGGTGACCTTGCCGGGCTCGATGCGAGCCGACTAGTCGTGCCACTTACCGCGGATGTCGTTGCCGCTCCCGCACAAGGGGTTGTCATGCGGGCCGTTGTCGTTCCCGTGGTCGTAGTTGTGAGCGGCGGAGCGGTAGCCGTCGGGGTACTTGGTGAAGCCCTCGAGGAGGTCGGCCTCGCCTACGAGGGGGCGCCCGATCCGTTGGCTGGGCTGTTGAGCGTCCAGAACGACGGCCAGTAACCCGACTGCGTCTGCACCTTCATGCGTGCAGTGATCGTTCCGTACGTGTAGGTGAAGTCGTCCTTCGTGCTGACCGACGTGCCCTGGTCTGGGGTGGCGGGGATCATCAGGTGACCGTCGCCGTCGAGCTTTGGGCGGTCACGGCCTTGATGTTGCCGTACGCGGCGCTGCTGTTGTAGGTGGCCGTGCTCCACTCGCCCCACTGGGCGTGGTCGTACGGGCTCCGGCCGCGCCGGTGAAGTCGTCCGAGAACATGACCGCCCCGCTGGAAGTCGATGTGGGCGACGTGCCCCTGGTCGGGGAGGCCGTAGGCGTCGGAGCAGGGGTAGAGCTGGGGGTGTCGGTCGGCGTGAGCGCCTTCACGACGGCGTCCAGCTTGTCGAAGCGGCACGCGTCGTAGGCCAGCAGCTCCGTGTGGCTGACCGACCCGGAGACCACCTTGCGGCAGGCCGCGTCGTTCGGGGTGGCAGCCGTGGCGGCAGCCGTCCCGAGGACGAGGCCGAGGACGGGAGCTGCGACGGTGATGGCGGCGGGGGACGGCGCATCGATGCTCCTAGGGAGTGGACCCGAGTCGGCTTGAGGCGACGCCGCTTCCGAGACCACAGGCGCTGGAGTCATCGCGTGTTCCATGCGACGCGTTACTTCGCCGATGGATCAGTTGCGCGGGGAGCGTCGACGACGAGTGAGGTGAGGCCGAAGGCGCTCGCGATGCACGTGGTCTTTCGAGCTGCATCTCGTGCCACGAGTGATCGGCGTCGCGCACCGGTCCGAGACGGTGGCGTGAGTGGTGCAGTACCAGGCCGGGTGCTTGCGTCGCCTCGCGCATGGCCTTCAGAAGGGTCGGGCTGTGTACGCGGACTGAGGCCAAGCCGGAAGGTGGCGGTGCGTGACGGCGGTGTGACCACCTGTCCGTCACCTCGGCTGACAGGCCTTGACGAACAAGCAAGAAACCCAGGTGTTCGGGCCGCTCGACGCGAACACCGAGGTCGGCCGGGCCGTAGCCGGACCGGCAACCATCGGAGCCGCCCGCATCAGGTGGTCCGAGGCCACGCGTGCGGGGCACTCCACCTCGGCCGACGCGCTCGATGGCGGTTCGCAGGTAGTTGGTCTGCGGTCTCAAGTCTGCTCGGTCCGGCCTCGCGCAGACGACGTGGTAACGGCTGGCAGGGCGCTGGCGATGAAGCAGTCACCCACCTCGCTGGGTGGCCGCATGACGCCAACTCGGGACAACCCCCAAGGAGCATGATGCGCCACCCCACGATTCTGGCTGCCTTGACAGCCGCGCTCGTCACCTCCAGCCTCCCCATGACGGCCGACGCCGCGTCCACCTTCACGCGGGTCAGTGCCTCGGCCGCCGTCAGCGGCACGTCGGTTGTCGCGAGCGTGAGCGTCGAGGCCAGGACGGCGACGGTGGTGGACCAGTACGCGATCTGCGCGCGGACCAGCACGGGGGCGAACGCCGACTTCTCCCCGAAGCAGCGCGGCGCGACGATTCGCTCGACGGGCACAGCCCTCACGCAGGTGAAGACGTTCGCGGCCGGCACCTACTCGTACTGGCCCTGTGTCTACAACGCGGGCAGGTGGACGACGGTCGGCGCGCCGAAGACCTTCACGGTCGCCGAGACGAAGCCGAGCCCCTCCCCCTCGCCGACCCCGACCCCGACCCCGACGACTAGCCCGAGCGGGCCCGCGGTTCTGTTCGAGGACGACTTCTCGGGCAACGGCACGTACGACCACAGCAAGTGGGGCGAGTGGAGCACGGCCACCTACAACGGCAGCGCGGCGTACGGCAACATCAAGCCGGGCGACAGAGCCACCCTCGACGGACAGGGTCACCTCTCCATCCCGGCGACGCCCACCACGGGGACCTCACTCAGCACCGGCGGCAAGTTCGCCTTCACCTACGGCACGGTCACCGCCCGGATGAAGATCCAGACCGCGACCGGCTACTGGCCCTCGTTCTGGATGCTGAACAACAATCCGACGGGGCAGCCCAACTCGGCCACCGTGGGTGAGGCCGACGTCATCGAGGCCTACACGAAGTACGACGACGGCTACCGGCGGACTACGCACAGCTACACCCCGGCCGGGAACTGGTCGTCGAAGGACGACCCGCTGTGCGGCGGCGGTGACATCCGAGGCACGTGGCACGACTACTCGGCCAGGATCGAGCCCGGGCAGGTGACGTTCTACTTCGACGGCCAGCAGTGCGGCCCGGTCGAGAGGTCGACCGACGCCGAGGCCGACGGCAAGCCTTACGCCTTCGGCCCGGACAACCCGGCTGGGAACTGGCTGCTGCTGACCAACGCGGTCGGGAACACTTCGCAGGGCATGCAGGCTCCGACGGTGCCCTCCGTGCTGCTCGTCGACTCCGTCAAGGTGACGGGCCTCTGAGGGAAGACCTGACGTGGACCGGCAGACCGACGACGCCGAGGTCGACCAGGCCGCGATGAACGAGCTCAGCCCACACACGGTCTTCGCGTCCTGGCTGCAGCGGCAGCATCACCCGAGGCTGGCCGGCGTCCTCGCAGCATCCTCCGCTGCGCCGGTCAGGTCCAGCCGATCGGACTCGCGGTCCACGACGAACAGGGGTCCCCCTGAATGACATGGGACCTCACTCACTGAGCTGAGCCACTAGGCTCACCCGCGTGAAGACGGGGCGGTACCGACGACCTCTGCTCGCTGTGCTTGGTGCGGTGGTTGTCGTCGTCCTCGTGGTGGTGGGACTGCGCGTCGCCGACCAGAAGCCGTCGGTGGCATCGACGACGTTCATCGACAACTTCGATGGTCCCGCTGGCCAGGCCCCCGACGCCAGCAAGTGGGGCGAGTGGTCCGGCTGCACGTACAACGCCTCGGCCTACTACGGTGACATCAAGTGCGGGACGAGGTCGACGCTCGACGGGCAGGGTCACCTCATGATCAACGCGACTCCTGGAACCGGGACCTCGATCAGCACCGGGGGTCGCTTCTCGTTCGTGTACGGCGAGGCGTCAGCGTGGATCAAGATGCCGGCCGCCGTGGGCTACTGGCCGGCGTTCTGGACGCTGAACGGCGACCCGACCGGGAAGACCGACGCTCCCAACGGCGAGATCGACGTGCTGGAGACGTACACGACATTCCCGTCTGAGTACCACCGCGTGACGCACAACTGGAACTCGGGCGGGCTCGAGTGGGCGAGTCCCGGCGATCCACGCTGCGGCAACGTGGACCTCAGTGCCGCCTTCCACAAGTACTCCGTAAGGGTCGAGCCCAACCGGATCACCTTCTTCTTCGACGATGTCCAGTGCGGCGACGTGGTGACCGATACCGACGGCAAGGGCAAGCCCTACCAGTTCGGCCCCGCGAGCACGGCAGGCAACTGGCTGCTGCTGACTCTGGCCATTGGGGGAGCGGGCGGTCAGCAGAAGCCAGCGACCGAACCTGCGACGATGCTGGTCGACAGCGTCGAGGTCACAGCGATCTGACGGTGTGCCCTCGCCGGGCCACAGCCGTCTGGATCTCGGGGTGGTGCACCTGGTAGGAGATCAAGGGTTTGCCGACGGTGATGACTTCACCCATGAAGGGCGCCGCTGCCAGTCAGGCCGAGTCGGTCACGTCCCCGCAGCTGTCGTCAAGGGGGAAGAGCCGGTCGAGGAAGTGACGGCTGTAGACATTCCCCGAACCAGGCGGTGTGGGTAGGCACCGGTCTGCTCCCTCCAGTGCAGAACCTGCTGAGGGGAGGGCACGGCATCGAGATCGGGGAACACCGAGCCAGTGGGCGAACCCTGACTGTCGACCCGCCGCATCTCCACCTGACCTTGCTCACGCCCGGTCGCCGTACGCGATCCACTTCTCGCCCAAGGGAGGGGTCGACCTCGTCGGCCGAGTCCAGGAAGATGACGCTGTCGCCGTGCGAGACGGCGAAGCCGCGGGTTGCACGCGGTGCGCGGACCCGAGTCGGCCGCACCGTCGCGGGAACCAGCCGCTGAGGCGGTGCCGTCACCCGTGCTCGGGGTGGTGACTGCCGCGTCGGACCCCGTCAGGTGCCGCAGCTGTGGAAGTTGCCCCGGACGAGGAGAGTCAGACGTGTCACCGAAGACCCGCGGCGCGTGTGCACCTCAGTCCGGCTCGTCGAGGCGACATTGGTGCTGCCTGGCGCTGGCGGAAGGGCCTCGAGGCGCACGGGTGCACCGGTGCGACAACGGGGTGCGGGGCGTGCTGCCTATGTCCTGCAATCGGCCTCCGGCAAGCCCGATTCTGTTACGGTTCTCTTGGTTTTGAGGCGGCGACGTTGCCGAATCACGCGGGCAGACCCTGGTTGCTGGTGCCCGGTCGCGGCCCTCATAGAACCGTCAGCGGTGCTCGGGTGAGCCCGTCAAGGATGTTTGGTGCGCGGAGCGGGGCTGGGGAGCCCGGGCTGTGCGGGAGCCGCGACGACGTGCGGGGCTCTGCACGTCACTTCGGTCGCGTCGTGAGCAAGGATCGAGGATCAGATGGAGATACGCGAGTACTTGCGCATGCTTCGGCGCGGGTGGCCGGTGATCGTCCTGGTCACCGTCCTGGGCATCGCCCTGGCGGGGAGCTACCTCGTGCTGGCGCCCAAACGGTACGAGTCGACAGCGCTCATCCTGCTCAGCACGACGACCCCGGCCTCACTGACCGACCTGCAGAACGGGCAGCAGTACGCCTCGGACGCCGCGGCCACGTACGCCGACGTCATCGAGTCGCCGAGCACTCTCGAGGTGGTCGCCAAGGAGCTGACGCCGCGTCGCAGCGTGACCGAGCTGGAGACGATGGTCACGGCGGAGGCTCGCGAGTCGACGTCGCTCATCCAGGTCAACGTGGCGGCCCCGAGTGCCACCGAGGCCGCGAACATCGCCAACCTCGTCGCCGGGCAGGCGCAGGTCAGCGTTCCCAACCTGGTGGGTCGGTTGGGCCGGTCCAGCAAGGCGATCGTCCGCCTCGTGATCGTTCAAGAGGCCACAGTTCCGTTGAGCGCGGTGAGTCCCAACCCGAAGCGCGTGCTTGCGATCGGCTTCATCGTCGGGGTCGCGCTGGGGCTGGCCCTCACGCTTCTGCAGCAGGCCCTCGACACCCGGCTCCGGCGCCCGGAAGATCTGTACGCTGCCGCGCCCGTCCCGCTGCTGGCTGTGCTGCCGCGCCCGAAGAGGTCGCAGCGTACGCAGATCGTGGTGCGAGACGACCCGTCTGGTCCGGCCGTCGAGGCCTACCGCTCGCTCCGCACCAACCTCGTGCATCTCGAGTCGACCGAACGGCCCAGCATCCTCTTCACCGGGGTCGGGCACCGGGACGACGTGAAGGTGCCCCTCAACCTGGCCTGGTCCATGGCCCAGGCCGGGCGACGGGTCCTCCTCATCGATCTCGATCTGCGGCAGTCGACCGTGGCCGACCTGCTCGACCTGACTCAGCCGACCGGGATGTCCGACCTGCTGGCCAGTGGTGCAGACCTCTCCGACCTCGTGCAGGAGACGTCCCAGCCAGGCCTCTCGGTGCTGGTCTCGGGAACCACCCAGCCCAGTCCGTCCGACCTGCTGAGCAGTCCGCTCGTCGCCCAGGTGCTCCGGCGCGCCGAGTCCGCGTACGACCTGGTCGTCCTGCACGCGCCGCCGTTGCTCGCCTACACCGACGCGGCCGTCGTCTCTCGGGTGGCCGGCTCCACCGTGGTGTCCGTCCGCGCCGGCAAGGCCCGGACCTCCGACCTGAGCAGAGCGTTGGTGGCGCTGCAGAACGTCGCCGTCGAGCCCCTGGGTCTCGTGCTGGTGGGGGCTCGGGCACACGTGGGTGACATCGGCAAGGCCCGAGGGGCCTACGCCCGAGCTCGACCGGCGGTCCGCGTGCAGTGGGACCAGCACCCGGAGGCGACCGACAGCCCGCAAGCCCCTGAACCGCGGCAGGGCCTGTGACCACCGGAGAGGTCCGATGACGGGCGTCCTGGTCCACGAGTGGATCGCCCAGGACGGGGGCTCGGAGAACGTGCTCCAGGCGATGAGCGAGCTCTTCCCGGACGCGCCGATCATGTGTCTGTGGAACGACTCGGTCGGCCGCTTCCCCGCGGCTCGGGTGCACGAGTCGTGGCTGGCTCGAACGCCGCTGCGCAGGTCGAAGGCCGCCGCACTCCCGTTCATGCCGCTGGCGTGGCGCCTGCTCAAGGACCACGACTACGACTGGGCTCTGATCAGCTCGCACGCCTTCGCCCACCACGCGACGTTCAGAGGGGCGCCCCGTTCGCTTCGTCGGATGGTCTATGTGCACACCCCGGCTCGTTACGTATGGACTCCTGAGCTCGACGCTCGCGGCGGCGGACGCAGCGCGCGGGCGATCTCGATGGCCCTGCGACCGATCGACCGGAGGCGCGCGCAGGAGGGTGCCGAGTTCGCGGCCAACAGCCAGTTCGTCCGCGGGCGCATCCGTGACGCCTGGGGCGTCGACGCGCGGGTGATCTATCCACCCGTGGAGGTCACCAGGATCCTGGCGGAGCCCGACTGGACGACCCGGCTGTCCGAGTTGGAGACCGCCGTTCTCGACGCCCTGCCTGAGGGTTTCGTGCTCGGAGCGTCCAGGTTCATCCCGTACAAGCGGCTCGATGCCGTGATCGCGACGGGGGAGGCGACCGGTCGTCCTGTGGTGCTGGCCGGGCGAGGGCCTTCGCGCGCCTCGCTCGACGAACGCGCGGCCCAGGCGACCGTGCCGGTTCACTTCGTCGACAGCCCGTCGGACGCGTTGCTGTTCGCCCTCTACCAGCGGACCGCCCTCTTCGTGTTCCCTGCGGTCGAGGACTTCGGCATCATGCCGGTCGAGGCCATGGCCGCGGGTGCACCGGTCCTCGCTCAGGTGGTCGGAGGTGCAGCCGAGAGCACCGTGGCTGGCCTGACCGGCGCCCTCGTCAGCTTCGACTCGCTCGACGGGATACGGGAGGGGGCGGAGCTGGCGATGGCGACACGGCCGAAGGACCGGCTGGTGCGGGCGCGCGACTTCAGCGCCGAGCGCTTCGGTCGGGAGATCTCGACCTGGGTGGCCGAGCAGTGAAGCGGGTGGGCAGGACCGAGGAGAATCAGGGTGGGCGCATGAGGGTCGACGTCAACATGGCTTTCATGCCGCAGCGGGTGAGCGGACAGCAGCGCTACGCGCGCGAGATCGCGGAGCGTCTCGACGGGGTCGAGGGCTTTCGAGCGGTCGCTCCCTCCACCTGGTGGGCTGCCTCGACCGTGAGGACGTGGGCCTGGGTGCAGACCGTCCTGCCCGTGGGTGCACGCTCGTCGGTCGTGCTGTCGATGACGGCACGCGCGCCGCTGTGGTGTCGCCACCATGTGCTCGTGGTGCACGACTTCTTCGTGCTCGAGCACCCTGAATGGTTCTCGCGGCGCTACGTGTGGACTCACGCCCCGCTGCTGCGTGCACAGCTCAGGTCTGCCCGGGCCGTCGTCGCCGTGAGCCAGCCGGTCGCCGATCAGCTGGAGAAGCTCCGTGGCGAACCGGTACGGGTCGCGCCGAACGCGCCCAGCAACGCCCTCCTTGTCCAGGACGACCAGGCATCTGCCGTGCTGATGGAGCACGGGACGGCTCCTGGCTCCTACTTCCTCGCCGTCGGCAGCCGGGATCCGCGCAAGAACCTCGCCCGTCTCGCCCAGGCCTACGGCCTGCTCAGCGAGCAGGAGCGCGCGGAGCATCCCCTCGTGCTCGTGGGCGGCGGTGCGGGTATCTACCGCAACGAGGTCATCGAGTGGCCGAGCGGCACGATCGACGCCGGCTACATCGACGACGACGAGCTGCGCCGGCTCTACCGCGACGCGCGTGCGGTGGTCTTCGTGAGTCTGGCCGAAGGCTTCGGACTCCCGTTGGTGGAGGCAGCCGCCGCAGGAGCCCTCCGGTTCGTGCTCTCCGAGCTGCCCGTGTTCCGCTGGATCTGCGGCGACGGCGCCCTCTACGTCGATCCGGAGGATCCGGCCGACGTGGCCCAGGGCTTGCGCTCCGTGCTGGTTGACGGCGCGGGAGAGACCAGCATCGACCTCCGACGCTTCACGTGGGACGCGAGCGCGAAGGTGGTTGCCGACGCCTGCCGTCAGGTCGCCGCAGGACGACCGGTCAGAGCTCAGGCCGGGCCATCGGTCGAGGCCGCAGCGGTGCCGCTGCCCGAGCAACCCAAGGTGGCGATCGTGCTGGCGTCCGCGGGACGCGGCGACCTCCTCGGCGCCGTCCTCGCCAACTGCCGCGAGCTCGCCGGCGGCTCGTTCGAGATCGTGGTGTCGGTGCCGGACGAGGCCAGCCTGCCTGCTGACCGGAGCCTGCTCGACGGCGTTCACGTCGTCGTGGGAACCCGTGGTCTCGCCGCGCAGCGCAACGCGGGGCTCGACGCGCTCGAGGGGGTCGACATCGCGGCTTTCTTCGACGACGACGCCGTCGTGCGGCAGGACTACCTGAGCAACGCCGTCGCGTTCCTGCGCGAGCACCCCAGCGTGGTGGGGCTGACCGGGCGGGTGCTGCTCGACGGTGCGGTGAGCGGGGAGATCGCAGTCGAAGCGGCAGACGAAGCCATCGTGCGGTCCGCCGGGGAGCCGGCGTCGGCACTCTGGAGCCCAACCCGCGAGCTCTACGGCTGCAACTTCGTCGTGCGGACCAGCGCGAGTCCTGGTCTGCGGTTCGACGGACGCCTTCCTTTGTACTCCTGGCTCGAAGACCACGACTTCGCCCGCCGCCTGATGCGCAGCGGCACCCTCGCTCACGTCGAGGACTGCGTCATCGTGCACCGTGCAGCTGCGTCGGGGGGCCGGCAGGCGCACGTACGGCTCGGCTACTCGCAGGTGATGAACCCGGTCTACCTGAACCGCAAGGGCAGCTTTCCGCTCTGGCTCGCTGCGCAGCAGATCTTCCGCCCGGTGGCGAAGAACGTCGCTCTCGCTGCCGCGGGCCCGCACCGGTCGTGGCGTCGCGAGCGGCTGCGCGGCAACCTCGCAGCGGCAGCCGACGTCTTGAAGGGGCGCATCACGCCCGAGAGGATCGTCGAGCTGTGACGGCCTCCTCCCGCCGACCGACGACCATCGACCAGGAAGGTGTCACAACGCCATGAAGATCGTGCATCTGCTCAAGCACGGGGTCCAGGGCAACGGCCACGTCCACGTCGCGGTCGACCTCGCGTGCACGCAGGCGCGTGCCGGGCACTCGGTCGTCTTCGCCGCAGGAGAGTCGGACTACACCGACCTGCTGACCAGCCACGGGGTCGAGGTGGCCGAGATCCCTCCAGCCACGGACGTCCGGTCCGGTGTGAGGTCAGCGCTGGCACTCGGCCGTGTGCTCCGGCGCTTCCGACCGGATGTGGTGCATGCGCACATGATGTCCTCAGCCGTGCTGGCCTATCCCTGGACGCGGCTCCTCCGGGTGCCCCTCGTCACGACCGTCCACAACTCGTTCGACCGGCACTCGGTCCTCATGCGGCTCGGAGACCGGGTGGTGGCCGTCAGCGGAGCGGAACGCGCGCTGCTCGTGTCGCGCGGTTACCCCGGGCACAAGGTGGTGACCATCCTCAACGGGGTGATCGGGTCGCCGCGCGACGTCCTCGCGGAGGACGACGACGTCGTCGTCCGAAGGCCGTCGGTGATGACGGTGTCGGGTCTGCACCCGCGCAAGGCCGTCGAGGACGTGATCTCGGCCTTTGCCATCCTTCGTGAGCGGTTCCCGCAGTGGCACCTGAACGTCGTGGGCTGGGGTCCTGACAAGGAGAGGCTCAAAGCGCTCGCGGCGGACCTGGGCCTCGACGACCAGGTGCACTTCCTCGGGTCGACCAAGTCGTCGCGCAAGGTTCTTCTCCAGTCCGACATCTTCGCCACGGCCACCCTCGCCGATCCTTGTCCGCTCACGGTGATGGAGGCGCGAGGTGCGGGCTGCGCCATCGTCGCGACCAAGGTCGGCGGCATCCCGGAGACCCTGGAGCAGGGCCGTGCCGGTCTGCTCGTTCCCACGCACGACCCGGAAGCGTTCGCGCAGGCGCTGGCCTCGATCATGGGCGATGTCGGCGAGCTCGAGCGCTTGCGCGCCAGCGCGCTCGACGGTGCCCAGTACTTCAGCGTGGAGAGGATGAGCTCGGAGCACCTCGACCTGTACGCCTTTCTCCGGCGCACCGTGGCAAAACCGTGAGTGGCCCGGCCAGCCCCAGCGACGACCGCGAACCGCGGCGCCTGCGACTGGCCCACCTCGTTCCGGCGTCCATGCAGAACGACGAGGTCGAGGACGTCACCCACGAGCTCGGCTGCGACTGTCGTCCTGAGGCTTGCGCTGCAGGTCGGAGCGTACGAGCATGACCAGCCTCACCCTGATCACCGCAGCTGTCGTCCTCTACGGCCTGCTCGGCAAGCACGGCTACGGCCGAGCGCTCGCCCTCGGAGGTGCGACGGCGGCAGGGTCGGCGGCCTACGTCGGCGGCGTGGCCATCCCTACCTTCTACGCGACCGCGATCGTGGCTGCCGGCCTGGTGGTCGCGAGGACGTGTCTGCCTCACAGGACCGCACCGGCGGAGCGGAAGGGGGCGGACATCGGTCTCGTGCTCCTCGGCTGCTTCGCGCTGTGGTCGCTCCTCATCACCCTCGTCGCCCCGTTCCTGTTTCCCGGGGCCCCGACGGTCAACCCGACACACGACGTCCTGACGCCTGGGCAGCTGACCAGCTCCAACCTTGCTCAGATCACCTACCTGTTCCTCGGTCTGGCCGTCGTGATGTTTCTTCGCGTGTCCCGCGGAGGCGGCCCCGAGCTGATCGGGCTCGCGACCGGCACCTGCACAGCACTCTCTGCCTGGCGCTACCTCTCGCAGGTCGGCGGTCTTCCCTTCCCGGAAGGGATCTTCGACAACTCGCCGTCCTTCGCCTACATCGAGACGGCTGCTGGCGGTCTGCAGCGTTTCCGCGGCATCCTCTCCGAACCTGCAGGGCTGGCCGGAAACTGCCTGGTCACGATCTTCTACATGGTCTCGCGGGCTCGGCAGGTGCGAGGGCTGCGCCGGGCAGGATGCCTGGTCCTTGCTGCCGCGGCCCTGTACATGGGGGCGATCTCCACCTCGACCACCTTTGTGATCGCGGGCTTCACCACGCTGGGGCTCGTCATCGTGGTCGTCGCAGTTGGCTTCGTGTCGCGCCGTGTGGCGTTCTCCCGCTCGATGGTCTTCCTCGGTGCGATCGGCGTCGTGATCCTCGTCTGGGTCTTGCCTCTCCTCTACTCGCTGGTCGCGAGTGCGGTCAGCGACAAGCTAGCGTCGTCCTCGTACGTGGATCGGTCCACGGCCAACGATGACGCACTGGCTTCGTTCTTCAACTCGTTCGGCCTCGGCATCGGAGCGGGAGCCGTGCGCGCCTCGTCGTTCGCACCCACGCTGCTCGGAGCGACCGGCGTCATCGGCACGGTCCTGTTCACGTCGGCCGTGGTGGTCTTCCTCCGACGCAGCGCGCTGTCCTCGACCCGCCGCCCCGTCGTCTGGGCCCTCGTCACGTTCTTGATCATCAAGGTGGCCGCCAGCCCCGACCTCTCTGACAGCAGCGGGGTCCTCTGGATCGCGCTCGGTCTGCTGAGCCGGCCTCCCACCGAGCTCGACACCAGTGCCGACCTCCCCGGGATCAGGCAGCCTGCGGTTCTCCGGGCGCACGAGACGCCATGAGTAGGCCCGACCGGCGAGCAGGCCATACCGTCCCGCTCAGCCCACTCCATCGAGGAGGAACCGAGCCGACCCACCCCAGAACGAGAGAGGGAAACGAGATCAACGTCTGCCCGTGCTCCGGTGCGCCCCAGGGCACCTCGGCCACCAGCCTGTCGGGGCGGCGTGGTGGGGCCTCGTGAGCACCACGTCGAGCGGCTCGATGGGAAGAGCACTCTCGTTGCTCACCGCTACCAGTCTGCTGTCCCCGCTCGCCGGACTGGTCGTCGCCCCGATCCTCGCTCACGCGTTCGTCCCGACCGATCGCGGCCTCCTTGCTGCCGGGATCGCTCCGTCGACGCTGATCCTGTCGGTCGCGACGCTGGGGTTGCCCGAGGCACTGACCTACTTCTGCGCGAACTTCCGCTGGCGGACCCGCGCCCTGCTGCTCCGGGCGGCGGGACTCACCTTCCTGCTGTGGCTGGCGCTCCTCGGGCTAACCGTGCTGTTCATTCCTCAGCTGTCCAAGGGAGACCCGCAGCTGACCAGCCTGATCCTGCTCGCGGGAGTGATCATCCTTCCCGCGCTCATGGTCAACCTGCTGCGGGGGGCCGCCGTCGGACTTCACGCGTGGAACGTGGTCGCACGCGAACGGGTCGTCTTGGCGGTCAGTCGCGTCCTCGTCTTCGGCGGGCTCTACCTGTCGGGTCACCTGACGCTGCTGGCCGCGGTCGTCGCGTCCGTCGCCCTGCCTGCAGCCGCAGGTCTCGTCTACCTCGGGGTCTGCGTGTTCAGCTCCGAGGCAGCTCCGGCTGATGGAGGGCAGGCTGTCAGGACGCCGGAGTTCCTGAGGTACGGCCTTCGTGTCTGGCTAGGCAGCATTGCCAGCATCCTGCTGGCGCGGGTGGACCAGCTGTTGATGACCCCGTTGTCCAGCGCGTACGACCTCGGCATCTACGCCGTCGCGGTCACCGTCTCCGAGCTGCCCAGCGTGGCCAGCGGAGCGGTCCAGTCGGCGCTCTTCGGGATCAACAGCCGGGACCGGGACGTGGACAAGCTCGCCCTGGCGGGCCGTCTGTTCTTCATCCTGGCGGCTCTGGGCTGCCTTGCCGTGGCAGTCACTCTCCCGTTGTGGATCGGATTCATCTTCGGGGACGCCTACCGAGCAGCGGTCTGGCCCACCATCCTGCTCCTGGCCGGCTCGCTCATCGTGATCCCGGCGACCTCCGCCGGGACGGCACTGAACGCGTGGGGCCGCCCGGAGCTAAGGAGCGTCGGCCTGCTGATCACGCTGACGGTCAACCTGGTGCTGCTGTTCGTCCTCGTGCCGCGCTACGGGGTGCTCGGAGCTTGCTACGCCAGCATCGTGGGCAGCGTCGTCTTCGCTATGCTGCTGCTCGGCTTCGCGTCCCGGGTGACCGGTTTGAGCGTCCGGGCCTTCGTCGTCCCTCGAGGTCAAGACATCGGAACGCTCTACCACCTGTCGACCAGGTTCGGACGCAAGATGCTTCGTCGTACCGGCTCCGGTGACTGACTCGAGCGGCCGGAGAGCCGTTTCGACGTCGGGTCGCCCGGAGATGTGGACGCTTTGGTGGACGAAGTGTTGTCACCTTCTGCGGGTCGGACGACAGCGTACGAATGTCGTGGTGCTCAGGGGGGCCGGCGGACGTGAAGACGACCCGCGTGACAATCTGGCTGGCCCAGGGCCGTCGTTCGAAGCTGGACATTGGTCGGCGAAAGCGGTTCGGCAGCTGTGTTCGGCGTTGACGCAGATCCCTGGCGCTGACCGCGTTCCTCGCACCCATAGCCTGGTCTGCGGAGTTCCGCGGTACGAACCTGTCAAGATCATTGCCTGGGCCTGCCTGCGCCAGCGAGTCGGGTCAGGGCGGGTCAAGAGCAGCAGGGCGACTCCGCTGGAGCCGAGCGAGAAGAAGCGTACGAGGTCAGTTCTGTGGGCCTTCCTTGCGGGCGCTCTGTCCGAGCGATTCAACCTTAGGAGGGCAAGATGCGGCAGCTAGCCGTGTGCTACACCGCTACGTCCGGCTACCTCTTCTCGACAGTCCTGAGCGCACTTCAGGCCCGGTTGCACTCCGACCCGGCGTCCGTGTCAGTCCTGGTCTGCCTGATCGCGGATCATCCGTCGGAGGAGCAGGACGTCTTCGAATCGGTGTGCGAGCGGAACGGGATCGACTTCATCGTTGTACCGCTCTCCACGCTGCGAGGGCTTCATCCAGCCTTCGCGCGGCTTTTCCTGGACGAGATCCTGCCCAGCGAGGTCCAAGAGGTGTTGTACCTCGACGGCGACACGCAAGTGCTCGCCGACCTGACCCCGCTCCTCGAGGCGGCGCCGCCCGCAGGAGGCGTGCTTGCGGTCAGGGACCCCATGGTCTTCATCCGCCAGGTCAGCCCGAGCCTCCGAGGGAAGATCGATGGTTGGTGGGACGAGAGCGGCATCCTTCCGGCGCTGCGGTCGAACTACGTCAACAGTGGCGTCATGCGTCTCTCTCGGGCTGTCCTGCCCGAGTTGCGCGACAGCGTGCTCGATCTGATCGGGGGCCAGGGGTTCTCGCTGCACTTCAAGGATCAGGACGCCATCAACATCGTGCTCGGGCCGAGGATCCAACCTATCTCGCTGGCCTGGAACTTCCCCGGCTTCCTCGTGGGATCGAACCTTGTGTCAGTGGTTTCTCCGCGGGTCGTTCATTTCATGTCCGACCCTCGCCCTTGGGAAGGGCCGCTGCCGCCGTGGGGCGCGAAGTACCACGAGCCCTACTTGGCTTTTGTCCGCCAGTACCCCGCGACGGCGCCCTACCAGAGCCGCCTGCACGGCACTCGAAGAGTGAGGTACGAGCTGCAGCAGCGCTACAAGGGCTTGGCCGAGGGGCGCCTTTGGCGGCGGAAGGCGGCGGCCGAGGCGGTGCGTGCGCTGGAGCAGGCGACCTTGGACCTCGGATGATGCTGCCCGTTCGGGGCAGCTGAGCGAGCCGGCGGCTGGATCGAGCGGTGCTGCCGTGCTGGTCGTGCTGCTCTTGACGAACCCGAGCCGACGCATCTTTTCCCACCTGGGCTATTCCTCATATGCATGTTCTTTGTGGCATAGTCATGCACATGGTTCTTCGGGTGGCGGTCGCGGGGGCGACGGGTTACGCGGGTGGTGAGCTGCTCCGTCTGCTGCTCTCGCACCCGCACGTCGAGATCGGTGCGCTGACCGCGGGTGGCAGCGCTGGCACACGCCTCGGTGACATCGCGCCGCACCTGACCCCGCTGGCGGACCGGGTGGTCGAGGAGACCACGCCGGAGACGCTGGCCGGGCACGACGTCGTCTTCCTCGCCCTGCCGCACGGCACGTCCGCGGCGGTGGCCGAGGCACTCGGGCCGGACGTGCTCGTCATCGATTGCGGGGCTGACTTCCGGCTGACGGACCCGACGGCGTGGGAGCAGTTCTACGGCTCGCCGCACGCCGGCTCGTGGCCGTACGGCCTGCCCGAGCTGCCGGGTCAGCGTGAGCTGCTGGCGGGCACCCGTCGCGTCGCCGTGCCCGGCTGCTACCCGACAGCGACGACGCTGGCTCTGCTGCCGGCGGTCGCGAGCGGCCTGGTCGACGGCCAGGACGTCGTCGTGGTCGCGGCCAGCGGCCCGTCGGGAGCGGGGAAGTCGCTCAAGCCGCACCTGCTGGGCGCGGAGCTGATGGGCTCGGCCAGCGCGTACGGCGTGGGCGGAGGTCACCGGCACACCCCCGAGATCATGCAGAACCTGCGCGCCGCCGGTGCCACCGCCGCGCCGACCGTGTCCTTCACGCCCGTCCTCGTGCCCATGTCGCGTGGCATCCTCGCCACCTGCACCGCACCGCTCGCCGACCCCGACGTGACACCGGAGGCCGCGTACTCCGTCTACGCCGAGACGTTCGCGGGGGAGCCGTTCGTGCAGGTGCTGCCGAGCGGGACCTGGCCGCAGACCCAGTCGGTGCTCGGCTCCAACGTCGCGCAGGTGCAGGTGACCGTGGACCGCGCGGCCGGCCGCCTCGTGGCCGTCGCCGCGATCGACAACCTGACCAAGGGCACGGCCGGAGGCGCGGTGCAGTGCATGAACCTCGCCCTCGGTCTGCCCGAGACCACCGGGCTGCCCCGGGTAGGAGTAGCACCATGAGCGTCACTCGAGCCGTCGGGTTCCAGGCCGCCGGGGTCACCGCCGGCCTCAAGCCGAGCGGGCGTCCGGACCTGGCCCTGGTCGTCAACACCGGGCCCGACCACGTCGCGGCCGCCGTGTTCACCTCCAACCGGGTCAAGGCCGCGCCCGTGCTGTGGTCGCAGCAGGCGGTGGCGGACGGCCGGCTGGCCGCGGTCGTGCTCAACTCCGGCGGGGCGAACGCCTGCACCGGACCGGCCGGGTTCGCCGACACGCACCGCACGGCCGAGCTCGTGGCTGCTGCACTCAGCGCCGGCGGGACCGAGGTCGGGGCCGGTGACGTCGCGGTCTGCTCGACGGGTCTGATCGGCACCCGTCTCCCGATGGACCTGATCGACGCCGGCGTCGTGGCTGCGGCGGGTGCGCTCGACGAGGACGGCGGTTCGGAGGCGGCACGGGCGATCATGACCACCGACACGGTGCCCAAGACCGCCGCCTACGTCGACGAGGGCTGGTCCGTCGGGGGGATGGCCAAGGGCGCCGGCATGCTCGCGCCGGGCCTGGCCACGATGCTCGTCGTCATCACCACGGACGCGGTGCTTGACGCCGAGGCGGCGGACGCCCACCTGCGCCAGGCGTGCTCGGCGACCTTCGACCGGGTGGACAGCGACGGCTGCATGTCGACCAACGACACGGTCGTGCTGATGAGCAGCGGGGCCTCCGGCGTACGGCCGGCCGCGCACGACTTTCAGGCCGCGCTGGCCGAGACCTGCCACGACCTCGCGATGCAGCTGCTCCGCGACGCCGAGGGCGCGGCGCACGACATCACCATCGAGGTGCAGCACGCCGCGAACGACGACGACGCCCTCGAGGTCGCCCGGGCGGTCGCACGCAGCAACCTCTTCAAGTGCGCGGTCTTCGGCGGCGACCCCAACTGGGGCCGGGTGCTGGCCGCCCTCGGCACGACCCGCGCCGACTTCGAGCCGGACCGGATCGACGTCGCCTTCAACGGCGTCGAGGTCTGCCGCGACGGCGCGATCGGCGAGGACCGCAGCCTGGTCGACCTCTCTGCCCGCGACGTGCGCGTCGTGATCAACCTGCGGAACGGTCGCGGCCGAGCGACCGTCTGGACCAACGACCTGACGTACGACTACGTCAAGGAGAACGCGGAGTACTCCACATGAGCAACGCGGCCCCCCGGGCCCTCGAGCAGCTGAGCCTCATCGAGAAGGCGTCGATCCTGACCGAGGCGCTGCCGTGGCTGGAGACGTACGTCGGCAAGACCGTCGTGATCAAGTACGGCGGCAACGCCATGGTCGACGAGGACCTCAAGCGCGCCTTCGCCTCCGACATCGTCTTCATGAAGCGCTGCGGCGTGCACCCCGTGGTCGTGCACGGCGGCGGCCCGCAGATCTCGTCGATGCTCGGCCGGCTGGGCATCGCCTCGGAGTTCCGCGGCGGCCTCCGGGTCACCACGCCCGAGGCGATGGAGGTCGTGCGGATGGTGCTCGTGGGTCAGGTCGGGCGCGACCTGGTCGGCCTGATCAACCGGCACAGCACGCTGGCCGTGGGCCTGTCGGGCGAGGACGGCGGCCTGTTCACGGCCGTCCGTCGGGGGACCGTGGTCGACGGCGAGGAGATCGACCTCGGCCTGGTCGGTGACGTCGTCTCCGTGCGCACCGAGGCGATCCGCGGGCTGATCGACGCGGGCAGCGTCCCCGTCGTCGCCAGCATCGCCCCCGACGCCGACGGCGTCGTGCACAACGTGAACGCCGACACGGCCGCCGCGGCGCTCGCCGTCGCGCTCGGGGCGGAACGTCTCGTCGTCCTGACCGACGTCGAGGGCCTCTACCGCAACTGGCCGAGCTCGACCGACGTGATCGAGGAGCTGAGCGCGTCCGAGCTGCGGGAGCTGATGCCGTCGCTGCAGTCGGGCATGGTGCCCAAGATGGAGGCCTGCCTCCGCGCGGTCGAGGGCGGTCTCACCCGCGCGACCGTCACCGATGGCCGCGTCCCGCACGCCCTGCTGCTCGAGATCTTCACCAACGCCGGGATCGGCACGATGGTCACCCAGGACGGCCTCGTCCGGCTCGGCAGCCGGGTGTTCTCGGCGGAGGAGGGCATCCCTGCGCACGAGTACGAGAACGGCGACTTCGCCCCCATCCCTCCCGCTACCGAAGCGGTGCACGATCCGGAACCCTCGATGCTGGCCGACACGGCAGGACTCTCATGACCACGCACGTGACCGCGCTCGACGACAGCCGCGACGCGCTGGTGAGTGCCGAGCTGGCCGGTCCGGCGCCGCGCGGGTCCGCCGGTGTGCTCGACGGCTACGCGCAGTCGGTGATGAACACGTTCGGCCCGCCCAAGCGCGTCTTCGTCCGCGGCGAGGGCTGCTACGTCTGGGACGCCGACGGGCGGCGTCACCTCGACCTGCTCGCCGGCATCGCGGTCAACGCGCTCGGGCACGCCCACCCGACGGTGCTCGCCGCCGTGACCGGGCAGATCTCCACGCTCGGCCACGTGTCGAACTTCTTCGCCACGCCGGCCCAGGTCGCCCTCGCCACCCGGCTCGCCGGCTTGACCGGTGACCCCGACGCGAAGGTGTTCTTCACCAACTCCGGCACCGAGGCCAACGAGGCCGCCTTCAAGCTCACCCGGATGACCGGGCGCACGAGAATCATCTCCACCGAGGGCGCCTTCCACGGGCGGTCGATGGGTGCGCTCGCGATCACCCACAACCCGAAGTACCGCGCGCCGTTCGAACCGCTGCCCGGCGACGTCACCTTCGTCCCGTACGGCGACGTCGAGGCGCTCGCGGCCGTCGTCGACGAGACGGTGGCCGCGGTCGTCCTCGAGCCGATCCAGGGCGAGAACGGCATCATCGTGCCGCCGCCGGGCTACCTCGCCCGGGCCCGCGAGCTGTGCGACGCAGCCGGGGCGCTGCTGTGGATCGACGAGGTGCAGACCGGGATGGGCCGGACCGGGTCCTGGCTGGTGCACACCGCCCAGGGCGTGAGTGCCGACGTCGTCACGGTGGCCAAGGGGCTCGGCAACGGCTTCCCGGTCGGTGCCTGCATCGCCACGGGTGACGCCTCGCGGCTGCTCGGTCCGGGCAGCCACGGCTCGACGTTCGGGGGCAACCCGGTCGCGTCGATCGCCGGCCTCGCGGTCATGAACGTGATCGAGCGCGACGGGCTGCTCGAGCACACCACCGCCATGGGTGAGCACCTCGTCCGTTCGGTCGAAGGCCTGGGGCACCCGCTCGTCGCCGAGGTCCGCGGGCGCGGGCTGCTGCGCGGCATCGTGCTCAACGCCGACGTCGGACCCGCCGTCGCGGACCTCGCGCTTGAGGCGGGCTTCGTGATCAACGCGCCTCGCCCGCACGTGCTGCGGCTGGCGCCACCGCTGATCGTTACAGCGGCCCAGCTGGACACGTTCGCGGAGGCGCTGCCGGGGTTCCTGGACGCTGCCGGGTCGACGGGGGCAGGTTCGTGACCGGGGCTGCAGCCGGATCCGGGGTCCGCCACCTCCTCGCGGACGACGACCTCAGCGCAGCAGAGCAGACGGTCGTCCTCGACCTCGCGGAACGGTTGCGGACCGAGCCGTACGCCGCCCGCACCCTCGCCGGTCCGCGCAGCGTCGCGGTGATCTTCGACAAGCCGACCCTGCGGACGCAGGCGTCGTTCAGCGCCGGGATCGCCGAGCTCGGCGGGTTCCCGATGATGGTCGACGGCCGCCTCGCCGCGATCGGGGTGCGCGAGTCCATCCCCGACGTCGCCCGCGTGATCGGGCGGCAGGCGTCGGCGATCGTGTGGCGCACGTTCGCGCAGGACGACCTCGCGACGATGGCGGCGTACGCGGGCGTACCGGTGGTCAACGCGCTGACCGACGACTACCACCCCTGCCAGATCCTGGCCGACCTGCAGACCCTGCGCCAGCACGGCCGGTCGCTGCCCGGGCTGACCTTCGCCTACGTCGGCGACGGAGCCAACAACATGGCCGCCTCGTACGTCCTCGGCGGCGTCACCGCGGGGATGCACGTCCGGATCGGGGCGCCGGAAGGCTTCCACCCGGTGCCGCGCCTCATCGAGCGCGCGCAGGAGGTCGGAGCGACGACGGGCGGGACCGTCACGGTCACCGACTCCGCGAGCGAGGCCGTCGCCGGTGCCGACGCGGTCGCCACCGACACCTGGGTGTCGATGGGTCAGGAGGAGGACGGTCTCGACCGGGCCGCCGCCTTCGCCCCGTTCCAGGTGGACGAGGCCCTGCTCGGCCGGGCCGACGCCGACGCCCTGTTCCTGCACTGCCTGCCCGCCTACCGTGGCAAGGAGGTCAGCGACGCGGTGCTCGAGGGCCCGCGTTCCGTGGTGTGGGACGAGGCCGAGAACCGTCGGCACGCCCAGAAGGCCGTGCTGACGTTCCTGCTGGAGCGCTCCGGGCTGGTCGAGCCGTCCGGCCTGCTGGCTCCGTCCGGCGTCACGGCGTGACGGGGCTCTCCGCCGTGACCCACGCTGCGCCGCCCACCAAGGCCGCCCGGCACTCGCGCGTCGTCGGTCTGCTTCGCAGCCACCAGGTCCGCTCCCAGGCCGAGCTCGCCGAGCTCCTCGCCGCCGACGGGCTGCACGTCACCCAGGGCACCTTGTCGCGCGACCTGCTGGAGCTGGGCGCCTCGCGCGTCCGCGGCGCCTCGGGCCACCTCGTGTACGCCGTCCCCGGGGACGGGGGAGACCGGACCCCGTTCGTCGGGGAGTTCGCCACCTTCGAGACGCGGCTCGCCCGGCTGTGCCAGGAGGTGCTCGTCTCGGCCGAGGCCTCGGCCAACCTCGTCGTGCTGCGGACCCCGCCCGGCGCGGCCCAGTACTTCGGCTCCGCCATCGACCGCGTCGGCTGGGAGTCGGTGCTCGGCACCATCGCCGGTGACGACACCATCCTGCTGATCACCCGCAGCGCGGGTGGCGGCGACCAGCTGGCCCGCGACCTCGTGCGGATGAGCGAGACCGGCAAGCCCCTGACCCCGGTCCCCGACCCCACGTCCCGAGCACCACAGGAAGAGAAGAAGTGAGCGAGCAGATCCCGGGTGCTGGACCGGTAGAAGCGCACGCCGGCCGGCTCTGGGGCGGACGTTTCGCGGGGCGGACGGCACCCGCGATGGCCGCCCTCAGCCGGTCGACGCAGTTCGACTGGCGGCTGGCGCCGTACGACCTGGCAGGCTCCGTCGCCCACGCGCGCGCCCTGCACCGGGCGGACCTGCTCACCGACGACGAGCTGACCGGGATGCTGGACGGGCTCGAGACGCTCCGCGGCGAGGTCGCCTCCGGAGCGTTCACGCCGGGCCCGGACGACGAGGACGTCCACGGCGCGCTCGAACGTCGCCTGACCGAGGTCGTCGGCCCCGATCTGGGTGGCCGGCTGCGGGCGGGTCGCTCGCGCAACGACCAGGTCGCGACCCTGCTGCGGCTGTGGCTGCGCGACCACCTCCGCTCGGTGGCCGCGGCGGTAGCCGACGTCGTCACCGCGCTGCACGACCAGGCCACCGCGCACCTCGGCGTCCCGATGCCGGGCCGCACCCACCTGCAGCACGCCCAGCCCGTGCTGCTCTCGCACCACCTGCTCGCGCACGCCTGGCCGCTGCTGCGCGACGTCGACCGCATGCGCGACCTCGACGCACGCCTGGCCCTCAGCCCGTACGGGTCGGGCGCGCTCGCCGGGACCTCCCTCGGGCTCGACCCGACCTTCGTCGCCCACCAGCTCGGCTTCGACGCCGCGGTGGCCAACTCGATCGACGGCACCTCCGCCCGCGACCTGGCGGCCGAGGCCGCGTACGTGCTGGCCCAGGTCGGGATCGACCTCTCCAGGCTGTCGGAGGATGTCATCCTCTGGTGCACCTACGAGTTCGGCTTCGCCCGGCTCGACGACGCCTGGTCCACGGGGTCGAGCATCATGCCGCAGAAGAAGAACCCCGACATCGCCGAGCTCGCTCGGGGCAAGGCGGGGCGCCTGGTCGGCAACCTCGCCGGGCTGCTCACGACCCTCAAAGGTCTGCCGCTCGCGTACGACCGGGACCTGCAGGAGGACAAGGAGCCGCTCTTCGACTCCGTCGACCAGCTGCTGGTGCTGCTGCCCGCGGTGGCCGGGATGGTCGGCACCCTGACCTTCGACACCGAGCGGCTCGCGAGCCTGGCTCCGCGCGGGTTCTCGCTGGCCACGGACCTGGCCGACTGGCTCGTCCGGCAGCGGGTGCCCTTCGCGGTGGCTCACGACGTGGCCGGCTCGGCGGTGCGCTACTGCGAGGAGCACGGTCTGGAGCTCTCCGAGCTGACACCCGACGAGCTCGAGGGCATCTCGCCGCTGCTGCGGCCCGAGGTGCTGGACGTCCTCACCGTGGCCGGCTCGATCGACAGTCGCAACGGACTTGGGGGTACGGCGACGGTCCGGGTCCGTGAGCAGCTGGACGAGGTCGCGACGGCACGGGACGACGCGGCCGACTGGGCTGTCCACAGGGTCGCCTGAGGTCGTCCACAGGTGGCGGTCGGACCGGCACGAACGTGGGCGAACTGACCATGCTTCCGGTGACCGCTCCACCGGAAAGGACCACCATGGTCTTCACCAACCGCTACCTGGGCCACGTCACGATCAGCCCTCCGCTCAACCAGGCGGAGTACGACCACCTCCGAGCGCTGTCGAGGGGTGAGGTGCGGCTCGTGGACCCGGACGATCTCGAGCCGTGGTGCCCGTGGGGACCTTGCCCGCACGGCTGCTGCCTCCGGTGGAGCGGGAGCGACAGCTACGGCACAGGTGCTGAGGGGCTCCAGCTGCTCATCGACCAGTTCCTGTCGTCCGACGACCACGTCGGCTTCGCGGACGAGGCATCACTCAACGGCTTCACGTTCGACCACGACACCAACGGCGCGATGGCCTGCGAGACCGAGGAGCGGGGGTTGTTCCTGCTGCGTGTGGACCACGGCAAGGTGCGCACGGAGATGCTTCTCCGCGGTGACCCATCACCTTGGGAGGCGGCCCGCGAGGGGAGGGAACGGCTGCCCTGGTTGTCGCCCGAGCTCAGCCCCGACGAGCGGAACCGTCTGCACAACGAGGCGACCCTCGCGAAACTGAGGCCGTTCACGGGTGCCGAGGGAGGATGATGAGCGGACGAGACGGGTGCGCCGGGTGCTCGTCGGGCAGCGGGAGGACGCGAACGTGTCAGAGGTCCTGGACGAGCTGAGGTGGCGGGGACTGCTCGCCAACTCGACCGACGAGGAGGCGCTGGCCGCGCACCTCGACGCCGGGCCGGTGACCTTCTACGTCGGCTTCGACCCCACCGCGCCGAGCCTGCACTTCGGCAACCTGGTCCAGCTGGTCGTGGCGCGGGTGCTGCAGCGAGCCGGCCACCGGCCGCTGCTCCTCGTCGGAGGCTCGACGGGGCTCATCGGTGACCCGAAGGACTCGGGGGAGCGCACCTTGAACAGCCCCGAGGTGGTCGCCGGGTGGGTGGAGAGGATCCGCTCGCAGGTGTCGCGGCTGATCGAGCTGGAGGGGGACAACGCCGCCCAGCTCGTCAACAACCTCGACTGGACGGGTCCGATGTCCGTGCTCGAGTTCCTCCGCGACGTCGGAAAGCACTTCCCCGTGAATCGCATGCTCGCCCGCGACGTCGTCCGCAACCGGCTCGAGGACGGGATCTCCTACACAGAGTTCTCCTACGTCCTGCTGCAGTCGATGGACTACCTCCAGCTGTTCCGGGAGCACGGCTGCACGCTCCAGTTCGGTGGGAGCGACCAGTGGGGCAACATCACCGCGGGGGTCGAGCTGGTCCGGCGGTCCGAGGGGGCACGTGTGCATGCCCTCGCGACACCGCTGCTTACCAAGGCGGACGGCACGAAGTTCGGCAAGACGGAGGGCGGCACCATCTGGCTCGACCCGGAGATGACGTCGCCGTACGCCTTCCACCAGTTCTTCCTGCAGGCGGAGGACGAGAAGGTCGTCGACTACCTCAAGGTCTTCTCGCCGCGCAGCCGGGAGGAGATCGACGAGCTCGAGCGTCTGACCCGTGAGGAACCGTTCCGGCGTGCGGCGCAGAAGGCGCTGGCCGACGACGTCACGGCCTTGGTCCACGGGGAGGGCGAGCGGGACGCGGCCGTGGCGGCCGGGCAGGCGCTGTTCGGTCAGCAGGACCTGGCGGACCTGCCCGAGTCGGTGCTGGCCGGTGTGGTGGCCGAGCTGGGTGGAGGAGCGATCGACGTGGACACCGGGTGGCCGACCGTGGCCGAGGTGCTCCAGGCCGGGGGCGTGGTCGCCAGCCGCTCGGCCGGCCGACGCGCTGCCGCCGAGGGTGGCGCCTACCTCAACAACCGCCGGGCCGCCGACGGCGACGCGACGCTCGGTCCGGACGACCTGCTGCACGGGCGATGGGTCATCGTCCGCCGAGGCAAGCGGACGGTGGGGGCTACTACCATCACCGGTGCCTGAACCCAAGGCGAGCCGTCGAAGGAGCGGTGTGACAACCCGCACCGGACCCCGAGTTGACCGCCCCGACACACGGCGGTAATGTTCTTTCTCGCCCCCCGGGGCAGCGGACGAGCAAGACGGAAGCCTTCGGGCCACCGGATGACTCGGCCGAAACCGGGAGGGACCCACTGGGCCTACGAAGGACCGGACAGGTGCGCGCTCTTGACGAGCCCACCAGGATCCGGAGCTGAGATGTTTCCGGTGGGGGTTCACAAAGGCGGATTTGATCTGCTGGGTTGGATCGGGTAATGTTTTACGAGTTGCCCCAAGCCGGTCTTTATGGCCGGTGCGGTGTGCGAGCGAAGTTTGAGAACTCAACAGCGTGCTTAAAAGTCAATGCCAAATAGCACTATTGAACCCGTGCTCGGGCATGACGGTCTCTTCCTTTCGGGGTGGGGGTTGTTGTGGTCGGGTGTGGTTCCTTTGAGATTGAAATTGATTGACCCAGTTGGGTCTAATGTCAAGGTCAAGCTCGTTGTTTTTGACGGTTTCCATCATGGCTGCTTTCGGGTGGTTGTGGTGTTCCGATATTTTTCAACGGAGAGTTTGATCCTGGCTCAGGACGAACGCTGGCGGCGTGCTTAACACATGCAAGTCGAACGGTAAGGCCCCTTCGGGGGTACACGAGTGGCGAACGGGTGAGTAACACGTGA
>Ga0210040_10002260_pt1 | contig 27447 bp, 18 predicted proteins | sample CryGeyCG12114_NA_FD_185462 | JGI IMG/M metagenome (GOLD analysis project Ga0210040, IMG submission 185462) | Groundwater microbial communities from aquifer - Crystal Geyser CG19_WC_8/21/14_NA (SPAdes) (version 2) | ecosystem: Environmental > Aquatic > Deep subsurface > Groundwater | place: USA... | reverse complement strand
TCAACAAACTGATTCCAAAAACACGTGTATCATTTTAAAATGAACACTAATTCAAATTTTGTTCGCACAGTAACCAGCAAAAACTAAACGTCACCAGATAACTTTGGATTTAATTAGCTCTACTTTACTTCTGAAATTCCGACCAGACGGACAAAAGTAGCTCAATAATGATATGATTGCATGCCGTCATTTTAATCTTTATACACTTATCATGGTTTAAAACACAATGACAAAGAAATTCATGATTGCAGACCTTTACACACATAGACAAAAAGATTATCGGCTCACAATATGCGGTGAGAAAAATAAGAGGCTACAGAAGGAGCCATTTGCTTTCCCTCCCCTTCTAAATTTCTTTCATGGCTGTCCTCCGTAAGAACTAACTAAAAGCTAAAAAGTCGTTGCGGTTTCTCCACTACACATGTTCTGCCGTACATCCTTCAACATGTATGATGAAAATGATGATAACATTATGCAAGCCTTAAGTAAGTACTCGTCTCAGATATACATCTAATGCATGGTGAGCGGCACTATCAGGCTGCAAAGTACTAAACCCTAGTACGCAAATGGGATGTGGCGTCTGTCCACACGCATTGGGATATAACCACCTACCCCTATAGTACAATATACCGTGGGAGCTCATAAGTACATGTAATGTATCGTCGTAATGGCACCAAAGTAGTAGAAAAAACTCCCTTTTTGCATTAGCATTAGACTCATATATTCTCACAGCTGAGAACATAAAGTCAACTAAACTTGAGTAAAGTATGTCTATTGCAGCAGTATCCTTAAAAAATGTTTTAAAAAAGGTATCATCTTTCGTACGCAAAATGTAATGTGTTTTTTCCACCCGCCGAACCCATGTACAGAACTGCACGGTTTTGAATCCCAATACGCTCCTGGTTAAACAATTCTATCGTACATCACACTCTGTTTCCCTAGATCTTGACAAAGACTCTAGTATTTTCGAGACTCTGAGGACTCATTTCACCCAGAACAAGAGACGTTATCAAAACTTTTTTTTCACTCTCACTTGAGTCTTCACACAATTTAAAACTTTGCTCTTATGGTACAAAGTACTACATATAATAATTATGATACAAACATGCGAGACTATATTTCTACACCAATCCGATGTGGTAGTGCAAAACAACTAACAGCAAAGGAACAATCCTTTTAGTCTCAGTAGAATTAATGACTTCCAAAACATCAAACTATTTAAACTAAGAATAATAAACTTCTTCTCTTACCGAAATCTTTGATCACACAAAAACCAAATTCAACATTAGCGGGCAATTAATCCTGCACAATTCTTGAGGCAAAACCGTCAGGTGAAAAACATTGCTCAAGCTACTCTAGCAATCGTACTTAATCACAATACTTTGCGCTCAGTTTTAAGCTTCCTCTTAAAAAGATGTAAAACTTGGAACACAACTAATACGAGCTGACTTAAGAAACTTATTTACTCCTGAAAGCACATGTAAAGATAGTCAAGTGCCCTTGAAGACTTTATACGACTCCAATATGTAAAACAAGCATAGGAGAAACTTTTTGATGAAAGTGAAAGCAGAGTCTAAACATGAATTAAGTATGTTAATGCATGAGTAAGTCAACAAGAGCTTGAGTCCACAACCGTTTGCTATCTGTTACGTGCAGGTAGGTATATTAGGTACTCAACATCCTGGTGTGCTAACTAACCGACAAACTTGCTCAAACTGTGTGCATTATGGGCGTTTATTCACCAAACTTTCTTCAATTATACTGCCACTTTTCAATGCATTAAAATATCTGTACTTACTTACTTACTCACTAACTAACTGCTGCTTCTACACTAAAGTTACTACTGTTCTCTTTAAGTTTCCCAATAGAACAAGACAACGATTTATGATGTAGAGGAGCACTCATACGGAAGGAAAATAGTGGCCAACAAAATATGAAAGGATTAAAGAAATAGTTTCACCAAATTGATCCCAAGGGCTTCTTGTTTTGCAATTTGATAGCCCAAATTGCGTGATAAATCATACATTCTACTGCAGTTTAAGAAACTAGAAAAATTTTCGGCCCTTGTGCCACAGCCTGCAGCAAAACACTGTAGTCAAGAAAATATTTTAAAGTAGTCCAACTCTATTTCATCTTTAGACTCTTATTGGCCTCTCCCAGACTCCTTTAAATAACATGTTTGACTTACAACTCTGTTTTACTTCCATATAACTCTTTCCGAGTCTTCATTTATTTACACACGTTAACAAAATTACATAGCACATAAAATATTCGCAAGGTGTCTCCATTAAATTCACCATTTACTACCACTACTCTTTTCTACCATATATATTTTCGTCTTTAAGACAGTCAGTTGATATCTTTATGCTCCACTCTATATAAAATAGTTTTTTTTTTGGGCATCAGTATAACTCCAAAGCAAAAAAAAATCCACAACAAATACTTTCATTTAACAACAATCCTGTAAAACTTAAGATTCTGCTTAAGCTACTGCTCCCCCCGTATTAATAAAGAAACTTCCAAAGACGAAAATCTATAGTTATAAGGAAAACTAGACACTAGAGTTTTAAATCAAGAGTTTCCTCTCTTCTACATCATTATCAATCAGAAAGACCGACGAGGACTTGATTCGGTTTCCCCCATTTTGTCTTTGCCATCACAAAATGAAAACATAATTGGCCAAATTTAAGTAAGCCAAGTCCCCATCTCCTCTTGTTGTAAAACAATCATGTAACGAACGCAGGCAGAGCGCTAGATTTTTTTTCTGACAGCGTCTGCAACTTCATACACTTTTCTTATTTATGACGAACAAAAAGTTACCTCATTAAACATCTGCTCCAAATAAGATGCCACCTCAAAAGCTTACAACTAACTATAGAATCCTAGTGTCTTCTTGAAACTTGTGAATGAGACAATTTTGTAGTCTTTCTTTTCATACAAAATTCTATATGTATTGCTAACCAGGGAAATAAGACAAAAAAAACTCAATGCAGCACAGCTAAAAGTTTATTTTCACAAAGTAGAAAGACGCTTTTGTACAGGTGTGGTAAATTAGACCTTTTTAACATATATTTCTTTTCTTTGATTAGAATCTCTGAAAAGTTTTTGCATCAACAACAAGTAGTAAAAATAGTACGAATCTATGGAACATTTCTTCACTTTTAAAAGTATTCCCTATGGCTAAACTTATTGCTGTTTTAAAAAATGCCAACATATCGTGTGCCAACAAATAATATTCAGTTGATATCGGAAACTTTCCAGTAAGCATTTTAGTTCAATGATAATTCATTCAACTGAGTATATGTCCATCATCACAGTAATTAGGAATGGTATGGTACAATCCCGTCGTCCAGATTATCTCTTTACGGAAGCGCAATTAGATTCATGTCCCTTCATTACGCTTTCAAGCGATATTTCTAATATTTTCTAAGACCAAGCATCAAAAGAATAGCCTACTCTTGGTTCTAATCCAAATTACATGCGACTTTGAAAGTTTTTACATTAGCTCATTTTATGTTGTTTCCATTTACTCAACAGACTCAAACTTTTTTTCGGTTTACTTTCACTTTTTGCCCTTAAAACATTCCTTCATAAAAGTAAAAAATATATGTAAAAGCACTTATACCAATTATTTGATTTAAAAAAAAAAATACAGCTGAATCATAACTCGAAAAAATATTTTGAATTTTTCTCCTTCTTTGGTTGCATGCATACAAAGGAATCAGTACAGATTCATACATATTTTACATATATGTATTCTCAGTCTACGAACGGCAAATTTTAGACAACTTTATATCAGATGAAAGACCAAAATGTAGGCATAAATTTCGGTGAATACGAGCCAACTACATTTTTCTCTCACGTACCTTTTTGAAACTAAAGAAACCACAAATGGCGTCATTGCATAAAATCCTATACAGACAAACAGGATCTATTTCAATGACATTTTTGAACGAAATTTCTCATACAAACATTCTACATCAAAAGAAGGTAATGAAAGTTTCAAATATTTTCAGTGTAATGAAATTAGAACTTCTTTTATATTTCCTTATTTTTCAACTTTTATTCATTTTTATTTAGGATCGTTAATGCTGAGATATTTTTATTAATTTAATGTCAAACTTACTTTACAAAGACAATTTACGGCGATTAATTTTCATTTTAGACCCTCAGAAATCCGTTAAATAAACTGACTCCAACCCATCAACAAACTTTCCACAAAAACAGGAGCCACTGAGCCAAATTAGACGTCAATCCTTCTATACAGTATCTATTGAACATTTTGACTTTTCCCATCGATTTTTTCTCTCACTATTTCCACACAACTAATTTTTACAAGTACACGCCAAAAAGTTTTTATAATACACTGTTATTTTTATTATTATGCCCTTATATCCTAACAACGTCAGGTCCATGTAAAAGTTTTTCATCCGTATGATATCATTGTTATTAATTTAATAGAGTATCGCCAAAAGCCAGTCATTCAAACGTAGTCAAGAGATACTTCAACACATGAAAACATGTCAGCATTCCATTATCGGTGCTAATGTTGCGGAAGAAAAAGTAACAGCCAGGACGTTGGGGAAGCAAAAATGACCACTATAGTGCAGTTAAATTCCTTAAACCTACACGAGTAAAGTTTCAAGGGTTGTCATAAAAGTAGTATAGATTCTAAATCAATTCCTCAATAGAAACCCTCTGGTCTCCCCTCCCATTTCAAATTATTTTTCACTTTTCCTGCAAACAAGCCTTACAGGCAGTGACCATATGGTGCTACAGTTTACTAAAAATATTCTAATGTATCTATCAAATCACTCCTGGCTCAAGGGTGTGCTTTTTTCAGCCTTTAACTAATATAGCAATCAATTTCACTTTTTTATCCATTTAAACAATTTCACTGCCACACGTGGCCACACTCGTAAAATTTTTGAACATGAGTCGCAATCTGACTTCAAATTTTGACTGTACAACTTAACTTGATACTTCATACAATTGCAACAAAACAATGATAGTTTGTGGGCTACTTGTCTTGCTTAAAATCAACTAATCAACATACGAAATTTCAAATTCTGTCTCATAATCTTCGTCAAAACATAAATTTATCTCGTTGTTTCACACGTGCAATGAACACTATAATAGCTGACAAGACCGAATAATTTAAACAAGTGACAGTTATGCACACACTGCAACTTTGGTGATAACAATGTAGGAAATTTCTATAGATTACGTATAGATGCCAGCTATCTATGATTATATGCATGCAGACTATTCCCCAAAGAAAAAGACTACACACCAAAAAACGATACTAAACCTCTGCAGTTTGGAGCAAATTTTAATTTAGCTAATGCATCCTTTCGCTTCATACGCATCTTAATATTGACAACATGCAACATTGGAACAACAAAGCTATTTAATTTATTTAATATAGTTAGTATGAAGCACTCGAGTCTGAGGTTTGGTTAGACAGACAGAAACTCTTGTTCCCAAAATTCCAATGCGCTGAATAGGCGTGAAAACAAGACACAGTACAATGTAGTTTCTGCGGCATTGACATTTTCTTGTGTGACTGAACTAAGGGCAATTACTTTCAGATTATCACATGTTACTTTGAAAGTTCTCCATATACATATACGAGAGGGAATTAGTCTTTCAACGAGACCAAAATTGAATGCGCAATTTACTATAACGATGTAAATTTTCATTTTTCAATGTACAAAGTGCCTTTGGCACCTCCTAAATCTACTTTACGGCATTATACGTGACTACAGTTTGTCATAGCCATCATCTTTACCCATTCAGTATATTGACTAACGGAAGAAGCATGAATTCTGAGCTAAAGTGATACCGCATGGAAAATTTGAAAAGGTTCCAAAAATTACTATTCAATAATAAACCAAGTGTATTAACCCTCATTTAAAAATATTAGTCACCCAAAGCAGATTACAAAAACATTCTTACGAACTAAATAAATGCTTATGAGTTTAATAGTTTGCATGATTACTCCTCCCTATCTTTTAATATGCAGTGTTCCTTCTTCAAATATGTACACAAGCTGAATGAACAAAATGAATGGGCAAACAAACGAACGAGTCCCTGTTATATACTGGCTCATAAGAATGGGAAAGGAAAATTGCTCTAAGATAAATCTACTCAAAGGCAATTAGTTTCCTTTCTCAATAAAGTACATTCGTACAGAAATGCAAAGAACTTGAGGCTCCGCGAAAGACCGAGTGAGTAAAACTAATTTACGTCGCGTGTGGCATGTACAAAAACTAGAAACTTCTTACCCTCAATGAAAACAATAGAAATCTGACTTTTCGTACGAGCCGCAAGGGTAATTTAAAAGCAAACATTTGTTCAAGATAGTTATTGATCTTCCAATAGTTACCGTTTTCTAAAATTATTTCCATGGGCAATGTATTAATAAAAGATTGCAAAATGAAAAAATTCATAACTTTCCTCCATTTTACAAACAGCTATTCAAATATCTAAAGTCCTTTCAACAAAGATATGCCTTACATTTAATCGAATACATGCATATAAATATTGTCTTTTGACACTATTGAGTACAGGCTGTCTTTAAAAATCCATCCAATCCATGATAAAGTAGACAATATCTCACTCGTCATTTTATCTCATTTTCCTTCCTTTCTTAATAAATTAACAAACGTGGAATGAAAAATGCAGGCTTCAACTCATACACTTTCCGACCCTTTCATCACGTCGGCTACACCAAGAATGACTAATATCTATTATAAAGCTAACACAAAGATTACTTTTTGATGTCATCAAAATGTCACTGGCACATACAATAATGTGTGTCGTACTATGGCGTCTTTCTCTTTAAAGAGCATGAGATGAATTTCTTTCATATCTTAAAAGAGCTTAAGCTGATGAAACAAGGGGAGCGTGCCATCTCTTTTGACGTCCAAAAAACTCATTGCAAATTGCAATACCCAGCTGAGTGAGTTACACATTTATACCATTATGACTGACTGGCTGTTCCGTCTTACGGTGAAAGCAAAAAAGTTCTTATTATTAATCCTAGATACACCTTCTCTTTAACATATTATTATGAAAAATCCAATGATTTTCAATAGAAACTAAAGGCTTGCATTTACTGGGTTAGTTAGTTGATAGCATACATAGTAGAAAGTAACTAAATATGAATGATGCGTTTTTTAAACAGAAAACAATACAGGGAAAAACTGACCTCCAAAAACTGTCAAATTGGCAGACGCTGTGACCGCATCGCCAACTCCATTCTCAGCTGAACACTCATAAGTAGCATCATCTCTTTCGTGTCGTACAGGCTCAATCCTCAACATTGACACTCCACCCGGAAAGTTTTGAATGCTAATCCTTGAGTGGACACTTGTCAACTTTTTTCCATTTTTACGCCACGCCACTTCTGGAACAGGATCTCCAGTCACCCGACAGTAAAATGTAGCAATGGACTGTTTGCGTACTTTCAGGTCCTTCGGCTTCTCCACAATATGAGGTGGATCTGTTGATTCAAAGCAAGAAAAATAACTGTTAGCATACATAAACACTATACCAAGGAGTCAACATTCTTTAAGAATGGCACGAGCCATGAGTAAACTTTTCGTAAAGTGTAATAATTCACGATAAAATATTTTTGCTTCATATTATGACTACTCCATCAGCTCACATAGCATCATATTTCATACAGTTTTTACACCTCATTTTTCTTTATAAATCTCCATTTCCTTTGCTTTTATTAGACAAGGGAAAGACTGGTTAGCTTGTAGCAAAAAGCGAGAGTTACTTTTTTCTCTAAGGTATGCTATCATAGAACAGGATATCCTGTTGTTTTTTAAAGAGTTATTACAAAATGAAAAAAAAAATACATTTCTTGCACAAAAAAGTTTATCACGTTCCACTAGACTAACTGAGAGAATTTAATTTTCGTAAGTTAGCTTAATGCTTTAACTGCAGGGGAAAATTAAATCGTAGCAAAAACAAGAGTTTGGCTCATATGAAGATGAGATTCTTACGTGAAAGTACCTCAAGAAATTTACAAAGTTTGCAGAATACTAAAGATGGAATGAATTCCTCTCATATGTAACATTTCTGCCGAGCAACACACTCACGATGAAGAAACTAAAAATTCCTTTTCGCTAGAACAAAAAGGATGGCTTTTAGAACGCACACAAAGGACTACACAAATGAAAGCAAGTGTAGACAGGAGAATGAAAAACTGCATGGAAAATGCGCATGTGAAACAAATGGGTAACGGTGACGAGATATAGATACTCACGCGTCAAATACTCAATGAATGGGTAGAGAGCTGAGAAGTTGGAACCTGAAATATTAGTTTTTTTTTACCATGAGTGTAAGATTTCCCATCTTTTATAAGGATGAATGAGGAGGCTTAAGTTACCATCATATTTCATCTCTTTTTGTTTGCCTTTTAAATCCATGCAAATATTTCCACACGCACGCAGAATTTTATCCGCATTGTACAATCGCACAAAGTCAACTTTCAAAATAACCTCTTCCTTGCTGCAAAAGCAGTTTGAAATATTTTTGCTATGAAATCATGCTGCTTTAAAATACTTTCCATGGAAAAATAGTGTACCTTTTCCATTCGACAGACAGCAAACAAACAGTTATATTCCATGACTATTATCCTGGAATTTTTGTCATATAGTGTATGCATTACATGCAGAAAATGTAACAGTTGCACACATTTATGGCCCCATATGCAGAAAATGATAAAATCATGTTTATCATGTTTCACGTATCCTAAAAACTTGTGTACAACTCAGCTTCCTGTTCTGACACTGCACGTTTTTTTCAAATGCAACCGGATTTTTACTCATTTAATAAATACGATAAAAAATCATCAAATAAGCAAACCAAATGCTTTCTTCCTACATATGTTCCATTGAAATGCTCACTCAATGTTACATCATGTTGAATTCTTCAATTCACTTCTTAATAATCAAATTTCAGCAATCATTTAAGTCAAAAATATCCTATTACCCTTATGGAAAAATAATACAACATTTACTGAAATTTCCAAAATTTGGTTCAAGTCTTAAACCTAAACTATTGTTTCACAAATGCGTACAACCGAACAAAGAAGAAATTGACACACTTCATTCTAACATTCAATCCAGTGAACTACAAATCCTGTAGTGTTTGAGCTTGTAATATCTTTTCCTTTCACAGATCTTTGTTTGATAGCCAAACAGGAATTTTTGTAATACTCAATCAGAATTCAATGACCAGATCAATAGGAATATCCTCACTTGAGAATCCCAATACTAAAACTTTCCCTTGTAAGTATTTGAACAGTAAATAGAAACATGCATCAGGAAATGATGTTGGCACAAGAGAACTGTAGAAAACTTCCTAATATGTCCCCAATCGTATTCATTACTTGACAAAGGAAATCAAATCTTTTTTGCAACCTGAGGTAAACCTATCATTGCCAATTCATGTTCACCAGATATGACTTGGTGCATGCTCTACTAGCTTTGTGGCCTATCCCGACAGAATAGCATTACAAAGTCAGGACAAGAATGTTACATGATCATGTCACTAACAGAAGAATACCATTCCAATGGGAACAAGAGTAAACAAGAGTTCGAGATGAGAATAAGTATATATTTGCTCACTCAGGAAGCAAACCCATTCAATAATATGAATAGAATGCATATTTTATTTCCTACTATCAGTTCACATTTACTGACTTTGCCTGTGAAGTCTGTGAGAAGATGTGGAATTTTTTTTTCAAATCAGGTCTCTGGAGAATCAAAAGAAAGAGAGGAAGGAATAGGAAACATGAAATAGATTATGTTTTTCCTTCTCATCTTTTTTCACCATATATGTATTAGTGTATGATTACGTGATGAAAGTCCCATGATGGTATTCATAACAAAGCTAAGGTAAAAGGTACAAAGATGTGTCTTCAGTCTTCGTTTACTTTTGAAGCCCACAGAGAAAGTCTTTTATCATCAGATGTGATGATAATAACCATCCTATGGGAGACTCGTGACCTCATCTTCACGTTATTCTTTTTCCCTAGGATTAAAAACGTTGCGTACTTATACCGAAATCAAAGATTAAGGAAAGTCGGTCAATTTGAGCTCACGTTGTAAGCAACAAAATATTAAGGCATTTCCCAAAACTACTAAAATGTCTGTCACTTTACTTGACTATAAATCATTAACAGATATCGGACTTATTTGAAATCTCAGTGACTGTGCATACCTAACCTAATCAATCCATCACTATCCTCTCATCATCACAGTGAAGAGTATTTCAAAAAAAGTAATTTCGACTTTAACAAAGGCACTCACAAGTACGCAAAGCGAAAAAAACTTTTGCATTTTCAAATAGCTAAAACTTGTTGTGTGAGCTAAACTTTTCTTCCTTTTGTTGCCAACTCGAACAACAACAACAGGTGAGCAAAAAATTCACACTATTTTTACAGTTTTTCATATGCTTTAATGGACACATAATGTAATGTAATGAATAAAGTTCCAACCAGCAACCAGCACTGACAAATATAAATGTAGCTTAACTACAACTTCAACTTATTTTACTTCTACCGTTAACAAAAAACTCCAACATACCTTGCCTACAGTTTTTAAAACTTTATTTATTACTTTGAATAAAAATAGAAAATAAACTTCCTCCCTTTGCCTGTATATTCTCCTGCGGATATTTCGGAAGGCTTATATTCAGCAAGCAAACTTTTACAGGCAAATTATCTTAAATTAACTGTAAAAACTTGCATATATTATCCTGCACAACAATTAGCCATCTAATTAACTTACACTACCAACTAGTTTAAAACCATAAGGAGAACTTACATTGCAGGGAATACAATGGATCTTAAAAAACCTCTCTAGAGCTATTTAGCAAGCAACAAATTCCCCAATACTATCACTATCATCAATACTCAACTCATTTCTTTGAGTCGAAATATAAAATTGTTTCACTAGCTCCAGAGACTATTATTTCCTCTATCCCAAGTGTAGAATTAACGAAAGAGATTTAAAGATAAAAAATGGGAAAAATATATGAAGTGCCATCCCGTGTTGGCCTCATACCCTAGAGAGGATCAAGATAAAGATGATTTCATACTTACTCACATACATATAGACTACTGAATACTATGCTTCCATTATGAAGTCTCATAGGGAAGCTCTCTTCCTGATCCCGTAGCTTACGCAGAGTAAACACATCAGCAATAGTAATAGTCGAGAAAATCTGAAAGAGAAGGCACATCGAAATTCTTATACGATGCTCAACATCCGGCCACAACCTTAGAACGGGTTAATATCATCCAAAAGACGGGGGAAAAACTTTCTACCAGCTTAACCGTCTGAGTGGCAGGGCTACTACTTTACTTACTTTAGATGTCATCTAGAACCGTGATGATTGTGTAATACGCTTTTTTCTAGTTTTTTACTCTACCTACGTTTGTTTTTTCCCATGGGTATTAGGTTGACTGATGAAGCGTCAACAAAAAATTGTCATCCCTATCATTTAAGTTTTTGGAAACCTAAAACTGAGGGACTCTAAATATTAGGTACATGTATAATGCATCACCATCATAGCTTGAGCTCGTATTCAACTACCTAACATAATAAAGAGTATTAAAGTACTAAATAGTATTACTAAATACTATATTAATAAAGGGCAAAATATTTTTTCATGCAAACAAAAACCTCCATGCGCGATGCGCGACCAACTACAACTTCCTTTCATTTACTAGAGCACAACACAAATAAGGTATTGTGAGAACCACACTAAAGCGTCCAATTACTTCACTAGCAATTAAATTTGCGAGGCACAGCTGTTGCCATCTTTGTGTGACAGGAGTACATTGATTTGCACAAAAGATGCATGAGAAGTTCTCTACGTAAGTTCCCATAGTATGAAATCCCATTCTCTAATTTTCTGATGCGGATCGATCAAACCCATAGTTATATTTTGATGCACACTATTAAGTCAGGGACCCTCGAAAAAGATTTAGCTAAAAAATTAGAAAATCTGGTAAGCTAGAAATTGCAAATTGCAACGCATATACTTTTTATACGCATGAAACAGGCCCCCATCGGTAAAAACCTGAGTCAGTCTCTTATAATTACAAATATTCAATTGACCAGTTGACCTTCAGTTTACCTAGCTCATGAAAAATTATGAATGTTGAATACATCCAGGAGCTGCCGAATTTTTTTTTACACGCCTTACACGCACTACTTGTGACTCATTCAATACACAGCATTCAGGTTAGAAAAACTGCTTCAGTTATCCCCATCCAATCCAGAAAAAACATGGGAAATATCAGGCCGACTTAACGTCAGCATGAAGCAAAAGAAATAGTAAAATTCCAACAGTTTAAGGCGAATGAGTGCTCTTTGTCTTGCCTCGAGACATTCTAATATTTACGAATTGTATCATATTCGCTGTCCTCCTTGACACTTAACCTTGTGCTCCATGCCTCAGTTAGAAAAATAATCGCCTTAAAAATGTCCCTCACAGTAATATATTGTCTCCAATATAATAAAAAGTACTACACATGTCATTAAATTGACTTTTGAACCTCCGAAATGCATAAAACCTCACAACGTAAATTTAAAATTGAATAAAAATCTGCATACATGCTCTAAACAGTTTTTTTGAGACAGAACCGTTCTAAATCTCTTTACGTAAAGAAATAATTTGTTATAAAACCCTCCAAAAAACAACTTAACAATCTTTACATACATACATGTACACATTTAATTGGTCGAAGTCATACTTATCCAACTTTTCAGCCAGCTCAGAACCTTATTATCCAACTCTAGCTCTACCTAATATTATTGCGTAAAAAGTATATGCTATTATAAATTTATTGTGTGTAAAAACACAGAACTCACACGTACATGCTTGACAACAATACTGTTGTAGTCAGAGCATCAGTCATCCTCACTCACGTCAGTAAGAGTGGTCAAACAAGTTGCGTACCATTACTGGACTCAACAACTAAAAGTGTGAATTTTGATTGCTCCAAAATTTGAAAAATTACATAGACGAGATTTAGATTGCCGGCTGTGGGCATAATTACAATTCACAATTTTAACAGCCTACAGCTCGTACAGATTATATTCTCTGTCCGCATACACTACTTACTTCACGGACACACTAATGATATACAGAGTCAGAGCCAATTAAAAAGAGGATACCATCAAGGATAAATTGTTCACAACACACAGCTTCCCAGTAGTTCTCATAACATCAAAGGCGTGTGTGTGTATACACAAGTGTTGAGTGTCTGCTAAAAATTTCTAATCTCAAAGCCAACTTTGCACCATAAGAATGCCCAAGTTATTAACAATTCTTGGAATTCTTTCCCTCATTGCTTTGTTTGTGACAAAGTGTTGGAGTCAAAGGGGAGAAGTTTATCCACTTCAATATCAACCCGAAGTAGACGCTTTGGACATCAGTTGGTATTTTAGAAATGAAAGGCTTATTAAGTTACAAGTCAAGTGTCTTTTCTACAATGGTCCTTGTGATATCGTTGGACGTTGGTTGAAACGTGAGCATAACAAAACTACCATTTGAAAATCGCTTTTGTATAAATGATTCTTTTGCAGCATACAAATTCTCATTATGAGATTCTCAGTACACAGTGCTCCTTTGACTTTATTTGCAGCAAGGATGATTCCTGGGGTATTTGGAAGCTGCCCATCTTGCTCAGATTTTCAAACTCAAAATTTAGCAAAATGGCTCAATACATTTGCTGACCGGTTCCCAATCCTATTCCGCGCTGTTATAGCACAATGGCTTTTGGATCAAGGCTATGATGTTCCAGACATTGAAGTCAGCAGAATTCAGAAAGCAATGGGGTTCTCAGAAACAACCATAATCACTGATCCCTATGGTTTGAAAATGGAACAAGGCAAACAGTATCCAAAGCTAATAACTACAACAAGACCTCCATTGTTCGCCAACTTTTTTGGTCGTTTACGGAATAATACAAGAGGATAGCCAAACAGTACCAAAGAGCTATTCTGCCAAATCTTCTAGTCATTTAATTTCCTAGTAGTTCTAAACTGTGTGTTTACTGATATTTATTACTGTGTACCTGGCTTTGTAAAAAGACAAGGGTGCTACTTCTAAAAAATCTGAATAAATATTTCGGACTCATAAGCTAAACGTGAACCATGAATTAGCATTCTAGGTAGACTGAATATTTTGTTTCACATTTAACTACACCCTTTTACACCAAGATGCAAATTGGTATATGGTTGTGCCATGGTTTGGAGCATGGAAGATACATGTCTTATTTACTGAGCTCATTATACTAAAAGCACCGCTCTTGTCTTATGTTTTAATTAATTAATACCATCTACCTTTTGCTTTGCTCGTGCAAAACTGCGGGAGCTATGTATACTGAAGCGTTTATGATTAAAGATGTAGAAATAGTTTTCGTTCCTAAATAGTACAAGTCCAAAGATGAGAAAAAACTGTACCAAGTCCTCATATAAATGCGGGCAACTCCCAAAGCGAGAGAAGAAACAGGAATGCCTAAACAAATTTTCATGTGCCAAAAGATAAATGAGCCGTCTCATATGCATTTCGCAAATATAAATTATAGTCAACACAAGCCTGCTGCCAAGTCCTTTCTAAACTTTATCTGAAAAATTGCTACAAAAACTGAGAGCACTAGTTTTTAACCTCCTGAAAGTATAATAGAAACGGGAAAATTAAAGCAACTTACTCCATTTGTTCTACCAAGAGTGTAGCAAAAGCGTCAGATGTGAATGACTTTTGCAATTTTTGTTCAAAGAACATTCTTTCTAGTATACGCTTCATATTATGATTTTTAAATTCCTGTTTAGCCAAGCATTCCCCAAACGCTCAAGAATTTCAAATCGCATGCTCCACTTTCTCTCTCTTTCTCTCTACCCTGTAGAGTGGACTCATGTATTAAGAAACAAGGCCAATGAAATGGCTTAGAAAAACCGTCCACAGAATAACCCAAGGAAGTTAGCTTTCAGCAGCAAACTGCATAAAATGGACACGCAAAAGCCATTACTGAACTCCTTTTGATGATGTTTAGTGAAGCAATGAAACACTTGGAAAAATTACAACTCATTAATCATCAAAAACTCATACAGTAAATGGTACAAAACACTCTCATAAAAAACGTGAGCCGCACTTATATTCGTTACAATGAGCTACTAAAAATCGTTGACTTTGACCCAGCATTTATTAGACACTTTCTCTTCCCCACGTATAAAAATCTCACTGCTCCATAAAACGCCACAGAGAAATAAATAATGATTGCAATAATATACTCATCAGCAGACCAACTAGTGAGCCCTATCAAAAATACACCCAAACCATGCACTTTCATCGGTACATTCTTACAAACCACTAAAAATAAATGCTTTCATCCTTCCATTTCTATTGTAAAAAAATAATAATTGATCTTATTTCTATTACATTTGCGATGATGAATATGTCTGTCCGTTTTCTGCACTGTTTCACAATGGGTTTCACCTTCATTGCACACTGCGTATTTTAAACTATATGTTCCCTTTAGCCTCCAAATTGTAACAATCGCGTTCTAAGAAACTTCCATTGATAGCTAACAACACATAGGATGCCAACACATATGTGAAGCTCAATACCATTAGCGAAGCTTGAACACAAAGTTAATGCATTATGTTATGTATTTCTTTTGCTCACTTTCTCCCATGTTCCTTGCTCAACTATTATATGCTTGTATAATGATATGACTATAAAATAGGGGAACTTCAGCTTTGTTTCTATGGCCTTTTCTTTCTTCTCACAGTTTCCCCCGTTTTCTCTTGGTTATACTGAATACGGACTACTCATTTTAGGTGTGCTCAACAGCTCAACTGCAGTGTAACAAGCAATAGAAAAGCAACATAAAATTTTCTCTACCCTTTTCTTATATACTCGCACTTCCGAGAACAAAAGAAGCAAAAAACCTTTTGCATTGGCTTGCACTGTAAGTTGAGTTAACTCGTTTTCCAGGAAAATGAAAAGCAAAACGTTTCGTTTTAGTTTTATTAATTTTCTGCGCTCGTAGTCCATTCAGGCCTTAATCCGTTAAAAATGTAATTGTACAGTGACTCTAAGTCATTCGTGAACTATGTATGCAAAACTTCGCTCAAAATAGAAAGAATTACTTTACAAGTGAAGTAAAACGTTCTAAAAGAACCATGTTTACCATGAAAAATGTTCACCAATCATGAACAGTTTCCAGTTAAGTTATCACATCCACTATAAGTTTGGAAAGCACAACAGAAATCGAATGAGAAAAATAACAATTGCAATGTTTCAATTGCCACCACACATTTTCCCACTAAAAATCCTGCAAGTTCTCATCCACGCTTACAGTAACGTACATTCGTCTACTGTTTTATAGCTAGGATTCCAATTCGGGAATCATTGTAAGACCGCAATGGAAAAGTTACTCTCCCATAAAATCAGTTGAAAGAAACAAACCGAATTCTACTCACTGCACCTTGTCTTCTGTGTGAATAAGCGAGATTCGGTATATAAATCCAACTCAACTCGTTTTCATCCTAAAATCGTTCATATGCTACGACTTTTTGTGCTATCTATCTATCTATACTTCCCGTTATATGTGCTAAACTCTTTTATTCACTGCTCAACTCTTCCCATTCCACAACTTTTACGCATTTTTTCGCACTAAAATCAATAGTGTACTTGAGCGATCCAATGCAATTCCACACATGAAAAGAATAGAAAATTGTACACATTCCGCTGTTTTACCAAGCGGAAAAACTGAGCTCAAAAAACCTTTCACCTTTCCTACAAACGGACACTCATAAAATCATAAAACAAAACTTAATATTTTTCAGACTCAAAACTAGCCAACTGGAAAAATTGAATTGCCATGTTGTGACAGTCATTCCGTAAATGGTATTTTCCAATTCAATCAACTTATTGACACTAACTATCAAGTCGTAAAATAAACAAAGAAGTTATTTCTTATAATCTCGACCACAACCTACAAAGCACACACATATACGACATAGTGTGACATCTCACAGAGCTCAAGACTGATTTACTGGCTTTTCAGAAACTCATTTGATATTTACTTGTATACTTGCCTAGAAACCCATAGTTTAGCACAATGAATTACAGTCAGTGTGGCAAGACGAAACGTTTTCGAAGTCGAGCACAGTCCAAGTCTATATCACGTTCAAACCGCAAACTTTATGCAGGAGGATGGACATTCATTTATTTGTGTTTGTCACTGCAATGCATACAAAGTACGATGGTCTGACCTGTGAGTTACCAAACCTAAAAGACAATGTGCGTGCATTTGCAGTAGTTCAAACGAATTCTTTTTTAAATTATTGCTGTAATTTGTTACCAAACGGGATGGATTCTGAAATGAATATTGGTTGCAAATTAAGGTGAAATTACCCTAATTTTACATTAGTTGAAACCTTTTAATGATTGTTCTCTCACAACCTAATGAAATAGTAACTTTCCAATTAATTACACATAGTACATGCCACTAATCTAATTTCCTGATTAAAGCAAAAGTATACCCAGCCCAGTCGCAATTTAATCAATTTGTGTTTCCTAAAGTTACTATATTTAAAACTTTTATGGGTTTCATATAGTTATTTAGTTAGTCTGCACTAATAACTTACCAATATGAAAACAAAGCTTGAACAATGAACACACATGTAATGTGGCATTCAGTGCTTGACAGGTGATCAACAAGAGATTTCGAAGAGACCAAAACACTTTTTCATACAACGGACGCATATAGCTCTAACCATTTTTACATTGATAGACTGCCAAAACTTATCTCATCAGAATCAATTTTACCAGCAGCCAAACGAAACACGTTCCCTTTTCATCGCACAACCGACGGATGAAAGCATGGATTGCTTTCACTTCCATGACCATGCCAATCATTTGCTGTTGGTGGAGCCTAGCATTGCCTTTTCACTCTTTCCACACGGTTCACTTGTTCAATAATCCCCAACACTTATTCCATTCAAATTCATTCCCTAAAATGATGTTTTTCTTCCTGCTAGATCTTTACAACGCAAATAATAGTAATAGCTCACGCTCACTGTGAATTTCTGATGCTAACTTGTACTAACTGGCAGACTACTTATCCATAGTGAACCCATCAGTCTTCAAAATGTATGTACACACATATCTACTAACAGAGAGTGGGCTTCTCCAGATGTATCATTTGCCATTTAATTTATTTACATGGCAGGCTCATGTAGTGTACGCCTAGCAAGTAAACGCTGGGTAAAGATAAGCCCATAGTGAAACGTACTTCACCTTTAGCCACATGCACAACATAAATATTATTATGGAGAGGAGAAAGGCAGACTAAGTAAGCGTGTAACATGTTTAATCGTAGTAACAGTCTAAAGTTTCATACTTGTTTCCCTATCTCCATTCTGCACATGAAATGGAGAACGTGACCAAATAATACAGGCAACAGAGTAAAAGCACACATAATATTTTCTCATCCTCACACATGTACAAGCATACAGAGTACATGATCAGAAAATGAAACCTACTCCGTTCTCACTTGACTAGGAGTGCACTTTGGAAATGAAAATGCACCTAATATGAATTCACGTTAAAGATAATGAGCTTATTCTCACGCTTGAATGCATCACTTCATCTTTTTCTCAAGAGTTTCATACTCAAGTGGAAAATTTGTGTACTGCCCTTCATCTGAAAAACATGATATTTATGGAGTTCCCTTACTGCCTACAGAACGTAAAGAGAAAACGAAAATTGGACGCAAGATTTTTTTATGCTTCGGTACACCATGAATAGTGTAGGTTCCAAAAGTGTATGTTCAACTTTCGTCTTCATCCGCCAAATTGTAAGACGGATCTCAACAAGTATGTCGTTAAAATATCTTTACGACATGATGGTCAGAAAAGCTGTCTCTCTACTTTATGTCGTATTTTTACAAACTTTTCTGTCTGCCTTACAAGACTTCCAGAAAACTATCAGGATGATCATGGCCATGTGTGCTATGTACGTGACATATTGTTCTATTGTTGAAAAAAGTGCAAAAAAATTATACATTTTGTGCTTCTATGGCACAATCAAACTTGAGGTAACTGCTTATAATAAACATTAAATTGGTATGAAATGTTTATTATTGTGAATTAAACTTCTAAAAAAATAGTTTGCCTCTATATATTTGATTTGTTTGATAAATTTTTACCTATTTAAAATAATGTACCAAAAAATTAACAATTTTTCAAATTTTTAGCTATTGGAACTATCCTGTTCAACTTGTGCACTTTTATCTTAATCTAGAAGTGGGCTCAGCCAAGAACCGAGCACAGACTTCAATTTCTCTACTTAACTTGAGCCCCAAGATTCCATATGAGCATATGACGAAAAAACAACTTTTCCTACTCATAGGATCATCAGTACCACATTACAGTTACCAAACTTCTGTCATATTATATCAATGAAAGAAGTCTAGCATTTTTTTAACTTCTTGTTAGGATTCCTACAACCAATGTCTTTCATCGTGCAACGGGTTAGCACACACTGTTCCAAAAACTTACAAACAAAGAAAAGAAAGTGAGAAAAATCCACTTTCCAAGACTATAAGAGGGTTAATGAAACCTATCCACAAACTAAAGTACAGAAAATCTAAGAGCATGCAAGGAACTATGGAGCAGCCTACTTTCTTAATTTGAGGTTTACTTTGGGGCATTCAGCTTTCCCATATGATTATATTGGGCCAATGATTTTTTTCAAAGGAAAGACTACACAGCGTACATAAACAACTATGTACACAGTACACGCAGTGCAACAACATGAGTGCGGGGTGGACGATGAAACTTTTTCTTTTTGAAGCCACAATATATAACTTATCGTCTAATACTAAAGCCTTAAAGAACTGTATACATGTACACACTTTTGATGTGCCCAGTCCCCTTATTTATACATTGCACAATAAAACGGATCTCATGCAGCTGCAATTTCCTTTCCTTATTTCAATACGAGAGGAAAACTTGGCCAATATAGGAGAAAAAACGCCCCACTGTGATAATATAATACAGTTCATTGTATCTATACCAACTCTGTGGTAAGTTAACTTCTTAGGATACATACAGTATAGCTCAGATTTCTCCCTGTTCAACCCAGTTACATTTGAAATATTTTTCAAACTCCTTTTATTAGTTTAATTTCATTTTAAATTAATCACTAAGCATTAACGTAAGAAATACACTATGTAACAAACAACAGAGAAAGGCGTTCCCAAACCATGAAATTTACAAATATACCTAACTGATATTAATTTTCTCACATTTTATTCCCTTCCAAATTTATGACATTCAGTTGTACGTCAGTTTTTTAACCATTCCAACAGTAGGGTACCTCACTAATCCTCATAAACTGATCCCACAAGACATCTCTTTCGACTCTATATTTCTCTGGTGAACACTTTGCTATGCAGCAGCCAAGAATGAGTGTAAAAAAGAAGAACGAAAAAGAAAGCAACTAACGGATAAACAGTTCTCCCCTATTTTGCTTTCCAGACAGCAGGACGCCTTTATATCTACTATCTATGGCATGCCTTCATTGTCTTTTTCTTTGGAACCTAAATGGTTGCTGTTTCCCTCCAAGATAATGAGCACATTTTCAGTGTTCTACCTTAACCGTGAATGAAAACTCAGTGTACCGCAAATGAACAAACTAGCAACGAAAAAAATCCTTTGTGTTTATCAAACTTTTTCAAATATACTTATGATAATCTGTCATTTAATGCAAACCATAGCTAAATATCCATACTAAAATAATGCATCAAGCAGCCTGAAAATTTGAATGCATCAGACAAAATTGCTTCAACTATTTTCGTATAAGCTTTGCAATCGTCCAAGCAAAACTTCACTTATTTTCTCATATGAAAAAGCAAACAAATCCTAGAATTACTTCTGTTAGCCATGCCAAAACTGGTAACCTGAAGAAACTAAGCTTCGATACGAAATTAAAGTCATGGCCTTCCAAAAAATGAAGCGTATCAAAGGGCACAATAAAAAGAAACCTAGCATAAAAAGAGACCACCAGTCATGGCAATACTACTGGTGCTCTCCACACGGTTTTCAAATTCAACTAGTGACGGATAGCTTGGCCTTTTATAATCTAGACTTTATCCACACATTGCGTTGTCCTCGTTTTTTCACGATATAAAAGAAACAAGGAGACATGAACAATGGTCATTGGCTGCTGGACATTTTAAGTAGAGAAAAAAAGAAAGTCAGGACAGAAAAGGAAAGACTTACGACTCCAAATGGTCCTGACTATGGCTCTAGTATTTATGTCAGTCTCATACAGAGTGGAAATACAAGTCAAGAATACTAACGTATAATGACCAAGAAAATCGCTGAAAAACGAAAAGCTTGCATGAAGCTTATTTTGTTGGACTTTCATTATTCTTGGAGTTGTAACATGGCTCATGTCATGCGTTAAGTCCGCTTGCCAAGCTGACATGAATATTATTCCAATAAGGTTCTGTCCACTAGAAACATTACCCACTTATTAAAAAACTAACTGTTTTCAGAAACACAGTTCAAGACTGGTCTTTAAAACACAAAACAAAACAACTCACTACACACTCTATGTACTGAGCTACTGAGCAAAAGCAATTCAATTAAGTTCAAATAATCATAATAATAGTAGTCACCCTAATGTTCTTCAAGCATTTCAAAGGGAAATAATAAAACCTTTATTTTCAATTAACTTGAACAACCAGCACACATAAGTTTCACAAATCACGAGCATACTATTATAAAGAGCAAAAGTCAAATATACATACTACATAAATACTACATACAATTCAATTCAATCAGTTTGAGAATAGGGACTCAACTTTCTGCAACGATAGAATAATCGAAATAAGCAGTTTCTTCAATGCGTGCAATCCTAACATTGTGTATAGAATTAAAACTAGCAGTGAATTGATCCATTTGAAATATATAGGCTCACTCATACACACCAACAAGCTTTCTCTTCCTTTCACTTTCATGTGAAGGAGTAATAATCATGCAGCCAACAAAGCCTGCTCACAGCGAGTATCTTAACAGACTGGAATAAAGCCTACTAACTTCCATGGTACACTATTATGCTCCAAATGTCATTTCTTTACACGTCATATTGTAAATGATTCGTAGGCCTGGAGAGTAACCATCACTCATTCACTCAAGTTGGCAATAGCACCAATACTAACTAACAATAACAATAATAATCCACATGTTATTAGCACTTGAGCTTGTTTTTGTGTGCAACCATTAAAATGAGCACAAATAACAAGGCACTATAGGCTGCCTATTCAACAGAACGCATGCAATCCACAGGGCTTCAGAAAAAGACGAAACATGACTTTTCATGTCGTCCAAACATGAATTAATGCTGTGTTTGTACCCATGATCACAGTAATTGCTGGTTATTAGACAAAACTTATATGCACAGTATTTCGTATGAAACAAGCTCATGTATTTAATTGCACTCTCTGGACTCGAAATAATAAGCAATGAGAACTGTGCAATCTATTGCCTTTAGAATCTAACAAGAACCGAGAACCAAATGACAGGTCCTATTATATAACTCTACTCTTCCATACTACTGAATTTTTAATGATCGTTAGAGCCAGCGGGTTTCCAAAAACAAATAATAATGTTCTTTCTTAATTGTAACTGAGTTTTCATGTTGGTTTACCTTTAAAATTGAAATGAGTCGCAAAGGTTCTAAAGCCCATTCATTCATGAAAACCAACTAGTCATTTAGACTGATGGCAGTTTTGGTATGTACAATGTGAATGAATTTCACAACGCTAAAACGAATTAGGAGCTGTGACCATAAATGTGCCGTCAAAAAGTGTACTAACCAACTCGTTGCTGGTATGAAACGAGCTGAGTGAGCTCACTTACTTACGCGCTGTGCAAGAGGAAGCTAATTAAAACGGCGACACCAAACCGAGCTCATTAACTCTAAAGAATTTGAACACTACCAGCACCAACCAACAGCCACGGCAAGTGTTCCTTTTATGTTCAAGGAGAATGAATGAGGAATTCGTACAATCCGACACTTTCATGAGCATAACGACAATAAAGATCGTATTGCATGGTGGAGCTCATTTTAATTTCTCTTTCCACACCATCCCGCACACAAGGTTCCTAATGTAGAATGCATCCTGAGTATCAACAATTTGTACTTTTCAAATGTACTTGCCGTAATAATAAAATAAATTGAGCTTTGTGCTCTAAAACCAGACATAAAATGTAGGTTCGAAAGTCAACACTGTGCCAAAAAAAGCTTACGCTTACTAAAATTCATTGATTCACGGCATAACAGCAGAGTTGGCTTCATTTTCCTAATGGCATCAAGCAAGCATATCATTATTTTTGCAATGCACTCTGTAATTATTTTGACTAAGCTATAATTATTGAAGGATAATCATAACCCTGCATAAATTAATCCCTTCTATGTAGCATTTAATCAGCAAATGTATTCTCCATTATTTGGGATGTTTCATGATGAATTCTAACCTGGCACTATGTATATATTTGATATCGTCAATACTCTTCATAACGCGCAACTGTGATCCCTTTATCGCATTTAAACAAAAAACAGTGACTTAAGGAACAAAACAATTTATAGCACATTTTTCTATTAAATTGTCTTTTCATGCCATGTAGTTAGCTTATCCACACTCCTTATCTTGACAGTTAGTTCGTACTTAATCAAGTGGCTTTGTCCAACCACTATTATTACAGCTGCCACAACATGATGATAAGCAAGTTCGTTGTATTCCATAACAATGGCTTTAGATTCAACTTGTACCCAACGTACGGCCTACATATTCATTAAAACTTGACTTCTTCAAAAAGCCTTGAGAGTCGCCCATGAGCAGTTAGTTTGCAAATGCACGACAATCTATTCATCTCGTTATATGGTATCCATCCATCACAAGCCCGTAAATTCAAACGATGTAGTAATCTTATCAAGTATTTTTTCTTCCGGTAAGGAACAAAAACCACTTGAACCTTTTTTCCAGCAATCTAAAATTCTAAACGGAACCTACTTTCTATTCTCCAGGTGAAAGTTCCTTTTCAGTGTCCGTACCTAGTATCATCTATAAATTAAAAGCTTCACAAAAGAATTCTCATGAGCAGCGCTAAGCAGCTTAAGTATTCCTCTTACCACAAAAAGTCAACGAGCAGTACAAGGTAGGCAACAGGATGACAGATCTGTACGGATTAAATCTTCTCCTGTCTCTTAGGAAGTGTAAATCCACAAAAGGACTTTTGTGTCATTATTATTGGAGCCAACGACTCCTAGCTTTTAGCTTTCCCAATATAATCTCCTTAGTTAGTATTCAGATTTTGGCACGTTGGCACATTTTGATACTTCGCAGCAAAATTTACAGAGCAAAATACAGTTCCAATGTGCTTAATGCTATAAATTTACTATAAACTGTTTCCAAAATAGTTGAAAACTGATTTATGAAAAATGCAGTGAATATTTCTCCAGTTCGTCTAATTTTAAGCCATACGATCCTTGCTCATATAAATTTGGAAACTTTCCTGAAATTTTCAGTCTCTTTCACTGTCAGATGACGCATGGATATTAACCGTTGCACAAGCATCCAAAAATAATAACTACCTAAGTAGATTTAAGAAGGGGCTGACAATCGAGACAAGAATAATAAGATACTCTAAAACAAATGGACGAATACAGACTGTAAATTTTGTAAAACTGATGATGGGAGGGATGGAACTTTCTCCTTCCATACATATAGTACACAAACACACACATGCATTGCAACTTAAACGTGCAACAATGAAATAATAGACAGCTCTAGTAAATTTGCCCAGTCAGAGAGAGTAAAAAAGAATGACAGCTCCCACGACAGCAACACATTATTCCATTCTATGAGCCCTAGCAAAATGTGCCTGTCAATACTTATTTAGGGGAGGAAAGACTGTGTAAATGCGTTATATAGAGTACGTTGTATGCTATAAAGAGCGAGACAGATGGTGACGACCCACTTACTTAACTTCAAACTCTCTCAGGAGCACCCGCATAAAAAATAAATAAGAATGAAGAAATTGTAATAGAAGGAGACGTTTAAAGACAGGGACTTAAAAATATGTGTACATTTAAAGTGGAAATAAAAGAATTAGATTTCCCAGAGCGTTCATACATTCCGTGTTATTAAGAAAGAACTTTTAATTTAACATAAATGTCAAGCTGAGCAGTCAATAGATCTTCCCGATAAAGTCTATGTCGGAGAAACTTTGTTAATTCTGATTCCTCTCATCCCTATAAGTAGGGTGCACATGGTGTGAGATATGGTTTATAGGGAAAACATAACTCAGAAAGAGAATTTAAAAGACATCTGCGATGCTGAGCAAGTCAAGAATTTCTTAATTTTCGTTTCTCACGGAGAGACATGATCACGCTTAAAATGCCAACCATTTAAGACAACGGCTGTAAAGATCAGGAATTAAGAATTGACGGGAAGAAGTAAGACATGAATTTTAATCTTTTCACTTTACTACACAAGATGTATTAGTTCCCAGTGAATCTTGGATCGGAGAATTAAATGCGGACCTAAGATCTGTGCATGGATCGACTTGCATGCACGTAAATTGATGAAATGACTATTTATTCATTCTGCAATGCAAGCAAAAAAACATAAAACAAGAGAATTTTCCTCTGCTTACTTATTTCATTAATACAGCTTTTAGAGGAACCAATTTCAAGCACTAGTAATTTATGCGTCCCCATTCATCTGCATTTCTTCGCGCTACTTTAATAATAAATAATGACTTAACAGATTTGTAATTTGGGCTGGAGCAATGAAACGGCTTGGTAAACTACAAGAAACTTCTATAGCCCTATTTACTTTATTTCCATTCCGTATTCTTGGCTAGAAATATTTTTGTCATCCCTGCTTGTATACGCAACAAACGAACGGAAAGTTTCTAATTTTACAGTCACACTTGCCTGAATACATTTGCATTAAAATAACTTCTCTCATTATTATTATCATCACTTCTACCCAGAAAAGAACCCTTATTTCAACGCCGTTCACCGAACAAAACAAAGTTAAAAACTAATTAAACACCATCATCATCAAAATTCTTTAATACCCAACTTTTCCTTCTCTTTTACTTCCACTTTTTCGAACCACGGCAGAAGAATATGGCGACAAACAACAAATTCATTTAGGAGTATAATTTTTATTGTCTCTCATCTCAAAGTTTAATTTGAATTAATTGCAGAAAGCAAAAGTGCACAAGAACTAGCCTTCTTGATTATTAAGTTTTACTTTTGTGCATAGCACAGTCGGCGTGAAATACGTTACGTATCTTCAGTAAAGAGTTAATTTTTTACTAGTCACATTCTTTTCGTCTTTACATGTTACGTATAATTTTGTCAAAAAGCTCATTTTAGTTCAATAGTTTAGTTTTAATCACAAGGATCAACTCTGATTAGAAAATGCTATCCATCATAATACAGTTTAAAAATACTCATGAGACCAGCAAACGAGATTAACTTCACTGGCTTAGAAAATAGTGGTTAATTTGCAAGCTACAGATATGTACTAACAATGCTCAGAAAAAGCATGGGAATTTTTTTTACCCAGGACCTAAATTTCATGATTCATCAAGTTTTCAAACTCTAGTAACAAACCTATGAAACCTACCTCCGATTAATGTATAGCCCATAATTAGGAAACGAAATTGGCAAAATTGTGGATACGAATTTGCTGTGTGAGTGAATCTACTAATTCAATCGCTCATTTGAAATCTCCTGAGGTAACGAAAATATTTCTCGTACTCAAGACATCAAGACCCAAGACTTTTCCCTGAAATGCGGACCGAGTAATTGAGAATATAGATTGGAGCTATCAGCATGGCTCTCATGTATCAGGCATCGGGTTTTTTATAATTCGATAAGACAATGTACATTCTATACCTTCCTTTAGTAGACTGAAATCCGATATTCTTTGCAAAAAATAAGTTTAAGTCACTTTGCCAGAGTAAGCATCATGTCACAAAGTGAATGGCTCAAAATCGGTTTACTTTCTCTCCAAGTGTCAGCTCACAACTTTCAGCATGTAACGTTTGACAGACAATCCACTAATTTAAATTCAATTATCGGTTTTTATTAAAGTGAAACACAATAAAATACAATTAATGAACCAATTGAGTGAGGTGTGATGCTTAAAACTAACTAGTTATTAGCGTAGCATTAAAATCGCAATTAAAAAAATCCACTACTTAAGTTTGACTTGACTGAAAACAGCAATTCCTCCAACAAAAGCACAATCTTTCATGATTGTTATTTAACATTAACTGTGCACTGTTCTGGTTTGCACTATTTAAAATTTTC